>SDBS01003744.1_pt1 | contig 14938 bp, 14 predicted proteins | sample 2277091 | NCBI WGS metagenome assembly SDBS01 (sample SAMN10404972, study PRJNA504765) | marine sediment metagenome | isolation source: marine sediment core GS10_PC15, 163 cmbsf | place: Arctic Ocean: Southern Knipovich Ridge | collected 2010 | reverse complement strand
CCTATAATACTACCCGAGCAAGATGAGGTAGATGCCTTTCTGCCGGTATTCAAATACCCCCTGCCTCTTGACCCGGATAAACCGGTAGCCATGGGTGACTTTGGCCCACCCTTTATCTACACAGAAGCGAAATGGGCGCAGGAAGTAAATCTGAGACAGTCAAAAGATACAATACTCAAGGTATGGCAGGAATTCGGCAAGGCATTTAACAGGCATTACCAGCCGGTTGAGTGCTATCGCTGTGAAGATGCCAGAATATTGCTTCTGACAATGGGCAGCTTCAGTGAGACAGCGATGACGGCTATAGATAAATTGCGCGATGAAGGCAAAAAAATCGGTTTAATAAGGCTGCGATTGTGGCGTCCCTTCCCCTTCGCCGAACTACGCCAGGCAGTAAAGAATATTGAGACACTGATTGTGCTGGACAGAGCCATTTCCTTTGGTGGTCCCGGGGGACCGGTCTGCTCTGAAATAAGGTCAGCTCTTTATGATGAGCTTAACAAGCCTAGAATAGTAAGCTTTGTCGGCGGTTTGGGAGGCAGGGATATCACCGTTGCCGGCTTTGAGGAAATAGTAAACAAGGGTATGGACATCGCCACAACTGGAAGCGACAACGAGTTTGAAATATTCGGTGTGAGGCAATAATGCACAACTATACCGTTTTTGTTCCCCGTCTGCTGACCAAGAAGGAGTATTTTGCCCCCGGGCACCGCGCCTGCATTGGCTGCGGCGAGGCTTTAGCCGTCAGGTTGGCCTGTAAGGCGATGGGACAGAATGTAATAGTCGCCAATGCCACCGGCTGCATCGAAATTATAGCCTCGCAGATCCCCTATACCTCCTGGCGTGTTCCCTGGATTCATACCCTGTTTGAAAATACCGCCGCCGTAGCTTCAGGTATTGAATCCGGCCTGAAAGCCCTGGTTCGCAAGCAGCGGATAGCGGATAAGGGAACGAATATTGTCGCCATCGCCGGTGACGGCGGTACCGTTGATATCGGAATCCAGGCACTATCCGGGGCAATGGAGAGGGGGCATAACTTTCTTTACCTCTGCTTTGATAATGAAGCCTATATGAATACCGGCATCCAGCGTTCCTCGGCTACTCCCTTCGGTGCCTCCACAACCACCTCTCCGGCGGGCAAGGTGAGCATCGGTCAGCTTTCGTGGAAGAAGGATATGCCAGCTATTGCTGCGGCGCATAATATACCCTATGTCGCCACTGCCTGTCCCAGCTACCCATTCGATTTAATGGAGAAGGTTAAAAAAGGTCTGGCAGTAAAAGGTCCAGCCTACATACATATCCTGTCTGTTTGCCCCACCGGCTGGAGCTGCCCCGGCGATTTAACCATCAGGATAGGCCGGCTGGCGGTAAAGAGCGGCATCTTCCCACTTTATGAAGTTGAGAACGGCGAATACAAGATGAGCATTGATTTTCCCAAACTCAGGCCAATCACTGACTATATGAAGCTGCAGGGCAGGTTCCGCCACCTGCCACCAGAAATAATAGACCAGATTCAGCGTAAGGTTATTGAAAAATATGAAGAGCTCAGGCAGAAGTCGATTGTCAGCGTTGCTGTGGAGGATAAAGGGTGACAGAAAAAGAGTGCAACCTGTGCCGCAAATGCGTCGGCATATGCCGCAAGACCGTCGGTATAGCTGCCATTAATTATATTGAGCCGGACAATGGCACGGCTACGATTGAGTTTTTACCCGATAGGTGTATCGCCTGCGGTTCCTGCGCCTACATCTGCGATACCGGCGTGGTGACTATGGAGGATATCGGCGATACAAGGATAATAACAATACCGGGTGGCAAGATGGAGTTCAAACTGAAGAAGTGCAAAAGCTGTGGCAGTTACTGGGCTCCCCAAAAGCAGATTGAATATATGGCTCAAAAGGCAAATCTCCCCCTGGAATCATTCGACCTCTGCCCCGATTGCCGCGACTAAACCTCATTTGACCACCTGAAATCGCCTTGCTATACTCTTATTGCGGGGTGTAGCGCAGTAGGCTAGCGCGCAGCGTTTGGGACGCTGAGGTCGGAGGTTCAAGTCCTCTCACCCCGACCACTTCCCCTTTTACTCATGAGGACATCAACTATAAAGGCTACCGGGAGAGGAGGGGCTATTCTAACGACGCTGATTTAGACAAGCCTTTCTTCTAAAATGGCGGTTTTGGCTATTGACATTACATTTGGAGTAGTTTATCCTTTGCTACTGGAAAGGAGGAGGCTATGCAAGCATATTGTGTTAAATGCCGTACCAAGAGGGAAATGAGTAATACCAAAGCGGTAACCTTGAAAAATGGCCGACCGGCAACTCAGGGCGTATGCCCGGTGTGTGGCACAAAGATGTTCAGGATAGGAAAGTGTTAAATCAAACAACATAGCCTTAGACTTATCTATAGCCGTGGTATTTAAAAAAAGGTTGAGTATTTGAAGAAGATACCCAACCTTTATAAGCATACACAGCCTGACAAAACCCTTGACGGCTCTTGATTACAACTATAATTTCGCTTGCTTGTGGCATTATGACTGAACTGGATAAATATCAGCAGAAGCGTCAGTTTGACAGGACGCCCGAGCTTGAGGGACAGGTGGCTAACAGCACACGGCATCGCTTCGTCGTCCACAGGCACCAGGCAAGGCATTTACACTATGACTTTCGCCTGGAGATAGAGGGTGCCCTCAAGAGCTGGGCGGTACCCAAGGGAGTGCCTCTGGAACCAGGGATAAAACGCCTGGCGGTTCAGGTGGAAGACCATCCAGTGGAATATATAGATTTCTCTGGCCGGATTCCCGAGGGGCAGTATGGTGCCGGTAGTGTAGAAATATGGGATAGTGGTGAATTTGAGCTTACCAAGTATGAGCCCGACCACCTGGAGTTGAGCCTGCGGGGTCAGAAGTTGGCCGGGGATTACGTCTTAATCCATACTGATAGCAATAACTGGCTTATCATCAAGCGTAAGCCAAGGAAATAAGTTATAAAGGAGATGTTTTGTGGTAAAACAAAAAGTAAGCATTAGTGTCAATTATATGCCCATCCCGATTGAGGATTTCATCCAGCAATTCATTGAAGCCGTCGTCACCGGTATGCTTAGCACGCTAAAAGAAACCGGGGAAACAGGGGATGTTCAACTCTCTATTGATGGCGATAATGTTGACATAATTATGGACAACAATACAATCCCGGTGAATCCCTTTGTAAGCCAGTTTATAAAGAACACCGTTGTCGGTATGCTGTCTTCGCTGAAGGGAGTAGGGCAGCTAGACAGGGTAGAAATCAGTATTAATAAGAACTGATATTAAACGATATAATCCTTGGTAACTCTTGACATGTTTTTAGTAGTGCAGTATGGTGCTAGTGTGCTACGGTTGCCTCATACCACAAAACTCTTTTCCCACAATCCCGAAGGGCAATAGAGGTATGCGAAGTGAAAAGTGCAAGAGCCCTAGGGGCTCATCAGAATCGGTTGCTGTTCTAAAAATGTGCTGCTGGAGCAAATATGCTTGATAACGTGCTTTTGCTAACTATCATTCTTGGCATAGGCGCCGCAATTATTGGCACCTTTCTTAGCGGTCGAAGCAGAGACCGGTGCTTGACCAGCTTTTGCGGCTTTAAGGTCACCTTGTTGCAAAAGGATGGGAAACGGGTCTGGGGGCATTTAGTTCTAGAGACGTCAGGGTTAGAATTGCTCTACTCGGAAGACTACCGGGACCAAGGCCACATAGAGACAAGTTACATCCTATTCAAAGAGGAGTTCAACACCATCTATCTGCTCCTTAGGTTCCATGATGAACTTAGTGAGGCAAACAAGCGCAAGCGAGTTCAAGAGGTCAAAAGAGCATACCACCCATCTCTTCTGCATTTGCTTGTTCGGAAGGCGAGAAATGTCGTCAATACCTGTAAGGACTCGATACTTGAGGTGTTGGGAATGGCGATGACGAAAGTCAAGACCGCCAATCCGTCACTGGGAACGCTTGCTTCTCAGCAAAAACACGTTAAAAGGGTTGAAAAAGATGTGGGCGGCCATCTTGGCAGGTCGTATGACCCTATCTTGGAAAAACACTTTGGGAAGTGGGTCGTTTTGGAGATTACAACCGTTGACGGAGAAGTGCAAGAATATGTCGGGATCTTTAAGGACTACAGTCGGGGGTTTCTCCAAGTTATGGATGTCTCCTACTCGGACGGAGATCAAACAAGGGTCTGTGACATCGTCGTGCCCCGAGCCCATGCATCTATTCGTCATGGAGCCGAAGCTTCATATACAAAGTGAGAGGCCTGCACCCCAACTGAATCTTAGATTTCCAAGTATGTCCAAATATAGACCGGCTATTGGTATTTGACTGTGACTGGAGATAATGAGGTATACTACCTTAGAGGTCGTGTACAACTACTTACCGGCTAGTATAGATAGCACTCGGAAGTCAGAAAATCGGGTGGGGCAGGATAAAGCTTTACATAAAAGCGACCCCGGGGGGATTTGAACCCCCGATCTCCACCGTGACAGGGTGGCATGTTAGACCGCTACACCACGGGGCCAGGCTATTTTAAAACCCGATAGAGGCTATTTAGCCAAGCTAAGTCTATCAGGGGGAGCATAATGTGTCAAATTAGCTGGTGTATTAATTAATGGCTATATAGCGGCAGAAATGACCGGATATAAACCAATATCGGCATTCAGGGAACGGGCATTGTTTGCAATTCTTTTTGTATGGTATAATAAACAATAAATGCGATTTGAGAGGATTAAGTGGTAGCCAGAGGTAAAAAAACAACCGGGATTAAAAAAGGTACAGCCAAGGAAGCATCAAAGGAAGAAGGTAAGAAGCTGCGGGATTACGAAATGATTCTCGTTATCAGCCCGGAGCTTGCCGAAGAGAAACTTAATGCTACATTAAACAATATCAGTCAGCTTATTGCCGATATGGGTGGTGTTGTTTCTGATATAAGGCAGTGGGGGAAAAGAAAGCTGGCCTACCCGATAAAAAAGTTTTCAGAGGGTAATTATGTATTAGCCCATTTCCAGTTGCAGCCTGCATTGAGCAAAGAAGTGGAAGCAAAGCTACAGATTTCCGAGGAGGTTTTACGGCATCTATTGGTAAGGTTAAACAGCTGAACTCGGTGATATTCAGCCGGATAAAAGGAGAACTGGAAAAATGGTAAGTCTAAATAAGGTTATGATTATCGGCAATGTCGGCAATGACCCTGAAATGCGCTTCACTCCCAATGGCAACCCGGTAACTTCATTTCGAGTTGCCACCAATCGTTTCTATACCACCCCTGACGGTGAACGTAAACAGGAAACAGACTGGTTTACAATAATATCATGGAACAAACTGGCCGAGCAGTGTAATCAATTCTTAAACAAGGGCAGGCTTGTCTATGTAGAGGGCAGGTTACGCAACCGCAGCTGGGAAGGCCAGGATGGACAAAGACGCTTCCGCACCGAAATAATAGCCAACCGGGTAACCTTCCTTGACCGTCAGGCATCAGCACCAATGCCTGAGGAAAAGACTGACGATGCCGAAGCTGGTGAAGCGGAGCATACGGAACCTGTGGAGCATACGGAACCTGTGGAGCATACGGAACCTGTGGAGCATACGGAACCTGTGGAGCATACGGAACCTGACGACCTTAACTTCTAAGTTACGGTCAGGAATATTTGAATAGAGGAGCAATAACTGGTGGCTGGCAGATTAGCTACAAAATCACGAGGCAGAATAAATAGCAAATGGAGAGGAGGAAGGTATGCCCCCAAGCGCAGGTTCTGTTCCTTCTGCGCCAATCATGTTGGGGAGATAGACTATAAAGATATTACGCTATTGCGCGGCTATATTTCGGACAGGGCGAAGATTGAGCCGCGCCGTAGAACTGGCACCTGTGCCCGGCATCAACGCGCCCTGGCAATGGCAATAAAGCGAGCCCGACACCTAGCCCTGCTGCCATTTGCACCAGAACACATCCACAGGATGGGGGATGTTGCTTCACTGGCTATGCCATCGGTAAAAGAAGCTGTTGCCAAGCATGAAGACACTAGTGATACTCCGGTGGCAGAAGAAAAGGGTTAACCTGTTAGCTTTCCCAACTAATCAGTAATTTTCAAAGTTATAAGGTAATGTGGTTAGATAACCATTTAGTAGTGAGGAGTTAGAGTGCCCAAGAGGACTTATCAACCGAAAAGTATTCCCAGGAAGCGTGAGCACGGCTTTCTGGCCAGAATGAGCACCCGGGCCGGCCGCGCTGTACTAAAGGCAAGGCGTCTCAAGGGTCGCAAGCGACTTACTGTAGTATGATAGCAGGCAGCTCTGTTACCTGGCTGGTTGGAGGAGATTAATGCGGGGGGAGGAGTACCTTACCAAAAAGGAGCAGTATAGCCTGGTTTATAACCAGGGTAAGTTAAGGACAGGCAGCCTGTTGTCAATAAAGCTGATGCCCAACGGGCTGGACTTTTCAAGGTACGGCTTTGTAGTCAGCAAGCGTATAGGCAAGGCGGTAGTAAGAAACAGGGTAAAGCGTTTGCTACGAGAAATACTACGGAAGACACCGCTTAAGCCGGATTGGGACATAGTCTTCATTACTCGTCCGGCGGCTGCCACTGCCAGCTTTAATGAACTCAGAGAATCAATTTTGGGCTTGTTATCAAGAGCTCAATTACTTATGGAGAATTATGAAAAGGCTTGCCCTGGGACTAATTAGACTATATCAGCTAACTATATCACGAGTCATACCTTCATCCTGTCGTTTTGCCCCAACCTGCTCTCGATACACCTATGAAGCCATCTCAAGGTTCGGCATCCTCAAGGGAATATGGCTGGGAATGAAGCGGCTGGCTCGCTGTCACCCCCTTCATGAAGGCGGCTATGACCCGGTACCTGAATAGAGCTAGATAAGGAATTGTTATAAAAGAATGCTATTTAGAAGTTTTAAACCCTTTGCCAGCAGGATAGTGCTGTTTTTCATTATCACCGCCTGCCTGCTGGCTATCGGCGGCTGTGTTGGATTCGGCGCCCAGCAGGCAGGCTGGGCTGGGGTAACCGCCGCCGATGGCAGCCTGTTTTTCGGTTCAACCGGCGGCAGCCGTATAAAAATGGATGCTGAAAACGGTAACCAATTATGGCAGGTATCCTTTAAGACTTCGGGATCGGGTGGTTTTGGCTGTGCCGCTCCCGAAACGGCGGCGGCTCTCTATAGTACACCGGCAGTAGATGGGGAGCTGGTATATATCGCCGGCTATAACGGTAAGGTTTATGCCCTCAATACCAGTGCCGGCGCCATCAGGTGGGTATATCCCCGTGAGGGTAACCTCCATTCACTCGTTGGCGGTATGGTTATAGACCAGGGGAGGCTCTATATCGGCTCGGTTGGTGGCATCGTCTATGCTCTGGATGCGGAGACCGGTGACTGGATATGGCAGTTTGAGACCGGGGATGAGATATGGTCAACACCGGCTATTACTGGCAATACGCTGTATATCGGCTCTTTTAACAAGAAGATATACGCCCTGGATACCGCTACCGGTGAACAGAAGTGGCAGCAGCCCTTTGAGACGCAGGGACCTGTTGTCTCAACCCCTCTGGTTTATGACGAAACGGTCTATGTTACTTCCTTTGACCGGCATATATATGCCCTTGATGCGGCAACCGGTGAGCTGATATGGCAGTTCCCGGAGGCTGAAGGTAACGGCGGAAACACCCCCCAGAAATGGTTCTGGGCAAGCCCGGTGATTCACCATAATACAATCTATGCCCCGAATATGGACGGCAGAGTCTATATCCTGGATGCCGACAGCGGCAATCTAATAACCGTAATTGACCTGGAGAGCGCCATATCCGCAACACCGGCGGTGGCTGGAGACAAGGTTTTTATCGCCACCGAAGAGGGCAGGCTGTTTTATATAGATACCGGTGATAACACTAAAATGGAGCTGCCGCTTCTGGAGGGGGAAGTAACCGCTCCGCTGACCACCAGCGATGGAGTTGTCTATGTACATACTAACAAGGATGAAATAATCTACGCCCTGAGTGCGGAGACGGGGGTAGCACTATGGAATACCCCCATTATTAATCAATGAGGCAGGTTTAATTGGATATCGGAGCCATATGGGACCTCATAATGCTGCGGCCGATGATAAACATCGTCATCTCGCTGTCTGATGTTCTATTCAGCAACTTCGGGCTTACCATCATCGCCCTGACCATTGTTGTCCGCGGGGTAATGTACCCCCTGACCAGAAGGCAGCTACGGGCTACCAAAGCCATGCAGAGCCTGCAGCCGAAGATTGCCGAGTTGCAGAAGAAACACGGCAAGGACAAGCAGAAGCTGGCACAGGAGCAGATGAGGCTATATAAAGAGTCAGGCGTCAGTCCTGCTGGCTGCTTAGGACCGATGCTGATTCAAATGCCGATCTGGATAGCCCTTTACCAGGCAATTATCCGGGTTCTGGCTGTCAGCCCGGACAGTTTCCTAAACCTGTCCCGCTATCTGTATGACTGGCCGATAGTCTATTCAGCGTTGCCATTGAATAACAACTTCCTGTGGATGAATCTGGCAGACCCGAATTTCTTTCTGGCAATAATCGTCGGCGCCACCATGTGGGTGATGCAGAAGATGACGACGCCGGTCTCAACCGACCCCAAACAGAAATCACAGAGTCAGATGATTGTAGTGATGATGCCGCTTTTGTTTGGTTTCCTTGCCCTATCATTCCCCAGCGGGCTGGCTCTCTACTGGGTTACATCAAACCTGATAACTATCGTTATGCAGTATTTTACTATTGGTGGCTGGGGAGGCTTGCTGCCGGCAAGGGCTAAAAAAGAAGCCGACAGAGATAAAAAACTTAAGCAACGCATTACTGAGGTAGAGAAAGTACCGACTGTGGTTACTGCCACACAGGCTGATATTACCAGCGATGAACTAACAGAGGAAACAGAAAATGAAACAGGTGGAGAAAAGCGCCAAGACAGTAGAAGAGGCTATACAACAAGCCCTAGAAGAGCTTTGCGTAAGCCGAAACGAGGTAGAGGTAGACGTTCTAAGCGAAGGTAGACATGGGGTTCTGGGAGTGGGGGCTGAGGAAGCTAAGGTCAGGGTGAAAGTGCTGCCAGAAACGCCTTCTGAAACGCTACCTGAACCTGCGGAGCAGGTTGACATGGTAAACATTACCCGCAATGTTCTGGAGACGATGCTTTCCAGGATGGGAATGGATGCCACTGTCACCCATCAAGAAGAGGCTATTAGCCAGGAAAGAGAGAAGGCAGCCACACCAATCGTTTTTGATATAAAAGGTGATGAGCTGGGCATTCTCATCGGGCGAAGAGGACAGACACTGGCATGCTTTCAATATATTGTCCGGCTTATAGTGTCCCATCAGGTGAAGTCTTCAGCCTTCATTGTTATTGATGTCAATGGCTATAAGCAGCACCGCTATCAGTCGCTTAATGCCCTGGCCAATCGTATAGCGGAAGAGGTTGAAGCCAACGGCAAGTCTTTTGAGCTGGAACCGATGCCAGCCTACGAGAGGCGTATCATCCACATGGCCCTGGCAGACCATCCCGATGTCACCACCGAAAGCACTGGTGTTGGCGAAAGCCGCAAGGTCGTTATTATACCCAAAGAGCAATAGGCTTTCCCTCCAGCCAGGTTTATACTAGGCACATTGATTTATATCACAGATTATGATAGCCTTTAATACAAAAGGCGATGACGGAGGCGAATAAGGAGAGCAACGAGCAACCAGCGAATCTGGTATGATGGAAGCAGATATGCCGTTTCTCCTGAAAATCACTCCCGAGCTGTCAACCGAACGGTCATAAAGACCCGGTAGGCTTGGTCGGTGCTGTCAACCGTTACAGTGACAGGGGCATGGATGTGCTTCAATGAGCGCCCCTGAGTATATCAGGGGAAGCGGGGTGGTACCGCGGGTTGAATAAGTCCCGTCCCTGGAGGGCGGGACAAATTATATTTACGAGGTGTTCAGTTGTTTAAACCGGTAGCCAGCAGGGTTAATTTCGCCCAGATGGAAGAGAGGATACTTGAATACTGGCACAAAAACAGTGTCTTTAAGAGAAGCATCGCTGCCCGTAAGGACGCCCCCCGTTTTGTGCTGTATGAAGGACCACCTACAGCCAACGGCAGCCCGGGTATACACCATGTGCTATCACGCATATTCAAGGATGTTATACCGCGCTATAAAACAATGAAGGGGTATTATGCCCCGCGCATTGCCGGCTGGGATACCCATGGCTTACCGGTAGAGCTGGAGGTAGAAAAGGAGCTTGGCTTTTCCAGCAAGTCGGATATTGAAGAGTATGGAATTGACAAATTTAACGCACGCTGCCGGGAGAGCGTCTTCCGTTACCTGCAAGAATGGAACGCCATAACCGAGCGCATCGCTTTCTGGCTTGACCTGGAGCATCCCTATATCACCATGGACAACAGCTATATTGAGAGCTGCTGGTGGGCAATAAAGCAGATGTGGGATAGAGGACTGGTATATAAGGGTTACAGGGTAACCCCTCACTGCCCCAGATGCGGTACTTCACTCAGTTCCCATGAGGTTGCCCTTGGCTATAAGGAAAATACGGAAGACCCATCGGTTTACATAAAGTTCAGGGTTGTTCCTTCGCCAACATCGGATTCTGAGGATACTACAAAGCAACAGAGACTCTATGAACTATCGCAAGATAAGCCTACTTATTTGCTCGCCTGGACGACCACTCCCTGGACATTGCCGGGTAACACTGCCCTGGCGGTAGCCGCTGATGCTGATTATGCTGTGGTGGAAGCAGGGGATGAGTATCTAATTCTGGCTGATGCTCTACTTGGAAGGGTGAGTCTTGATGATTGTGAAGTGGTTGCAAATATGAAGGGAAGCGATTTAGCCACCATAACTGGAGTAAATTATGAGCCGCTCTATAATCCCCATCAGTTTAATGTAGAACGGAGGCGTTTAGAGTTTGTTGATGAAGCTGGCGTATCAGGAGCGCCACGGTTAATATTACAGAAGCCCAAAGTAAAGTTGACTTATAAGGTGATAGAGGCTGATTTTGTCTCTATGGAAGAGGGGACCGGCATAGTGCATGTCGCCCCTGCCTTTGGTGTGGTTGACTTTGAAATTGGAATGCACCCCGATTTTTGCCTAGATTTTGTCCAGCCTGTAGATTTGCAGGGTATTATCACTGGTAGTTATCCATTTTCTAGTAAATTCGTCAAGGATGCCGATAAGGATATCATCGCTGATCTGGATAGCAGAGGGCTGCTCTACCGCAGTGAAAAAATCTATCACACCTATCCCTTCTGCTGGCGCTGTGATTCACCGCTACTGTACTATGCCAAAGAGACCTGGTACATAAAGACGACAGCGGTAAAAGACAGGCTTATTGCCGGCAACGAAGAGATAAACTGGTACCCGCAGCATATTAAACACGGACGCTTTGGCGACTGGCTGCAGAACAATGTGGACTGGGCTTTTTCCAGAGAGAGGTACTGGGGGACACCACTGCCGGTATGGCAATGCGACAGCTGCGGTGGCTATGAATGCATTGGCGGGCTGGATGAGCTCAAAGCAAAAACCGGTTTCAGCGGGTTTAAGGAACCACTGGATCTGCACCGCCCCTATGTTGACGAACTGACCTATGATTGCCCCAGGTGCCGGGGCAGGATGAAGCGGGTGCCAGAGGTTATCGACTGCTGGTTTGATTCCGGGGCGATGCCCATAGCCCAGTGGCACTATCCATTTGAAGAGGAAAAATCTTTAAATGAACTAAAAGAGAGTGGTAAATTCCCGGCGGACTATATCTGTGAAGCCGTTGACCAGACCCGCGGCTGGTTCTATAGCCTGCATGCTATATCTACCCTTTTGTTTGACCAGCCAAGCTATAAGAATGTTATCTGCCTGGGGCATATTCTGGATGCCAAAGGGGATAAGATGAGCAAAGCCAAGGGCAATGTAGTTGAACCGGGAACGGTAATCAACAAGTACGGAGCCGATGCCCTGCGCTGGTATTTCTTCACCGCTACCCCGCCGGGCAATGCTCGCCGTTTCTCGGAGCAGCTTATCTCCGAGGTCAACCGACGGTTCCTGCTAACTCTATGGAACGTCTATTCCTTCTTTGTTACCTATGCCAATATAGATAAGTTCAACCCGGCTTCAGAAACGGGCAAGCCTGAGTTATCAGTACTTGACTGCTGGATTATATCCGAATTGAATCGGTTAATAGCTGATGTTGATAACGCACTTGAAGGCTACAATCCGACTGAAGCCGGCCGGAAGATAGAGGGCTTTGTGGGCGACCTGTCCAACTGGTATGTACGCCGCAGCCGCCGCCGTTTCTGGAAGAGCGAAAACGACTCGGATAAGCTGGCCGCCTATAGCACCCTCTACCAGTGCCTGGTTAACCTATCCAAGCTGCTGGCACCATTTACACCCTTTATAGCCGAGGAACTGTATCAGAATCTGGTGTGTACTGCCTTTCCTGAAGCCCCCAACAGCGTTCACCTGGCTAACTTCCCGGTTGCCGATAACAAAAAGATAGATGAAAGACTATCGGCTGATACCGGGCTGGCGATAAAGCTCTCCAGCCTGGGTCGGGCGGCGAGGAGCAAGGCCGGTATCAAGGTACGCCAACCTTTAGCTCATGTTGTGGTTAGCGTATCGAGTCCTGATGAAGAAGCAAGTTTAGAGCGGCTGAAGCCTCAAATTTTGGAAGAGCTTAATGTAAAAAATTTGGAATTTATGTCGGTTAAAGAAATAATGAACCTTGACCCCGATAGTTTTGAAGTTGCCCCAGATAGGACATTACCTGAGGAAGGATATAAAGTTCTTTCAGGGGGTGGTGTTTATAATGTCGCCATTCCCACTGAGATTTCTCCCCAGCTGGCTGCCGAGGGACTGGCCAGGGAGATAGTCCATTGCCTGCAGACAATGCGCCGCGCAGCTGGTTTTGAAATCGCCGATTACATCATCACCCACTATCAGGGTGATGATTACACTGCAAAGGTGATGGCTGATTTCGCCGACTATATCAAACGGGAAACGCTATCAACAGAGCTGGTTGAGGGGTTACCGGCTGAAGGGGGGTTTTCAGAGCAATACAAGCTGAGCGGCCATGAAGTAACACTGGCGGTAACCAAGATGGACTGACCTATTCTGGTGATGGCATCTCAACCAAAGTAGCATAGGTGGTATTTTGAGTACCGCCACGCCAGTAGGTTGTCTTGATTTGCTGACCAACCTCTTTTGAGCGAATCGTCTGTACCAGTTCTTCAATCGTATAAATCTCTATATCGTCAATGGCGGTAATAATATCCTCCGGCTCCAAACCGGCTTTTTCAGCCGGGTAGCCGGGAGTTACACTGGCGATTAAAACGCCCTTATCAATATCCAGGTCATAAAAGGCTACTACAGTATGGTCTACAGTGATACCTGTTATACCCAGAAAGGGACGGACAACATAACCAACGGTAACCAGCTCATTGATAACCGGAAGCGCCGTATCCATGCTTATGGCATAGCCGACGCCCTCTATTCCAACATCAATCAGCTTGACACTGGTGATGCCGATTACCTCTCCGGCCATATTTACCAACGGTCCACCGCTATTGCCTTCGTTAATGGCGGCATCGGTTTCAATAAGGCCATACAGCGTCCGATCACCAACCGTTATTGAAACACCCAGCCGGCTAATCCAGCCGCCCTTAAGGCTAATACCTTGACCAAGGGCATTACCGATAGCCGCCACCGGCTCGCCAACCTTTAATTCACAGCAATCGCTTACATCGGCTGCCGGTAAATTCTGAGCATCAATATAAATAATGGCAATATCGGTGGTGGGGTCACTGCGTACCGACTCGGCAATGAACGTACGTCTGTCATCCAGGGTTACAAAAATAGTGGCCGCATCTTCAATTACATGGTAGTTGGTAACGATGACGCCGTCGGCATCTATTATCCACCCCGAACCGGCGCCTGTTTCAGTCTCAATCACCACAATGGAGGGCCTTGCCTTTTCCACCACCTCAACGAAGCTGGGCAGTGCCGGACCAGGGCTGACGGGACCGGTGTATGTCCAGGTCGGGTTTATGGGAGTGCCGCTACCGGTGACCGCTGGACTAGTTGTTGTCTCACCATTTAAAGTGGGCGGCAGTTCGCAGCCGGTGCCGCCAAATACTAAAAGGGTGAGAACAATTACAACTGATATAAGAAGGCTTTTTGTATTTAGCGTTTTCATAGTTAATTCAATCTTATCATAAGCCTTTAAATACAACAAACAATAAGGGGCAGGGTTATAATACCCGGCCCCTTATAAATATTCTGTTACTGTAAAGCTATTCTGACGGCACCTCTGGCAGGTGAGTCAGTGCCTCCTTCACCTTCTTTTCAGGGTATTCATAGTCCTTTAGCTTGCCTGACAGATAGGCATCATAGGCTGCTAGGTCAAAGTGCCCGTGCCCGCTATGAGCTATCAGGATGGTCTTTGATTCACCTGATTCCTTGCATTTCAGGGCTTCATCAATGGCTACCTTGATATTGTGGCACGGTTCGGGGCCGGTAATAATGCCCTCGGTACGGGCAAAGGTTATCCCGGCTTTAAAGGCTTCAGTCTGGTGCTCGGCACAGGCTTCAATCAGTCCCAGCCGGTGCAGGTGGCAGATAATAGATGCCATACCATGGTAGCGCAATCCGCCGGCGTGAACCGGTGGCGGCACAAAGGTATGACCCAGGGTATACATCAGAATAATCGGTGCCAGACCGGCTTCGTCGCCGTAGTCCCAGGTGTAGATACCCTTGGTCAGCGTTGGGCAGGCACGCGGTTCGACGCAGATGACTCGCATATCGGGCTTCTTGCCGCTGATCTTATCCCTTATCCAGGGCAGAAACATTCCGGCGAAGTTTGAGCCGCCGCCAACGCAGCCAACGATAATATCAGGGTAGGCATC
>SDBS01003743.1_pt1 | contig 14938 bp, 16 predicted proteins | sample 2277091 | NCBI WGS metagenome assembly SDBS01 (sample SAMN10404972, study PRJNA504765) | marine sediment metagenome | isolation source: marine sediment core GS10_PC15, 163 cmbsf | place: Arctic Ocean: Southern Knipovich Ridge | collected 2010 | reverse complement strand
TAATTCCCGATAGAGGGTTGATTTGTTTACATTAAGTTGATCTGCAATATCCGGAGCCTTATGTCCAGCCTTGTGTAATGCGTCAATTTTGTACCTTTGTTCCATTGTGAGATGGCAATAACTTTTCTTTGTCATTTTGCAACGATTAATATTTTTTAGCACTTACTAATTGAATTTTCGTAAGTCCTGGCCCCTATACAAGGAAAAGACCCGGAAATTAACTGAAATTGTATATGAAGACCAAATACAAGTAAATCGAATCAACAGAATGTTTTTGCTTAAGCTATATCTTGCATAATATCAGTATTTTTTGTATATTCAAGGATAATGCAGAAGATACGAAAAGCATATATATTCATGTTGAAGACCAATAGGGATATTGAAAGCAAACTTCTTCAGTTTTGTGGTTCGAGCCGTTTTTTATGGAATAAGTTGCTGGCCATGAATCTTGAGAGACTGGAAAAGGGACAATCCCTGCTCTGGTACAATGAAATGGCCTGGTGGCTCACCCTGTGGAAACAATCTTATGAGTACGGTTTTTTGAAGGAATGCCCTTCACAAGTTCTGCAGCAAAAGCTCAGGGACCTGGAAAGAGCCTTCAAAGACTGCTTTGATAAAACCCAGCCCCTGAAACGCCTCCCGGTTTTCAAAAAGAAAGGCCGAGGAGACGGTATTCGTTTTCCCCAGGGGTTTAAAATTTATAACCGTAGGGTCTTTCTGCCGAAGCTTGGTTGGATCGGTATTTACAAGAGCCGTCATATTTCCGGAAAAATAAAAAACATTAGCATCTCAAAAAAGGGAGAACGATGGTATGCTTCCATTCAGGTGGAGCAGGTGATTGAAATTGGGAGGCATCCTTCCGATTCTGAAATCGGTATTGATGCAGGGATAATATGTTTTGCTGCTTTCTCGGACGGTACCACAATTGAAGGGGTGAACAGCTTCAGAAGGCATCAGGACAGGCTGGCCAGAGAGCAGCGAAAACTTTCAAAGAAACAAAAAGGATCACAGAACTGGAAGAAACAGAAAAAAAAGATATCAGGGCTTCATCATACCATTACCAATGCGCGGAAGGATTTCCTTCACAAACTCAGCACCAAAATAAGCAAAAGCCAAGCAAGGGTATATGTCGAGAGTTTGCAAATACGGAATATGAGCGCATCAGCAAGGGGGACCCTCGAAGATCCGGGCAGGAACGTTAAAGCGAAGGCAGGATTGAACAAATCCATACTTGATCAGGGGTGGTATCAGTTTCACCGGTTGCTCCGGTATAAGCTTAACTGGAAAGGGGGCCAGCTGGTTGAGGTGGATTTCCGATATACATCGCAGAGATGTTCATGTTGTGGTGACACGTCAAAAGAAAACCGGCCCGCACAGGCTGTCTTCAGATGCCTGTCCTGCGGACATGAGGAGAATGCCGATGTTAATGCTGCGGAAAACCTTTTAACCGCCGGACAGGCGGGGTTGGTCTGTGGATCGAATCGCATAAGCGATCGGAAGCAGAAACCTGCAGAAAACCGCGAGGGAGTACTGTCCATGGCTTCGTAGAAGCCTGTGGAATCCCTCTCCTTTAGGGAAGGGAGGATGTCAATAATCCATATTGGAACTGCTCCAGGTCGATCAGATAAATTTTATTATCGCCTGGAGGATTTAATAACAGAATTAAGAAACAGGGATTACCAATTCAAAAAACTGACTGAATTTTATCAGCAATAATTTAAACTTCTAAAATGATTATACTTTTTCTGAATATCTTCCTGGTTTTCCTGCAAACAGTAAATATGGATTCTCCCGATAATCCTGGAAAAATCTATATCCGTGTCAACCAGCTTGGCTATTTGCCAGGCGAAAGTAAAATTGCCATTGCATTTTCCCTTGCTGCCATAAAGGAAAAATTCCTTTTAATTTCTGATGATAGTAAATCATCTATAACTGCTTTAAAACCAAAACGCTCAAAATCCACTGGCTGGGGTACATTTAACTACTACTATGAAATAGACTTTTCCCAAATAGTATTGCCCGGTAACTATTTTCTTCAGGGGCAAAAATCGAAAAGTAAATCACAGACTTTTAGCATTTCGCCAAAAGCGTATCAAAACCAAACCGAAAACCTGTTGGGTTTTATGCGACAGCAACGTTGTGGATACAATCCTTTTTTGGATATGGTTTGTCACCAGAAAGATGGTAGGTCTATGTTTGGCCCGATGCCCGACTCAACTTTTGTGGATGTAAGTGGTGGCTGGCATGATGCGGGTGACCAATTAAAATACCTGATAACAGGCAGTTATGCAAGTGCACATATGTTGCTGGCTTATGAATTATACCCGGATAAATTTGCTGATGAAGTAAATGCTTTGGGTCAGCCATTCCCGAATAATATTCCCGATGTATTAGATGAAGCAAAGTGGGGCCTTGACTGGATACATAAACTCCACCCTTCACCATCCCAGCTTTTTCATCAGGTAGCTGATGACCGTGATCATTTGGGCTGGAAAATGCCTGACAAGGATCCTTCTGATTATGGTTGGGGTTCAAATAGTTACCGTGTTGCTTATTTTGCAACCGGGGAACCGCAGGGTCTTAGAGAATATAAAAGTGAAGCAACTGGTATCGCAAATCTGGCAGGAAGATCTGCTGCAGCCATGGCATTGGCAGCACGTATCTGGAAAGATCATTTAAATGATGCAGCCTATTCAAAAAAATGCCTCGATGCTGCCCAATCCCTGTATCAATTAGGCAGGGAGAATGAAGGTTTCCAACAGGGAAATTCTTATGGTGCACCCTATCGATATACCGAAGAAACCTGGGCTGATGATATGGAGTGGGCTGCGGCTGAACTTTATAAAACAACAGGAGAAAAATCATTCCTGGAAGAGGCCAAAAGGTATGCAATATTGGCTAATACAGTATCCTGGATGAATTTGGATACTGCTGCTCACTATCAATACTATCCCTTTATTAATCTGGGGCATTTTGCTTTATACGATTTGGTGGATGAAAACTTCCAGGATACGCTGGCAGGTTATTATCGCACTGGTATCGAATATACTTTTAAAAAAGCCATGACTAATCCATATGGTATTGGCATTCCGTTTATCTGGTGCTCTAATAACCTGCTTACCAGCCTGATTACACAGGTGATTTTATATGAAAAAATGACTTCTGATACACAGTATCATCAATTTCTGGTGGAACAGAGAGACTGGTTGTTCGGAAGAAATCCCTGGGGAACATCAATGTTTACCGGAATCCCCGCCAACGGAGATTATCCCGTTGATGTTCACACCAGTATCTGGGCTTTGACAAAAAAAGAAGTGCCAGGTGGTTTGGTGGATGGACCGGTATTTTCATCAATTTATAATTCCTTGCAGGGTTTGACCCTTGCCAACCCTGATGAGTTTGCAGATGTACAGAACAAATATGTAGTATATCACGATGATATCGGTGATTATTCAACAAATGAGCCTACAATGGATGGTACTGCAGGATCCATTTTAATGATCGCTCACTGGGCACCAAATATCAGGTGAGTTTGATATTTTCCTAAAAAAAACAATCACCTTCGTGACAAATTCTTAAAATGTCAGCATATGATATCGGTTTTTTAGATAATCTGATAATGGTTTTCCCATACCCTTTACATCAATGCCCATTTCACGTAATTCATCATCTACACCATACATCCTGGCACAAGCCACACAGGCTTCTGTCCGGATACCTATTTCCTGCATTTTTTTTAATTTTTCCTGCAGATTTGTATTCTCCGACAGTAGTTTTGCCGAAGGTCCCCAAATAATAAAAACAACCTCATCAAACCATTTGGCACTTTTCGCAGCATGCACATACATATAAACAATTTTTTCTGCAACTTCTATGTCACCACTTGTCCATAAGACAACCAGGGTATCAGATTCGGCTTTTGTTTCCTGACCCAATATTGCTGGTATAAATAATACTGTCATAAAGACAATAAACATACTGATCCTGAGCATTTTTTCCATTTTTTTTAAGTTTTAGGTTTTATTCTTTTACAATCGACTACTCAAACTGATATTACAGTTTTAACCATTACCTGTATGTTCAGGGATAGAGGATCGTACAGGGAGATATTCAATGCAATTTACACAGAATATATTTATTCATTTAATTGAGACCCTTAAGTGACAGCGAGCGTGATCTGTTTGCGAACGATCCAGTACATATTTATATCCCAGGGGCTCAAGCACCCGCCGGTAGAGCACATCGCAATGTTCACAGTAATCGTGATAGGGCTTAATCTGTTTTTCCTTAAGGAGCCGGCCTTTGGATGGGCAATAATGCATAGTAATGGAAAATACTTCAGCCTCTTCATCAAGCTCCATCGTAAAATCGGCAGCTTCCTCTTTCAAGGTTTTGCTCCAATAAATCCAGCAGCCTTTAATTCCATGCTCAACCACATGATCTTTAAGATTCATTAAAAATGTATCCGACAGATAATTCCAAAAACCTATGACTGCTTCCTTGCCCTCCTTTTCTTCAATAAACTTAAAAAGCTCGTTATAAGCAGGGATAAATTCTGTACATGAAATCATATTTCTCTTTTAAAAAACCGCAACTGATAAGCTCCATTCTCATTGTTATAGTCCACCAACTCACATTCATATGGTGTATGCTTACAAATCTCTATATTGACCGTTGTAACTGTTTCCCGGAACAAGGGTGAAACAGCGTGTCCTTTTTCTTTGATGTACATCACAGCTGGAGATTCAGAGAGGTGAATAAGCAGTTCATTATTTGAAATATTCAAACCGAATATCGCATTTTCAATTTGATATATTTTTTCATAATGCTCCTTAATTGCAAGCAAGCCTTTATCCATTAATGCCTTCTTTAAGGGGGCATAGTAAGCATTGGCGAATCTCATCAGGTATTCCCGGACCGCTTTCCCACCAAAGTTTTTATGCAGATATTCAATACCATAGTTAAAAGCAATATGAAAGTCAGGATGATAATACCTGCTATCTGAATTTTTTTGCGTTATGATTTGTTTGGCCATTCCTCTAGTTTCTTTGAAAAACCTGCGATCAACTGCCTGCAATATGCACCTACACCTACCACATCCGCGCCAATATTTATGAATTTATATCCTGATTTTATCAGCTCGTCAATATTATTGATATTACCTGTGGTTCCCGCAAATTTGCCGTGCCTGATCGCCGCTTCAGATACCCGTCTTCGTGCATCAATCAATTGTGGGTGATCCCAGTCCCCGGGTGCACCAATACCCTGACTGAAATCTGCCGGGCCAAAGAAAAGCATATCAATGCCATCGAGGGCAGCAATGGCATCCAGATCACCAAGCGGTTCAGGATCTTCAATTTGTAGGATGACAAACCGCTCCTTATTTGCCTGTGGAAGATAATCTTTATAATCTATTGTTGCATATCCGCCATCGGCGTTTCCTCCATCTAATGGCCGGCGTCCAATTGGATGGAAACGAGTCATCTGCACTACTTTGCGTGCATCATCAATCCCCATAATATGAGGTACCATGATGCCTGTGGCATCCAGCTCGAGAGGTTTGATATAGTCACTGTAACTACCCCTGGAAACTCGTACCATTACATCCATATCGTTACTTTTGGCAGCCCAAATATGCATTTGGACAGATGACCAGTCCCTAGCCATATGTTCACTGTCAATCCACACGCAATCGAATCCGGCCATCCCGGCAATATCCGTTACCTGGGGATCAAAATGGACATTGAAACAGCTTACCACCTCTCCCTTTCTTAACTTTCTTAACACCTTACTGGGTTTCATTTTCATAATGATGTACATTTAATTTAGAATTACCCTACCTCAAAACCTTTACTTTCCATAAATCCAATCAAGGTTTATTCTGCTGATATGGGTCACGGCAAGACCATTATTTTCCTTTCGGTTCCCTGCACAATGGCCCAGCAGAACGTGATCCCCAACAAATTCAATGGCAGTATAACAATACCAACCATCGGGATCATCTGCAAGTGTTCTGATCACCTGCCATGTTTTACCTTCATCTTTGCTAATGCCTATGCTAAATGGCGTTCTTTTCCCGGCAATGGCCTTATTTTCTCCACCATTATTGTTCCAGGCCATCAATAAGTCACCTGTTGCAGGTATGCGTTCGATTGAAGCCGGGGAGCGAGGTGACTTAATACCGCTTGGTTCAGCAGGAGTCCATGATTCTCCCTGATCAGAAGAATAAGATACATACTGTAATCCTGAATTATTGCGCATAAACATCAAGATTCTTCCATCTATGAGAGCAACAACACCAGGTTCCTGAAGGGTCATCTCATCAGGATTTGCAACTACGTTTCCCGCTTTCCATGATCCGCCATTGTCATCAGAATAATAGGTTTGAATCCGCCCGGAATTTGACCATTCCATATCTGGTGCGGCGTGTTGAGAAACTGGCACCAATAACCTGCCATTTTTTAATTGGATTACACGATCATTATTTAACACAAAATATCCAATTCTATCATTAATACATTCGATCTCTTCCCCCCAGGTATTGCCTTCATCTTTGGAAATCCGGAGTATTGGCCTGCAATCTGTAAGCGTATTTTTTCGTAGATAGAATAGTGCAATATCCCCATTTAATAATCTTAAAAGACTAACACTCATTAGGTTTAGTCCTGACTCATTTGAGAAAATAATGATATCCTTATCACTCCAGGTTATTCCTTCATCATTTGAGTAACGGCCCGCAAGAAAAGCTGACGCATGATCTCCATCCCCACTTGTAAAGTGCGAGTAGATAAAAAGAATCCGCCCGTCATTCAATGTAATGAAATCTCCTTCACTGTTTCTTGGATTAAGATCTGATGGAATTAATTTCAATACAGTCTGGGGAATAATGTTCTCAATATTGGAGCTTTGTGCTCTGGTGCCACATGATAAATGAATGAATAATATCGATACTATTATGGGAGCAAATCTTCTACTCATTTTTAATCAAATATGCCCAATCTATAAATTATTAGATTACCTGTAATAACCGTATTCTTCAATTGCATCAACAAATGCATCTATATTCTCAAGGGGAGTTTCCGGCTCAATAAAATGAGCCGGACTACAAATATAACCACCTCCCCGACCAACAGTTTCAATTAAATGAATAACCTCGTTTTTGACATCAACAACTGTACCGCCAGACATAGTGCTCTGACTACCTACACCACCCCAAAAAGAGATACGATCTCCAAATTTTTCTTTTAAAACAGCACTATCATTGGCTTCCGGCTGCACCGATTGGAGGATATCAACACCAGCCTCTATTAAGTCATCAACGGCCCAATCAATACAACCACAGGTATGATAAGCAACAGGGATGTCAAAACGAACACTGCGTGCCGAATTGATTATTTTCTTGAGCGGAGGAATCAGGAATTTCCGCCACATCTCAGGGTCCATAATCGGGCCATTCTGAACTCCAATATCATCGCCTATCCAAAGGATATCCACACCGGCTTCTACAAAAGCTCCTGCAATGCGAGCTTTAATTTCAGATATTTTATCAAACAGGAGAGTTACCATTTCCGGATTCATATACATATTACTCAAAAGTTCTTCCATGCTCATCAAAGCATGTCCCTGCTCAAATGTTCCCATTTCATAAGATGAACAAGCAAGCAGGTTCTTTTCCTGTATAGCTTTTACCGCAATGGACATCTCTTCGACCATAGGTATAAATTCCGGAAACGGATAATTCTCAACATCTTTTATTGTACTAAAACTCTCCATTGGGCACTGTGCTTTGGTAAAATGATAATATCCTACAGGGTAAGTGCCACATCCCCAGTTATCTACTGTGGCTCGAGGATGAAAATCCTTAGTATAAGCAGAATGATCCTTTTCTTCGGGCTTTGCCTTGTAATCAACGAATCTGATGTCCATTTTCAGATATTCTTCGTAATCTTTTACTCCTCGCTCTTTTTCCAGCCTCTCAATAAGATGGGGGGTAAGCCAAAGGTAAATGGGCACACGATCCGGCTCCTTTCTCGAGATAGCTGTCAAAACCCTTTCCCGACTGTTCATCAAAATATCCTTAATAAATCAATTATCACAAATTCAATCCTGAGATATTTAAACTACTATTTTTTGTCCGTTTTTTGCAGATTTATAAGCAGCAAGCAGAACTTTCATTGCCGCAAAACCAACCTCTCCATTACAGGACGGAAAAGTATTATTTTCCAAACATGATATAAACTCCACGATTGCCGTCTCCCACCCTCCATTATTTATCTCGCAAGGAACTTTATTCTCTCTGAAATCAACTGTCCCATCAGGATAAGATTTATTTTCTGTAATAAACAGGCCTTTACGCAAATCCAATACGACAGAACCCTGGCTGCCACAAACCTCAATACCCGTAAAACCACCCGCTCCAGTCCAGCCGACTTCAATTACACCTATACGATGGTTGTCAAATTCCACCATCGCCACAGCATTATCCTCTACCGGAATATCCTTGGATAGATTACTCAAAGCCGCTGAAACTGCTCTAATAGGCCCCATTAAAAAGCTGCACATATCAATAGCATGAATTCCCATATCCATTAATGCTCCACCGCCCGATTGACCAACATTATAAAACCAGTCACTCTTTGCCCAGTTATTATACGGCCCCGCATGAACATAACGCACACGTATGCTGTAAGTTTCTCCAATCACGCCTTCATCAAGTAATTCTTTTACTTTCCGGGGCCCATCCATAAAACGGTTGGTAAAATTAACCATTAGAATAACTGAATTCTGCCGACATATATCGATCATCTCTTTCGCATCAATCAATGTCAATGCCATCGGCTTCTCACATAAAACATGTATACCACGATTTGCGGCATTTATAGTTGCTTTTGCATGTAAACTGTTTGGTAAACAAATACTCACGCCATCAAGCTCTTCATTTTTCAACATATCTTCATAATCGCTATAACAATGTTCAATAGTAAATGAGCTTGAAATTTCTTTTAATCTTTTATCAGAAGTGTCTGCTGCATAAAGTTTAACCTTTTTATTATAGAAAGGTAAGTGGCCATTTTGGGCAATTGCACCACAGCCTATAATTCCGATTTTAAGTTTCTCTGGCATAATCTCTCTATGTTAATGTAAAGTTAGCGACAAAGTAAAATTTTAAAACGTTAAAACTACCTTAAGAACATCTTCCGGATGTTTATCTATCAAATCAAACGCTTTCTGGGCTTCTTCAAATTTGAACTTGTGAGTTATCAGACCATCTGTTTTTATTTTCCCTTCACCAAACATTTGAACCAAGGTATGGTAGACTCGGATTCTATCCCACGCTCGGCCTGCAGCCGGCTCACCGCGGTGATTTATAGCCAAAATTGAAGATGCCCCAATAGCATAAAATGTACTATGATGAAATTCTTCTCCCAAACGAAGATCTTTCCCACCCCCCTGATAAAAACCAACGGCAACAACCCTGCCGTAATTACTCGCACAGCATCTTATAGCTTCGTGGAGGGCTTTCCAGTTCCCGGATGTTTCAATTGTTGCATCAACGCCCTTGCCGGAATTTATGTCACGTATTTGCTCTGCCACATTCCCCTGCACAGGATCAATTACATGATCAGCACCAAACTCTAATGCTTTTTTTCTTCTCCCCAAAAGAGGATCTATGGCAATTATTGGTTTAATTCCTGCGTTGGCCATTAGTTGTACACAAATAAGTCCTATACAACCCAGACCACTCACTACGCCGGTTTCCCCCATGCGTAGATTAGATGTAAGCAAACCGTCATATGCGACACCAGCCAGAGCCAGGAAAACTCCATCGCCGGCATTTATTCCTTCAGGTGCATGCTCAAGAAAAAAAGGCCGTCCTTCTATAGTTGTATCACACACAGAAATATCCGCATGACTATTTCCAGACCAAACTATATCCCCAACTTTAAATTCGGTTACTTCAGATCCGATTTCCATTACTTCCCCAACAGTCTCATATCCATGCCAAATGGGATAAGGATTATTTTGAACCTTTCCTTTTTGAAACAAACCACCATCGATATGATTTTTCAGATTGGGAGCAGTACCACGAAAAAAGTTCATTTCAGTACCATGACTGATGCCGTTAAAGATTGAACGAATCCGAATTGCAGCAGGTTTTAAAGGTTCATCAGGAAGCTCTTCGTAACCAACTTTATATGAATCTGTAATAAGCAATTTTTTCATAGATACCTCTCTATAGAATTAGGATAATTTTATAGTTTTGCGAAACAGTTATTAATGAAATGTTTGGCATGGTTCAATCCAATCTGCATTTTCTCTCTTCCAAAACGAGCCACAGGATTTTAATCTCAGGTTGATTACCTTTCGTATTGCACTTTCAACACAACCGTTACCCTGGGAAAGTTCTTCATCCGAGAATCTTGAATACTGCATTTGTTTTTCAATGCTCTGGAAATAGTTGTTCCAATTGTTCAGTGCCTTCTGTTTACGTTTTCCTGTAAAGTTGATATTGGTTTCTAAATATTCTGTAGTGCTCAGTCCAGCATTTTTGCTGTTGAATTCTTCGCGTAGGGTTCCAAACTCATCAAAACCAAACTGTCTGAATATATACCGGAATAATATCAGTTGCTTATTTAACTGCATCTTTTTGATTTAGCATTGTTTTTCCTTTGTGAGTGGTTTCATATCTCTGATTTCTGTTTTTTGGATTATCCGGTATGGTCATTTGAAGCAACCGTTTATTAAGCAAGGGTTCAATATGCTTCTTATAATTTTTTGTGTGATTTGAAAGTCCAATTTTCTTTAAAATCTCTATCCTGGATTTTGCTGAATTGCAGTATAGTAGTATTATTCTTTCATTAGCAGTTACATAGACACTTTCTTGGTCACTTTCTTGGTCACTACCAACATCTCCAATAAATTCTAAATTAATTGGAAGTACTGTAAGAAAATAAGTGCACTGATCATCGGTTTCCATAACTGGTGAAGGTGAACCGTTATCTTCCATAGTTTTATAAATGGTTGGAAAACCAGTACCGCGACCTTCAGTTAAATGAAGGTCTTTCATAAAATCACCAACTCTCCTGTTTCTGTAATCTCTGGCAACGATTCTATTATTTTCTGCAAGAATTTTTGCAGTAACTGGTGGCACAGGCCCCGGAAAACTAAGTATCTCTATCCGATCCGGCCAAATTTGAACCTCAATAGGATCTACTTTTTCATAACTCTTATGAAATACAGCATTTGCCAAAGATTCTTCAATGGCATCATAGGGGAAATTGAAAAAACGCTTAGCCTCGGCCTGTCCTGACACTTTCTTGATTTTTTCTGATATGACATTGTTCCTGATATAACTCAAGGCATCACGGAGCTGTATATGTAATGGCCCTTTAAAAAACTTTTCTGAAAAATTCTTTCCTACTTCATCTTTTCTTAATACTACCTCTATCCAGGCCCTTTCAAAGAAACGATGAGGTTCTTTACAGAAAAACATGATGCCCGCATTCACAGGGCGAAATGCTTCATCCGGACCTTTCGCAATATTCATTTGCCGACATAAATCCGCAAAAGGCATGGAAGCACTTTCTTCTGCCATGTCGCTTTTTATTTCCTGAAGAAAATCCCGGATAAGTCCGAGATTAAGGTCATCCAGCCTTGCATGCTGATTAATACGATCATCAAATGGAATACGGGCAGTAAGTTCCAGTAATCTCCTCAAATTTTCACCTTGTGCCTTAATGCTCCTTGAACAACTTCGAATGTAGTAAAACCTGTTCTGCAGACCTCTTTTTCCAAGACCTTCAGGTGTTGAATATGGCCGCATATCTCCCGCAGGAGCATAGAGAATTAATATATGTTGTTCCTGGAAAATATATGGTTGCACTATGGGCAAATAATTAGGTTGAAGACGATGACAAAGCCCTGTTAATTCCCCCTGAACCCGGTCAATCTGATCCGGATTTAAACCTGCAGGGGGTAATACAGGCCTGCCATTGTTTTCTTCAACACCTATAATAATATACCCTCCACCCCAATTATTAATATCATTGGCAAATGCACACAAAAAATGCAAAACATCTTCCGGGTTCCATCCTCTTTTGAACTCAAGCCTTTCCCATTCGATTACTTTCCCATGAATAAGCTCATCAATGTTTATAGCCAATCCCATCAGCTTAACATTTTATTCTTGAATACTTCTTCAAAAGGCTGATAACCGTCAATATGAGCCTGATCATTAATATACAATAGGTCATATTTGTAACCAGCCAACTCTTTCATTAATACCAGTCCGTCTTCTTTGTAATCCTCCATTTTCCAGCCTTTCACACAATGCCAAATCACCAATATTTGTTTATTGGTATTATTATTTCCATACACAAACTGGTATTTGCTACTATTGATTTCTTTTGTAATACAATTTTGCATATGCATCCCGATTAGCTTATTTGCCATTATTACTTACTGGTATTTTGTTCAACTAATAAATCCTTTGCTTCTACGTCAAGGATTCTTGCTATTTCAAAAAGAATTTCAAGCCTGGGTTGCTGCCGGTTTTGTACATATCCATTCACCATATTGTAACTTTTACCAAGCTTTTCTGCCAGCCATTTTTGCTTGATCCCTTTCTCTTCAAGGACTTCCTTTATCCGATTCATCTGAATAATAAAATATTCCACTAAGTTAGTTAAATTAATAATTATCTCGTTTTTTAGTATAAAAAGTGTTGATAATTTGTTCTTTATTTTAGCTATAATAGTTATGTTATCCTCATTTACAGATACTTGGAAATGAGTCTAAAAGAATCAAATACAACATTTTCAGGAATTGACTGGAATTCACTCCCCGGTCTCCTGGTTATGAGTAAGCTATTTTGATTTGTTTCTATAAATATATATTTTTGTATATAAACAGAAACATATGTGGGTTGAATTTCAGGCTAAGATGGGATCATTTCGGGTTTTCACTACAGGGGATGTGGAAAAGCAATTTCCTTCCATGAACCTGATGAACCTGGTCCGGTGGCAAAAGAAAGGATACATAATCAGGCTGCGAAATCGATGGTACGCTTTCAACGATGCCGAAAGCCACGAGAACCTTGAATGGCTGGCAGCCAATCTGATCTATGCACCTTCTTATATCAGTTTACATACTGCGCTTTCCTGGTATAATCTGATTCCGGAAATGATAGTTTCAACCACCTCGGTTACAACCCGGAAGACCAATAAGTTCACCACCCCGGTTGGGGATTTCGATTACCACCGGATCAAACCGGAGCTATTTGGTTTTGGCTATGTACTGGAAGACATGGATGCCTCCAAGGGCCTCAGCGGAAAAAGCAGAAAGATTATGGTGGCAACTCCGCAGAAAGCCATTCTCGATTTCTTCTATATCAACAGTTTCTACAGCTCGGAAAAAGACATGGAAGATTTAAGATTGAACGATACCGAACTGGCAAAAATCATAAATGAAGAGTTTTCCCGGTACCTGGAAAGGTATGAATGCAGAGCCCTGGAGAGCAGGATTCGTTTGATGACCAAAACATATGGCTTATGATTAACTTCGATGAAATAAAAACCCTCTTCGCAGAAAGTCTTCGGAGGAATCCTTCCCACCTCGAGTACATGTTAAAAGAGTATTTCCATTACAGGATGCTGGATATTATTTTTTCCGGAGAGTATGCATTCAGGCTGAGTTTCATTGGAGGTTCCAACCTTAGAATTTTACATCATATCCAACGTTTCAGTGAGGACCTTGACTTTGATTGTTTCCAACTATCCAGGGAAGAATTCTATCAGCTTACAGACAAGGTCATCACAAGGCTAGGTGAGGAAGGTGTTGGGGTCGAAGCCGAAGACAAGGAAAAGGATATCAAACTTGCGGCGTTTAGACGGAACATCATATTCCCCGGCTTGCTGTTTGAATTGGGAATGACAGGTCACCGCGAGAAAAAGCTTCTGATCAAGATCGAATGTGAACCTCATCATTATGCATACGAACCAACAAAGCCCATTATTCAAAAATTCAATGTCTTTACGCAGATCTTTGCCCCTTCCCCGGACATTCTTCTATCGATGAAGACAGGGGCGGTTCTGGAGAGAGGGAAGGGCAGGGATTACTATGACTTTATCTTCCTCTCGGGTCTTACAGGTCCGGATTTTGGGTATCTGGACATGAAATTCGGGATTACCCGTCACGCCCAATTATATGAAAGGATTCTTGAATCCTGTGAAACAACTGACTTTGAGAAAAAGTCACGCGATTTTGAAAAACTGGTCTTCGACCCGGCCGAAACCAGAAAAGTACTGCTTTTTAAAGAGTATATCCGGCAGAAATTGGATCAATCTCCTGGTAGTTCTACCTTGCTTCAGTAGTGCATACTTCCAGGTAGAGCGGTTCGTTGCCTCCCCGCTCCCCTTCAGATCCGGACGAGCGGCTTTCCCGCATCCGGTTCCTCGATAATTAGATTCGCTTTGTGGATTCATAAGAATGATAAATTAAAGGTTTAACTAAGGGGAGCCATTGCTCAACCAGTAAGGAAAATTTAACCCAATACCATTTGCGCCTCCCCCCTCTGCGATTAAGCCATTTAAAAAGACAGCGCTTCACATGCAAAAAGAACCGGGAGATACCTTGAAAATTAAAAGTAATCCCGTAGTACGAGTAGTGTCCACGCAGTTTAATGTTTATAGCTGTTATCAACTCACGGAGTTTCATATGACGATTCAGCTTAATGAACTTGCTGATATTCACAATAGCCCTGGTCAGCCGTTTAGAGCTGGTCCTACGTTTAAGAACCTTGTTTCCTTTACGACTTTTACCTAAATAATGAGTAAAACCAAGGAAATCAAAACTCCTGCCTGACCCGCCCCTCTTACTGTTCAGGTCAATCAGCTTCGTCTTCTCAGGATGTAATGTTAGTCCATATTTGGCGAACCTT
>SDBS01003742.1_pt1 | contig 14940 bp, 18 predicted proteins | sample 2277091 | NCBI WGS metagenome assembly SDBS01 (sample SAMN10404972, study PRJNA504765) | marine sediment metagenome | isolation source: marine sediment core GS10_PC15, 163 cmbsf | place: Arctic Ocean: Southern Knipovich Ridge | collected 2010 | reverse complement strand
CGCCAGCTCTGCCCAGACCGGCCCCGTATATTCGCTACTGCGATAAACGTGGTCGCCGGTGAGGACGATGATGTCTGGTTTGAGGCTGTTGGCGAGGTCCACGATCCGCCTTACGTACTCGATAGGCACGAAGGGGCCGTGGTGGATGTCAGTGAGCTGGCACATGGTCAGCCCGTCGAGAGCCAGCGGCAGGCCGGGGATGGCAATTTCAGGGCGTGTAACCTGTATCCATCGCCTCTCGCAGGCTACATCAGCCACCAGCAGAGCCCCAGCACCCCAGGCAATATATTTGAGAAACTTGCGACGCGATACCCTGGTCTGGCCCGCTGTCGCCATCGCTGCATTACCTGTCTTTACCTGCGATCCCTCACTTCAACACACAACGAACTGGATTTGGGGCTGATTTCGCCTTTTATCAGTATCTTCCCTGCTTTGCTGTCCGCGTGGACCGGAAAGGCACCGGGGACGGCAAACCGGATAGAGTCACCTATGGTGCTGCTGACCACATGAACAGCCTGACAAGCGTTGCTCTGGCCATCGACGCTGTTCTGCAGTCTCGCTAACAGTCAGCAGGAATTAGTGCAGGACACAGAGAATCTTGGACGCAGCAACAGACGATAGGGGAAATCCCAGTCAACCGCACGAAGCACCGCCCCAACCGGAGAAGGAATTGTGCCCATGACGGCGAAATGCAATTACAGAGGCACACGTTAACTCTGAACGGGATGATTACCAATGGGTGATGTCAGCAAACTAGCCATCAACGGCGGCGAGGCCATTGCTGGCGATCCTTTCCCGCCATGGCCGTATTTTACGCCGGAGATGATCCAGGCAGCCACTGTGCCCCTGAAGTCGGGTAGCTGTAACTACTGGACCGGACCTCTGGGGATGGAATTCGAGCAGAAGTTCGCCGAATGGTGCGGGGCTGAGTTTGGCATCAGCACCTCCAGCGGCACTACTGCCCTGCATGCGGCGCTGGGCGGTCTGGGAATCGGGCCTGGCGACGAAGTGATTGTCCCCTCCTATACCTTCATTGCCTCCTCAATGTCGGTGGCCCAGGCCGGAGCCATACCGGTATTCGCCGACGTAGAACCTCAATCTCATACCATCAGCGCTAAGGGTGTGGAGGCAAAAATCTCGCCGCAGACCCGAGCAGTAATGGTGGTACACCTGTATGGGGAAGTGGTGGATATGGATAGCATCAACGCCGTGGCCCAAAACCACAACCTGCTCGTGGTGGAAGATTGCGCTCAGGCGCATGGGGCCACCTACAAGGGCAAGGGAGTGGGTACCATTGGGGATATAGGAGCCTTCAGCTTCTGTCAGAGCAAGCACTTCACCACCGGCGGCGAGGGCGGCTGCGTGATAACCGATGACGAGGACGTGGCCTGGAAGTGCCGCGCCTTCCGAGACCACGGTTATGACGTTGAGAGGCGAATGAAACTCCTGGAACTGGAGGCCACACTCCCCTATATCCATAATTCTATCGGCTACAATTTCCGCATGACCGAGATGCAGTCGGCCATCGGGCTGGAGGCGCTGAAAATCATTGACTCCTGGAACCTGCCTGCCCGCCGCCGCAATGGGCAGTACCTGATTGACCGCCTCAACGACAACCCCCAAGTAATCAAGTTGCCGGTCCACAATGACCAGATACAGAACGCCTTCTGGCTGTTCCCCATAATCCTGGACATTGATGCCCTGGAGTGCGATATCAAGCAATTTGGAGAAGCCCTTACCGCCGAGGGCATCCCCAACGGCCCGGTACTGTGGCCCCAGTCCTATAAGGAGAAGTGCTACAGTGAACATAATGGTTTCGGGCGGCTGCGCTATCCGTTCGAGGCCCCCTACGCTCGAGCGGAGGCAGTGGACTACACCAACGCCTACTGCCCGAACGCCGCCTGGGTGGAGGAGCGCTGCTTCTGGGTGCCTCCGCATCCCACCTACGAAATAGAGCACATGAAACTTATTGCCGACGGGATTGAGAAGGTGATTGAGGCTTATGCCAAGTAAAGGTAGGGAAGCTATAAGATGGGCTGTGATTGGCGCTACCGGTATTGCCGACAAGCGTACCATCCCTGAAGGAGTCATGCCCGCCGAAAACAGCACTCTCGTGGCAGTGATGAGTGCGGTTCAGGACAAAGAGCGACTGGAGGAAGTGGCGGCTAAGTATGGCAATGTCCCGTGGTTCACGGACGTTGAGCAGATGCTGGCGTCGGTGGAGATTGATGCCTGCTACATCGCCTGCCCGCCCGCCTTCCACCCGGAGCACATTCGAACCTGTGCTGACGCAGGCTTAGATATGCTGTGCGAGAAGCCCCTGGCCCTGAGGGTGGAGGACGTGGAAGACATGGTGCAGTTGTGCCACCAGCGCCAGGTCAAGCTGGGCACCGCCTTCATGATTCCCTTCCATCATCTGGCCCAGGAGGCCATCCGGATTGTGCGGGAAGGGACGCTCGGCGAGATCGTCTCGGGGCGGCTGCAGTTCGGGTTCGACTACCCGCCCATCCCCGGGGCGTTCCGCCAGATCAAGTCTGAACACGAGGGCGGGGCCTTTATGGATGTCGGCAACCATGCCACCGACCTGTTGGAGCGCATAGTCGGCAGCAAGGTGGCCTCCGTGGTGGCCGTCGCCGAGAATATCGTGCATGAGTATGAGGGCGTGGAAGACGCCTGTGTTGCCCTCTATCGCCTCCGCAATGGCGCTGTCGGCATGGTAGATGCCTACTTCTGCACTGACGGGGCCTGCAATGATGTGGAGATAAACGGCAGCCAAAAGACCATGATCATCCGGGGCATGATTGGCCAGGGCACCGGGGGCGTGCTCACGGTTCACAGCGGGTTCAACGCCGAAACCGAAGAGTTGCGGATCGAGTCGGATGGGCGCAATATGTACCTGGGGGAGATTAGCGCCTTTGCCGACGCTCTCCTGAAGGATACCGAGCCGCCGATCCCCGGAGAAGACGGACTGTGGAGCCAGCAGGTAGTGGCAGCGGTGTATCAGTCAGCAGAAGAAGGACGACAAATCACCTTGTAGCGGAGCGAGCTACCAAGGCAAGGTCAAGGACATAAAGACTCATGGCCAGTAGTCTGCGTGCGGGCAGCGCCGCGGCAACCATTACGCCACCTTTGGGTACCCCCATGGCGGGTTACTTAACGGAACGCTGGGCTGAGGGCGTGCTGGATGATGTCACCGCCCAGGCGGTGGCTATGGAAAGCGACCAGGGAGCCTCCGTGATCATCGGCTGTGACCTGATAGGCATACCCAATGAGATGGCTGATTGGGTGCGGGAGGACGTTAGCAGCCAAACCGGCGTACCTCGGGATAGCATCATCGTAGCCGCCACTCATACCCATACCGGTCCTTCTGTTCCCCGTGACTTGGCGGAGTCCCGGCACGAGAAATACCTGGACTTGCTCCCGGAGATGATCAGCAGCGCCGGAATTATGGCCCATCGCCGCTTGCAGCCGGCCCAGGTCAGGCGGGCGGTGGGCCAGGCTCCAGGACTTGCTTTCAACCGCCGATATCTTATGAGCGACGGGACAGTCCGCACCAACCCCGGTTCTCTGAACCCGGATGTCGTCGAGCCCGTTGGCCCTGTGGACGAACGGGTGCGGGTGCTACGTCTGGACGACGAGCAGGGCGAGTTTTTCGCCCTGATAGTCAACTTCGGCCTGCATCTGGACACGCACAGCGGGTCTCTAATTAGCGCGGATTATCCCCACTTCCTGCGGCAGACCCTCGCTTCTGCCATGGGCGGCTCGGTGCGTACCGTGTTTCTGAACGGGCCCTGCGGCGACATCAACCACGTAGATGTGAGTAAGCCGTGGGAACAGGGCCGCGCTATGACCCGGAGGATCGGTATGTCCCTGGCTGGAGCGGTGCTCAGAGCGCTGCCCTTAGCCGAGGCGGTGGAGGGCCCCGAAGTCATCCGCGGCCTGTCTCGGCGTCTGAGCTTCGCCACGCGCTTCCCGACCGCTGAGGAACTCACGGAGGCCCAGACGGTACTGGGCGATAACTGGCGCGACTTGGAGAGTTGCTACCGTCCGGCCACGGCGGAGGAGGTCGCGGCCCTCTCCGAATCGTGGCAGCACGACGGCCAGCGCGTTTTCGACGTCCACCGCCATGCCCTGCGGGAAAAGCTCTTGCTCGCTGAGATGGACAAACGCAGCCTGGAGGTTGAGCTGACGGCTGTGCGCGTCGGCAATGTGGCGATCACGACTAACCCCGGAGAGGTTTTCTGTCAACTGGGACTAGACATCCGCGCTCAGTCGCCTTTTGCCGAGACCTTTCTGGTGGAACTGGCTAACGGATTTGTCGGCTACATCCCCACCCGCGACGCGGTAACCGAAGGAGGCTATGAGACTACGGTACGCCGGTGGGCCTGCATTGAGGCCGGTGCTGGTGAGGAGATCGTGGCGGCCACGGCTGAAATGCTCGGCCAGTTGGCCTGAGAGCAGCACGGTCAGAGTTGCCCGCGGCTGCTTTTGTTTCATCGCTCGCATATGGTCTGATTTCAGCCGAACGCGAACACCCTATGTATTTCCCCAATTTGGGTTCCTCCGCACTCTTCACCTACCGCTTGTGCAGTCTTCCCAGGATGTGGCGGACTTGCACCTGGATCGTTCCCAGGCCTACTCGCTGGTAGTCGCGCTCGTGGCCTTGCCCCCGCAAACGAGTCCAGGAGTGTTTGACCTCAGTGCCTTTTGGACACGAATGGACAGTTAGGCTAAGGTGTAACCTGGGGGACAGTGCTGAAGCGGCCGGAGGTGGAGCAGGGCGTAGCCCTGCGGAGACTACGGCCGGCGCTAAAGCCCCCTTCCTCGATCGGCTTGACTCACTCCTGAAGCAGATTATCATATCGATAGGGAGGAGTCAACAATGGCTCGTTTAAAAGCTAAGCGCAAGCAGCAAACCCAGTCCGCTGGCAGTGAAACCACCAAGCTGATCCGCAAGACGCGGCAGGCGACGCGCAAGCGTTATACTGCCGAAGAGAAGATCCGTATCGTGATGGAAGGGGTCCGTGGTGAAGAACCGGTCAGCGCAATTTGTCGGCGCGAGGGCATCCACAGTAACATGTACTACCGATGGCTGAAGAGTTTCATGGAAGCGGGCAAGGAGCGACTGAAGGGAGAGGAGACGCGGGGCGCGACCCGCAACGAAGTCAAGGAACTGAAGCTGGAGAACCAGCAGCTCAAAGAGCTGGTGGCAGAGCTATCAGTGGAGAATGTGGTGCTCAAAAAAAAGGTCTCGTTTGATTCTACCGAGCAAGCGCATGGAATACCAACGGACCTCGGCAAGAGAGAAGGCCGAGATTATGCAACTGGTGAGCAAGTCGCCACTGAGTGTCAAAGAGACGCTGGCCGGGTTAGGAGTAGCCCGTTCGACGTACTATTCGTGGCGGCGTCGTGAGCAATGTCAGGGCCAGCAGGGCCTGGTTGATCGGGCGCCTACGGCCCGGCGGGTGTGGAACCGGCTGCGCGACTGGGAATTAGCTAAAGTACTCGAATATGCCCATAAACACACCGATTCAAGCAGTCGGGAGCTGGCCTGTAAGATCACCGATGAGGCCGGCTTCAGTGTCTCGGAGAGTAGCGTCTACCGGATTCTGAAGCTTCACGGCCTGGTGGCCCCGGCGCAGGTGGAAGTGGTCTAGGCGGCCGCTGAGTTTCGGCGCAAAACCACCCGGGTCCATGAGCTGTGGCAGACCGACTTGACCTACTTTTTCGTGCACGGTTGGGGCTGGTATTATGTCGGTGGAATCTTGGATGATTACAGTCGCTACCTGCTTGTTTATCAGGTAGTCGCGGACATGACCGGGTCGGCGTTGACTGATCTGGTGCATGAGGCAGTGGAACTCACCGGCATGGTAGAGGTGCCCGTCGAGCACAAGCCGGTGCTGCTCAGCGACAACGGCAGTGGCTATATCTCGGGGTCGTTAAATGAACGGAATGTCTTAGTTTAAGGTAGTGGGTAACTATGTGGCGCGGGTCAAGGACCTCTTGACCTGCTATGCAGAATATCCTGTAATGGAATCAGAAATCAGTTGCCGTATATGTGAGAGTTTCGCGCACTATGTTGAGGAGGGGCAACGCATGGATGATTCCAAGCGAACACGGCTGCATATGAACCCAATTGACGAACCTCGGCCTCAGCCCATATTTGCAAATCACATCGTCACGAGAGGTATGGGTGATTATGTAGCACTCAACTTCTACAGTGGGCTGCTTACTCAGGCCCTGGCACCCGACGAAGAGATTCCGAGCGAGACGAAAGTCGATGCCCATATAGTGGCTCAAATTGTTGTGCCGACAGAGCGGTGGCGCAACTTCATAACCAACGTGGTGACACGCACAGAACAGGCCGAAGGGAAGGAGGGTTAGGCGGGTGCCACCACAGGCACAAGCCGCAAACATCTCGCCAGATTTGGATATAGCGGCTGATCGTCATAGCGCCATCCAGATACTGCGGGGACAAGACATAGGTACCACAGCGAAGCCCATAGTGGAGATAGTGACTGTTGCCAACAGAGACCAGTTATTGACTCCGCTCGACCTCGTAATGCCGCGCGCAATTTGCGGAGAGATGGCCACTGCGATTATCAACACTGATGGGCGCACGGATCAGGATCAGATGTCTCAAACAGAAGGAATTCCCACACCCTTGGGAGAAACAACAGTCAATCCGGCACCCATAGATGCCGATGAATGGGTTATGACTCCCTCGGTATCGGAGCGTGGAGATATGTCAACCAAACTTGTTCCCATTGCGATAAGGACAGCTATCGGCCTAGCCGTATTTGCCGTAGCACTAGTCGCCGCAACTTGGACGTGGATAGCGGGTCGGATGGGGCAGGAGACCTGGATGTCGCCAGGCGATAGTTTCGTGGCTATGCTAGTTGCAGGCGGGTTGGTAATCACCGCGGGAGTTGCGCTATTCGACGCACTCCGCCAAGGTCGCTCTGAGTAAGATGCGGAATAGTGTTCCAGAAAGAGCCCTTCGGTTCCTAGAGACAGTCGCAGAGTGCGAACGTACACCCGGAGGACTAGTAAATGTCGTGGTGATCGTCTTAGTGTTCCTGCTCCTGTGCGGGCAGTCCGTGTACAGTGTGTTCTCACGCGTGGAACGCTGGCTTTGGTATGCCGCTAGCCGCCAGTCGACGGCGCTTGATGAACCGATGGCCACCAGTGGTTTGAGCTGGGTAGTCTTGCTTGTTGCTGGCTTCTCGTGCTTTGTTTTCATCCGCTTGACCCACCGTCGCACACACTGCGCAGATGAATAATGCCACGTCCACATCAGATTGATTCATCTTGGGAGCTAAGCCGAGGGCGCCTCTATTCGTCGTCGCGCTCCTCATCCTCATCCATATCGTAGGGCAAGAGCAGGGTTTGATCTACCCTGGGGAAAACCCGATTCATCCTGTCCATAAACTGCCGCCAGCTGGGAGAGATCTTCATCAGCGCGATAACCGCGGATAGGTGTTCTCTAAGCGCCGGTCTTCCGACATCATCCGTCAGGCGGCGGTGATGATGGCGTTTGAGGCGTCCTTTTTCATCTCGCTCACCTATGGCTCTAAGTGCCGTCAGTACTCCAGGGGCGAGCCGCGCATAGACAAGGTCATTGGTAATCTTACCTACATAACTGGGGCGAGCCACTATGAGAGGGCTATATTGCCATTCCTTCAGTCTGAACAATTGCTCGTAGAATTGGTCGTCAAATGTCTTCGCCCATTCGGCTAAGTCATGCCAACGAATAGACTTGTCGAGGATTGCGTGAAGCGCATCGCGATCCCTGATTTATTGGTATCCCGTGGCCTCGTCAATAAGGCCAATAATGCCAACGGTTGACAATGCCCTGCTGAGTATCTTGGCTTGTCTGGCCATTGGGAGCTGGTCGTCCCTAAGAAGGTCGGCATCCGCCGCATCCTGAATCGCGTTGCACAGTTCGGGCAGAACAATGGCCTCATAGCCAAGGGCGTTGGGCAATCCGCCCGGGATGGAAAACTGGATTGGATTTTCTATCCCATGCCGGAGGCTGTCGCTCAGGAATGGTTGTAGATACTTCGCGGTGGCGAAACGGGCGGTGCCAGAGCCGCGCCCCTTGAGAGCCATTGCTCCAGTTATTCCACGTCCGCTGAGGACTCGGCGATTATCATCCAGGACAAAGCAGGGAATGGATATGTCAGATATAAGCAATTCTCCCTGATAGGCAGCAGCCGGGGCGGGAGTCGTCCCGTTCTGGCTGGGGCCGGTGGCCAGACTAGAACTGGCGGAGGGGCCACCAGAAGCCATTTTCGGCTTGATTTCAGTCTCTGAAGGTGCGGGTTTGTGGCCACGCTTGGGGTCATTCATTTCGGTTACACTCCTAGTCCTCGGGATATGGTGCGATCCCACAGATTGTGGTCCTTGCGGTGATTCTGGCGGTAACAGAACTCGTCCACATAGACATGCAAGTGACGGATACTAACATGATGGTATTGCCCAATGACGCCGCGCTTGAGGAGAGACCAGAAGCTCTCAACGCTGTTGGTGTGCTTGAATCCGTCAACGTACCATTCGGAGTGATTCACTACCTCATGAGGGAGAAGCTCAGAAACCCGGGCATAGCCGGAATACTCATCAGTGATGAGTACGGCGTTCTCGGTATCAACATGGGTCTTGACCATACGCCTGAGCGTCTTGGCCGAGAGGTCGCGATTCTTCACGACCTCGCACTTAATGTCGCCCCCGCGTTCGACGAGGCCGACTACGGGCGTCTTCGATGTGCCGCGCCCGCGCTTGTGAACCTTGCCGTCGCTGGGGCGGGGCTTGCCGCCCACATAGGTCTCGTCCATTTCGACGAGGCCCTCAAGCAGTTGGCGCTGATCTTCGACGTGGATGGCGTCATCGCCGATACCGAAGTGCTCAATGCCGCCGCCAGCGTGCTGATGTTCCGGCAGCTCTACGGGGTGGACGTTCACCCCGAGGATTTCCGCCCCTTTGTCGGCACCGGCGACGAGCGCTACGTCGAGGGCGTCGCCGAAAAGCACGGCGTGGCCATTGATACCGCGGCGGCCGTCCAGCGCCGCGCGGAGAACTTCTTCCTCTTGCTCAAAGACCAGCCCCTCCCCGCCGCACCCGGCATAATGGAGCTGGTCACCGCCGCGCGCGCCGACCCCGAGCTGAAGCTGGCCATCGCTACTTCCGGCAACAAGAACAAGCAGTTTCCGGTCATCGAGGGTACGGGGCTGAAACTGGAGTGGTTTGACGCGGTCGTCACCGGCGACGACATCACCCACAAAAAGCCCCACCCCGAGATATACCTGGTCACCGCCGACAAGCTGTCGGTCCCCCCAGAAAGATGCGTGGTATTGGAAGACGCACCGGCCGGCGTGGAGGCTGCCAAGTCCGCGGGAATGCACTGCATCGCGGTGACCTCCAGCGTAGAGACCGCCCAGCTCGCCGCTGCTGACCTGGTGGTGGATTCGCTGGCAGAGGTCAGTATGGAGTCGGTGCGGAAGTTGCTCACAGGCAGATTGGGAAGGAGTGAGAACTAGATGAACACGTTTGGAGACACTGACGAGGGCAGAGCCAGGCCGTCCGTCTGGCCGGTGTATGTCATGAGCGCATTGGTGGGATTGTATACCATTCCTTGGTTACTAATAGCTTTGCTATTCGCAGCGCTTGGCCCTGGCAAGGGCACTTGGAGCGGGCCCCGAATTGGGGAGCTGTCCGATGGGGCCCTGCAATTCATTGCCTTGTTGCTCGTAGCCTGCCTGGGATTATTCGGCATTATAACCGTGTATGGCGCCAGTAAGCTCCGCCCATGGGGTTGGTGGTTCGTGATTGTGTGGCTCGCGCTTTACTCTGCCTGGGTTGCCTGTTTTTATGCCTTGGGCTTAGAGCCAGCTCCGTCCTGGATAGAGATGCTTTTGGGATGCGTGTTACTGGCGTTGATTGTATGGCCACTAGTAACACGCCGCCGGTTATTCTTCCCGCCGAAGCCAGAGGGCGAGGGATAGCCGCTAAAACGCGCCCAGAGCACAGAGGAGGGAGACAGATGAACACGCTTGGAGACCCTGACGAAGACAGGGCCAGGCCGTCCGTCTGGCCGGTGTATGTGATGGCAGGGGTAATTGGGCTTTGTGGCATACTGTACCTCGTTGCGGTTTGGGAACGCAATCAAGAAATGCTCATGAGGCTTCGGGATAACGGCCTTCTGTTGATTACTATCTTCGTCGTGGGTGGGCTTCCCGGGTATCTCAGTATCGCTACGGCCTATGGCCTGCTTCGCCTGCGTCCTTGGGGATGGTGGTGTGCGGGAACGTGGACTGTTGTCGTGGGATGCACTACCGGCTCGGGGGTTCTGGATGGCGCTGTCGTTGTCCTGAGGGGACCGCCCCTCGCCTCGTGTATAATTTCGCCGGAGCTCATAGGATTTCTGTTGGGATGGGTGTTGCTCATGGCCCTACTTGTATGGACCCTGGCAACGCGCCGCCGGCTGTTTTTCCCGCCGAAGCCAGAGGACGAGGGATAGCCGCCAAAACGCGCCCAGAGCACAGAGGAGGGAGACAGATGAACCCGCTTAGCGACACTGACGAGGGCAGAACGAAGCCGTCCGTCTGGCCGGTGTATGTGATGAGTGGCATAATTGGCCTGTTCAGCCTATCGTTTCTAAGCTGGGTATGGTTTGTGCCAATGATGGCGCACGCCTACGCAGAGTATCCTCAACACTTTCAGCAGCTTTCGCCAGGCGCTCACGACGTTGCACGTCTTACGCAGCGCCTGGTTCCATACGCACTGCTATTCGGTGTGTATGGACTGTTTGGAGTTGTCACTGCGATCGGCGCTGCTCTGTTTCGCTCTTGGGGCTGGTGGTCTGCGGTTGCCTGGACCACGGCTCAGTTCTTGTGGAATCTCTTTTTGCGGATGAACATGCCCACCCACTGCTGGGACGCTTGGGGAATCCTTTTCAGTCTTGTGTTCTGTGGTTTCCTGGTGTGGGTCCTAGCAACGCGCCGGCGGTTGTTCTTCCCGCGTGCATAAAGAATATGCGCACCTTCGCTGGGAAGGTGCGCACTATTGGGTGCTTGCGGACGATACCAGCCGCCCGCCGCTAAGGCTAGCCTACTTCAGCGCAGCTTGCACCTGCTCGAATATCGAGTCGAACGCTTCGGGGTCTTCCACCGCCAGGTGCGCCAGCATCTTGCGGTCAATCTCGATCCCCGCCTTGCGCAGGCCCCCGGCGAACTCGCTGTAGCGCAGCCCGCGCTGCCGGGTCGCGGCGTTAATCCGGGCAATCCACAGCCGGCGGAAGTTGCGCTTCTTGGTGCGGCGATCCCGCCACGCGTAGTTGCCGGCCCGCATGAGCGTTTCCTTGGCCGATTTCACCAGGCGATGACGCCCACCCCAGTATCCCTTGGCGGCTTTGAGTATTTTCTTATGGCGACGCCGGCGCGTCACTCCCGTTTTCACTCGTGGCATATCTGGCTGACTCCTCTGACTAACCTTGGGGCAGTTGCAACTGCCGGGGCAGATTCAAGCCTCGCCCCACCCTATCGGCGCGGCATCAAGTCCCTGACGTGCTTGGCATCGCCACCGGTGACTTCCTTCTCATTACTGAGCCGGCGCTTGCGGCGGCTGGACTTTTTGGACAGCAGGTGGCGCTGTCCGGTTTGGCGGCGCATTATTTTGCCACTGCCGGTCAGCTTGAACCGCTTCTTCGCGGCGCTCTTAGTTTTCATCTTCTTCTTGGCCATTGCTACTGCGTCCTCCTGCCTCCGCTCAGCGACAAAACGCCCGCCCAGACCACCAGGGTCTGGGCGCGGGTGTTCCCAGATAACCACGCTCGCCAACCGGTTGCTAGCTCGTGCTCGTCGGGCGCAGGATCATGATCATCTGGTGCCCCTCCATATGGGGCGGCGAGTCAATCTCGCCCACTTCCTGACACCCGTCAATGAACTTCTGAAGCTGTGCGCGCCCGATGTGCTTGTGGCGCAGCTCGGGCCCGCGGAATATGACGTTAACCTTGACTTTGTTATGCCTTTCCAGGAACTTGACGGCTCGCTTCAGCTTGAAACCGATATCGTGTACATCGGTATTGGGCCGCACGCGGATTGTCTTAAGCTCGCCGTGCTTGGACTTCTTGGCCGAGTCCTTCTGCTTCTTCTGCTGTTCGTAACGGAACTTGCCATAGTCCATGATCCGGCAGACCGGCGGATCTGAGTCGGGAGCCAACTCGATCAGGTCAAGCTCCCGACTATCGGCCTGCGCCCGGGCTTCGTCAATGGGCAGCACCCCGATTTGCTTGCCTTCAGGATCAATCACCCGCACCTGCGACGCGCGAATGCGTTCATTGACCCGATATCTCCTTGCGCTTATGGGCATTCACCTCTGCTGTCGGCGGCGTGCTTTCCGCGCTAATATCCACCGTAGTACCCATGCGGCCTAAGAATCATAGCAAAGACCACTGGTTATGTCAAGGGAAATCGCGGTCAGGGCATCAGGTTGGCAACAGTTGCTTTCACGAATGCTATGCCCGCGACAACCCTCCGCGAGTGGGTTTGAACTTCGCCAATCACCAGGAGGCTCCGCGGTGACCCCGATGAGAAGAAGAGTGGGTAGCCGACGGCGCGGGCGGCGGTAAAGCAGGACAGCTAGTGCCCGCCAGCAGCCCAACATCTGACTTTTCGGGCTTTTCCATCCGCCGCCACCAGCGCGTGACAGCCTTTGCGAAATAGTGTAGGATAAGAAGGGTAGAATGTGGGGTTTACTGCTTGCTGGGCCAATTCAGGCAAAGTCTGCGGGACCCATTTATCAATCCAGGGCGAGGAGGGGGCAAGCAACTGGTGAAGACAGCTAGACTCACTGCTATCGTGTTGGCAGCCGCGATAATACTGCTGCTGGCAGTGCCGCAACTGCGGGGCACGCTGGACCTTCTGTTCTACAGTCCTATCGGCGGTGCCTACGGCACGTGGCTGAGAAAGGCCCAAGTGGAGCGAGTGGTGAAGCAGCATCCCGAAGATGCCGAGATGTGGCTGGCTTTCGCCGAGTGTGGCGCCAGTTCTTGCAGCGCCACTTCATACCGGCCGAACCGATATTGGAATCCCTCCTATCCGTGGGACCAATCATGGCCCCCGAGGGAAGCGTACCAGAGAGCAATCGCGCTGGCCCCAGATTCACCGGCCCCGTACTTACGACATGCCATATACCTACTGGCCGACAGCGGCGAGCTAGGACGCAAAGAAGAATGGCGCGCTGATCCGAAAGAAGAGCCCCGGCGAACTGCCACCCAGACTGCCAATCTTCGCGAGGCCGAGAGCCTGCTGCAGAAAGCCGGCGCGCTGCAGCCCGACAATGCCGCCTGCGACTATCTGCTTGCCTATATTCACCTGGCCCAACACAAGGACGAACAGGCCTTTACCGTCTTGCGCCGGGCTATTGACAAGCCTCGCTGGAATACGGCCAGCCAGGCCGCAGGCACTGCCGTTCTGTGCCTGCTGGAGACCGCTGCCCCGGCCTCGCCGCTGCTCGAGACCCACGCGTTGAATATAGCAGTGTCCAACGGTATCCACACCACTGCCAAGTTGCGGAGTTTATCGCGGACACTTGCCGGCATGGGCGAACGCTCGCAAAACAGCGCCCAGCACCAGAAAGCCATTCTGTGTTACGAGGCGGCAGTGCACTTGGGTTACATCATGCGTAGAGATGCCTATACCGTGATAGATGCCCTCACTGCTATCGCCATCACAGCTATGCCTTCGGGACCCTTCCTCTCGGAAGAGGAACGGGAGAAGATAATGCAGGAGGTTCCAGTCACCGCCGACGAAGCCCACCATACCGAAGAGATACTGACTTCTCTAAGAGCGATGCACACATATACCAAGGATCCACGCGGCAGGGAGATGCAGAGATACCTTCGCGAAGGGGGCAAGCGAGAAGCAGTCAAATTCGCACAGCAACGGAAGGAGGAGGAAGGCGTCCGGCGCCAGCAGGACGAGCGCATGAGGCACATGGAACAGGTCCGCCTGGCCAACTTTGCCGCGTATATGCACACCCACGGACAAGCTGACCTGGCTAGCTTCTACGAGAAAGAACTACAGGCTGCCGAGCAGTGGAAGAAGCAAGCCCGTGCCGCAGCGGACAGCGAGGTCCCGTATACCGTGTTCTTCTACGGCTGGCCGCGCTACAGCCGGCTTCTGTGGCTGCAAGCCGGACTATTGCTGCTTCTGTGGGCGCTGGTTGGACTTGTCTCAGTTGGCACCCGATACTGGCGGGAGCCCCGTGCCGGCCTTGCCTGGCGCTGGTGGCAAGGGCTACTGCTCATTGGCATTCTGCTGGGCGGCATACGACTGCTGGCCCCGTGGGCAGAGTTGCATGTGTACTCATACTTCTATGCCTATCCTATCTACATGCCGGCGGCAATCCTCGGCCTGTCATTGATAATTGTAGCCTGGCTGCTGGCGGTGTTGGTGGTGGCGCTACTAAAGCGCGCCCGGCAAGCGCCTACCCAACGCCTCGGCAAAGCCCGAACCTATCTAGCGGCTCTGCGCATGCTGGTGCCCGCGACCTTCGCCGCGCTTTTCCTGCTCTCGGTCGTTTCTCTGTGGCCGGCCCGGCAGAGCGTCCAGCCCTGGCGCGACCAAACCCGCGCCAGTATTCTGCAGGGTGAGGTGCGCTATCGGGGGCTGGGTTCGGCCAATGAAGAACCCACAAGTTCGCAGCCGCTTCGGCGGCTTCAGCCAATGGGCTCTGGCCGGCCGCCTGGCAGCGGGCTGCGTTGACACCGTTCGGTGCCCCGTGGTAGCATCTTGCCGAGATACAAGCGCATCAGCCACCCCCCAGTCTAAGCGAGGTTTTCAATTGTGACGCTGCGACTCGTTACCTTCCAAAAGCAGGACGCTGATGACTGGCACGTCGGCGCGCTAACCGAAGACGGCGTTGTGGACCTGACCGACCGGG
>SDBS01003741.1_pt1 | contig 14942 bp, 17 predicted proteins | sample 2277091 | NCBI WGS metagenome assembly SDBS01 (sample SAMN10404972, study PRJNA504765) | marine sediment metagenome | isolation source: marine sediment core GS10_PC15, 163 cmbsf | place: Arctic Ocean: Southern Knipovich Ridge | collected 2010 | reverse complement strand
TTCGGGCCCATGCACCGAAGCGCTGTTCTAAGTATTCATAGGCCGATACCTTCACCCTTGTTCTGTAAAGCGGGATGAAATAGAGGGTGGCAACGATTGCAGCAACCGGGAGGGTAAGGGAAAACACGAAGACATCCCAGTTGAAGTTATACGCCTGGCCCGGGTATGCCAGGAAAGTTATGCTGCTGACAAAGGTGCCGAGTATGGAGAGCCCCACGGCCCAGCTCGGGAGCCTTCCATCTGCAATCATGAATCCTGAAGAGGTGTTGCTTTTCTTGCGGAAATAGGCGCCGAAGAGTATAACGCCAATGAAATAGAAGATCAGTATGAATTTGTCGATGAGAAGAAAATCTGTTTGCATCGGAACCCCCTGGACGATTTCAGACCGGAATGTATCCCAAGAGGCGTTTTGAGTCAATGGGATTGAAGGTTGCGAGTTGCGGGTTACGAGCTCATCCAGTATCCCCGCTAAAGTCGGGATTTCCGCTTCGCTACAACAATCATCCAGCATCCCCGCGCAAACGGGATCTTCGACCAGCATCAATTTATGCTTGTGATCTTAACGATTTCAATGTAAGTTCTGTAGACGGACAGTGAAGCGGTTGGGGGGAAAAAATAGAAGGAGGAATACGAAGAATGGAAATAAAAACATTGGGCATTGTTGGCGCCGGACAGATGGGTTCGGGGATCGCGCAGGTTGCAGCGGCATGCGGGTTATCCGTGGTCATGAATGATATCAGAGATGAATTTGTGGAAAGGGGTTTCTCAACTATTGAAAAGAGTCTTGGGCGAATGGTCAAGAAGGAGAAGATTACTGAAGAAGATCTGAAAGGGATTTTGGGGAAGATAGAGGGATCAACCTCTTTGGAAGATATGATCAGGGTAGATTTTGTGGTGGAGGCTGCCACTGAAAACGAGACCTTGAAGTTGAAGATATTCGAAGAGTTAGATCAATATTGTAAAGAAGAAGTTATCCTTTCTTCCAATACTTCCTCCATCTCCATCACGAAAATCGGCGGGGCAACCAAGAGGCCTGAGAAAGTTATAGGGATGCACTTTATGAATCCTGTTCCAATGATGAAATTGGTGGAAATCATAAATGGATTGGCTACTTCTGATGAGACCTTCCAGAATACCCGGGATCTGTCCCTCAAGATGGGAAAGACCCCTGTGCCTGCCAATGATTTCCCAGGGTTTGTTGCAAACCGGATATTGATGCCGATGATCAATGAGGCGGTGTATGCCCTTTTCGAAGGCGTATGTGAAGTTGAGGACATTGACCAGATTATGAAGTTGGGCATGAATCATCCCATGGGCCCCTTAGCCTTGGCTGATCTGATCGGCCTGGATACCTGTTTGGCTATTTTGGATGTCCTTCATAAGGGCCTTGGCGACAGCAAGTACAGGGCCTGCCCTCTTCTGAGAAAATATGTTGATGCAGGGTGGCTTGGCAGAAAGACAGGGAGGGGATTTTATCAGTATTAGGAAGTGCCTAACCCGGACAAGGCGGATTTTTTCTTACTCATAATCATAATCTTACTCATAATCAAACATCCCCGCCTGCCTCGCGTTGCGAAGCATTGCGGGCAGGTCTCAAGCTGGCTGCAAAAGAGTATGATTAAGATTACGAGTATGATTATGAACTTTGCATTGGATAGGCTATTAGCGTCTTGCAATCAAACACTTTTGACTATTTTCAACTAAAGTGCCTAAAGTTTGAAGTGGGATAAGGACATTCCGAGGCGAGTGGGATTGGGTGTATTTGGAGGGTTTGCAAATTCTGAGATCTTTTGGTATGGTATGTTGTAAAGCAATCGATCCGTCGGTGTTGGCTCTGGCGTGGGCAGATATATTAAACCAAGAAAAACACGAAAAAGCACAAAGGAGATTATTTCAAAGTGATTCTTCGTGCCTTTTGTGTTCTTCGTTGTGAAACGGTTTGCTATCCTATCGTATCGGGCCGGAGTTAGGACTATGCCCTATTCAAATCTCAAATATTGGAGACTAAGTTATGGCAAAAATACTGATTGTGGACGATGAAGAACATATCCGCTACCTGTATTCAGAAGAGCTGAGCGATGCGGGCTATGAGGTGATTACGGCAGAAAACGGTCATCTGTTGTTGGAAAAGATCGAGGAAGAAAAGCCTGACCTCGTGGTACTGGATATCAAAATGGTGGATTACAACGGCCTGGATCTGCTGCAGGATATACGAAACAGGTTTTATGAGCTCCCGGTTGTGCTCTGTACGGCTTATGACACTTTTAAGGAAGATATGAAATCAATCGCCGCGGATTACTATGTGATAAAGTCATTTGACCTGTCGGAGCTCAAGAGTAAGATAGCCATGGCCTTGGATGCTGGCGCTAAGGAATAAGGGGTTGCCTGAAGATTTTGGAACCACTAGAGACCTTTGAAAAATGCTCAATTTCGTTCAAGCTCAAGACGCGTGAGGATTTTAACCAAAGGAATATATTAGATATTTCGAGGACTAAAATCTGAACGCAACACAGAGATTGGGCGAAAGGGGGCGTTTTGCAAAGGTCTCTACTATTTATGGTATTTTTCACCCCTTATGATGGTATAGGCCCTATAAAGCTGTTCAAGGAGGAGAAGGCGACTCATTTCATGAGTCAGTGTCAGTTTTGAGAGTGAAAGGATTTCATCTGCAGAGTGCAGGATCTTCTTTGATAGCCCTAATGGGCCTCCGATAACAAAACAGAGACTTTTCTGGCTTAATGAGAGCCGTTCAACCCATTCGGCTAAGCCTTCCGAGTCATATTCCTTCCCTCTAATGTCTAAGGCTGTAATGTGATCCCTTGAGAGAAATTTTTTCTCTATGGATTGGCCCTCAATGGTTAATATCTCTTTACTTGACCGACCCTTCCGCACTTTTTGGGGCTTTACCTCAACCCATTCCGTGTCAGTGTACCGTCGCAGCCTCTCTAAGTAAAACTGCTCTCCTTCCTTGAGGAAAGACGATTTGGTGTTGCCGACAACAATAATCTTGATCTTGGGCATCCGGGCTCCAATTTCATCAAAGGCAGGTGCCAGGTATTTTATCAACTCCGATATACATTATCATAAGGATGCTCTATTTGAAAACCGAATAAGGAGATTGCCCAGGGATATGTGGAAATCTTGATCCCATAACGGCTCACTTCGCCCTGCTGAGTCGATTTTTTTTGACATCTAAAGCCTGTTCTGCAAAACTTACGCCCATGTTTCTTTTACCCAAGGCGGTTCAAGGTTCAGGGTTCAACGTTCAGGGTTAGGGAAAAGACTGAAATTGGATCCCCGAAATCCTCGTAAAAAATGCGGGTTTTGCCACATCATTGCCAAGTACCATGTTCCAGATTTGTGGGGATGTGGAAGCGGTCGGTTTTCCCGTATAAAACGCTTACAAAATGGCGTATGGTGATGAGAATACAACCTTTGAACCCTGAACCTTTGAACCTGTGAACGGGTCAAATAAAAATATTGGAGTTGCAACTATATCGAGTATCCGAATTTTGGGTAAATAATATGAATTCAAATGATAGCAGTTACTCAACCACTCAACCATTCAACCATTCAACCAGGTCTGTTATAAGAAGGTTAGGCGCTTCAACGCTCGAATATGTGCGCAGGATGGGAATTATGGGCCTTTTTTTGGTAAAGGCCGTCCTTTTCATGGTCATTCCTCCCCTTAAGTTCAACCGGTTCCTCAAGCAGGTCCGCTTTATAGGTCTGCAATCGGTCGTCCTGATCCTTCTCACAGGGGGATTTACAGGGATGGTATTGGGGTTCCAGGGGTTTTACAGCTTGAGCAAATTCGGATCCGACGCTTTTTTAGGGCCAATGGTGGGACTTGCCCTCATCAAGGAGTTGGGGCCGGTCCTGGCAGCTTTGATGGTTACGGGTCGGGCAGGCTCTGCCATTACCGCTGAGATCGGGATCATGCGCATGAGCGAACAGATCGATGCCTTAGAACTGATGGGGCTGAATCCCTACCGCTATCTTGTGGTTCCCAATCTCTTGGCTGCTATGATTTGTCTCCCTTTACTGACAGCTATCTTTGATGTGGTTGGGATTTTCGGGGGATATTTGATCGGGGGGAAGCTCCTCGGGGTCGGAGCAGGCACCTACTTTGGAGAGATGGCCAATTATGTGGAAATGCAGGATGTCATGGAGGGGTTCTATAAATCTCTCAGCTTTGGCGTTATAATTGTATGGGTATGCTGTTTTAAAGGCTATTATGCCGGGATATTTACGGGCTTCGGTTCAGAGGGCGTCAGCAAGGCGACCACGCAGGCGGTTGTCCTTTCGTCAGTGTTGATCCTTGTCTGGGATTATTTTATGACTTCGATTTTGTTTTAGGGGCTACAAAGTTTGGAGTGTGGAGTTAGGAGTGCCTAAAGTTGTGGTACGCCTTCGGCGATTCAGTTTTGAAAAAAGAAATGCTTATTTCGTCCAACAATCGATCCGGTGTTTAAAATGGACAGATTTCCTTAACTTTAGGCACTCCAAACTTCAAACTTTAGGCACTTATAAATATGAGCATGATCAAGATTGAAAATCTTTACAGATCCTTCGATGGAAATGAGGTCTTTAGAGGGATTTCATTAGAGATTATGAAGGGTGAGGTCCTCGCCCTTATAGGGAGAAGCGGGTGTGGAAAGAGTGTGCTTTTGAAGCATGTGGCAGGGTTGATGAAACCTGAGAAGGGCCGCGTGGTGGTGGACGGCAGAGAGATGGACAGGGCTAAAGGGAGAAGTTTAACGGCCTTGAGGGACCGGTTGGGTTTTCTATTTCAGGGGGGCGCCCTCTTTGATTCCATGAATGTTTTCGAAAACGTTGCTTTTCCTCTCAAGGAAAAGACTAAGTTGAGCGATAAACGTATTCAGACGAGGGTCTTAGAGGAATTGGAGAATGTCGGCCTGTCAGGTTCGGAATACAAGTATCCGTCCCAGATCAGTGGGGGGATGGTGAAACGAGCTGCTCTCGCCAGGGCGCTGGTTGGAGATCCGGAAATCATGCTCTTTGATGAACCAACCACAGGCCTTGATCCGGTTACAGGTCATGCGATTATCGAACTCATTGATTCCTGTCACCGGCGACTTCATTTTACCGGGATCATCGTGACCCATGAGATTTCAAAGGTCTTTGGCATTGTCGACAGGGTGGCCATGCTCCATGAGGGTGTGGTATGGGCTGAGGGGACTCCCTCCGAGTTCTCTTCTTCCAAAGACCCTGTTGTCCGGGCATTTGTCGGGGATTCTGGCTCAGGGGAGGGGCGGTTTAAGGGAGGGATGCATGAAAAAATTTGATCTTGAACTGGCTGTTGGTGTTTTTATGATCATAGGGATAATCTGTCTTGGATACCTCTCAATCAAATTAGGGAACATGGAGGTCTTCGGTGATAAAGGGTACGAGATCCAGGCCTTCTTTTCTAACAGCGGAGGCTTGAAGCCCGGCTCGTCGGTCGTTATCGCAGGAGTGGAAGTAGGGCGAGTTAAGGGGATTACCTTAGATGATTACCAGGCCAAGGTCATTCTCAACCTTCCTCTGAATGTAAAGATACAAGAGGACGCCATCGCCTCCATCAAGACTAAAGGATTGATCGGTGAAAAGTATGTGGAGATTACGCCTGGTGGCGCTGATGAGCTTATCGAACCGGGCGGACGTATCAGGGAAACACAGTCTGCCATTGATTTTGAAGAAATAATCTCCAATTACGTTTTTGGCAAAATCTGACGGATTGATGATTGTTGATTGATGATTGTCGATTTCGGATTTCAGGTTGCGAGTTACGAGTTTCCAGAATACAGTATTTAAGGCAAAAGGCGCAAGGCGTTAAGCGTAAGGAACTCAACCGGCATTCGGTAATCCCAAGAGCGATTTATCATTTATCAGTCTGCGTGTTCGGTTTTTCAATCAACAGTCAACAATCATCAATCCCAGGGAGTCTCGTATGATCTGTAAGCGCTTTATAATGGTCCCCCTTCTCTTTTTTATGACGCTTGTTATTTCAGGCTCATCTATCGCAGGAGGGCCAACGGAAGATGTCAGGAAAACAACCGATAAACTGATTGCTATTGTAAGTGATCCTGCCATGAAAAGCGCTGATAGGGCTTCAGAGAGGGCCAAGCGTATCCGGAAGGCCGTGGATGAGCGGTTTGACTGGAAAGAGATGTCTAAGAGGAGCCTTGCAAGGCATTGGAAGAAAAGGACTCAGCGGGAAAAAGAGGAGTTCATCGATCTCTTCGGAAAGCTGCTGGAGCGTACCTATTTGGATAAGGTGGAGGGCTATTCGGGTGAGAAGGTCCTGTATGTGGGTGAAAGAGTTGATGGGAATTACGGCATTGTAGTAGTCAAGATCGTGACCAGGAAGGATACGGAGATCCTGGTCAAATACAAGCTCAAAAAGAAGGGGAGCGAATGGTTAGTTTATGACATATCCATAGAAGGGGTCAGTCTTGTAAATAATTACAGAAAACAGTTCAACAGTATAATGACACGATCATCTTACGAGGATTTGATCAAGAAATTAAGGAGAAAGGTGGAAGGAGAATGATTTTTCAGGCGGGGTTCAACTTATTGGACGATCTCCGGAATAAGGAAGGAGCCTGTTAATGGGGGCCTCTATCAGGGTTCTATTTTTTTTAATATGTTGGTTGAATATGCTTACGTTTTTTTGTTTTGCAGAGAAGGCGCAGACATGGTCAGGCCATGTTGAGGGAGAGACATTTCTACTTGCCACTGAGGTGGAGGGCCATGAGCTGGACCGGATGGTATATGCAGAAGGGCGGCGAACTGAACCAGGGCCTGAGGAGCGTCATCCTTCAAATCTGAAGATTGCCAGGGTAAAGGACCTTCAGGAGACCTCAGAGGGATCTGATCCCTGGGAGGATGAGGCAGAGGAAATAGATTCGATTTACGATCCCCTTGAACCGATGAACCGTGCCTTCTTCCAGTTTAATGACAAGTTGTACTTCTGGGTCCTGAAGCCGGTGGCGACCGGGTATAATATGGTGCTCCCACAGCTCGCAAGGGTATCAATACGCAATTTTTTCTCCAACCTTGTCATGCCGATCCGTGCTATCAGTTGTCTGTTACAGGGCAAGTTCGAGGCGCTTGGTATTGTGCTGGTGCGTTTTGTCGTTAATACCTCTGCCGGGTTTTTGGGTTTTCAGGACGTGGCAAAGCAGGCCCTGAATTTCCCGGTACAGGATGAGGATCTTGGACAAGTCTTTGCGTTTTACGGCATCGGACCAGGTTTTTATCTCGATCTGCCGTTTTTGGGCCCTTACAGTCTCCGGGACGCTGTCGGTTGGGGGGGCGGCCTGTTCATTAATCCCTTTGACTATGTGGTTGACTTTTGGCCCAATGTGGGGATCAGGGCCTACGACATAGTGAACAAGACTTCTCTGAGGATTGGAGATTATGAAGCTATGAAAGAGGCGGCACTTGACCCCTATGTTGCCATGAGAGACGCTTACTATCAGTATCGCCTCAATCTGATTGAAAAGTAAATATGACGCCCATGTAAAAAGTCCTTTTTACATGGATTTAGGGATTCAGGGATTTAGGAATTGCGAATTATTGTAAGCGGTTAGCTCTAAGGGTATTACTCAACATCCCGAACTTTCCGACTTTTTACGAGACCATCAAACTCGAAACTCCAAACTCCAGAAACCGGATAGCCCGTGAAAAGCCTTCTTGCAAAGTTTTGTGTCCTTGCCGGGATGTTGTTGGGGCTTCCTTTCTTAGGGATCGTTCTCAAGGGCCTCCCTCTGCGGCAATATTTGGAATTCCCCCCTCAAACCCGATATGTCATCCATGCCCCATTTTCATGGCCTGTATTCATGGGTTATCTCCTTTTGATCCTGGTTGCGGTGGTTCCCCTCTTCATAAGGGGGATCAAGAGGTCCGGAAGGGCTAAGGCCCGAGAGGTGAGAACATACCCCTTCCCCTGGTGGGGCTGGCTTGGCATTGTGACAGGTCTGATCTGCTGGATATTTGCATGGACCCGTTTTCCGTGGTTTAAGATATTCCAGCCCCATACCTTTACCCCTCTATGGCTCTCCTACATCATTGTCATAAATGCCATGAACTATCGACGCAGGGGCCGGTGCATGATGTTAGATCGGACGGGGTTTTTTCTCGCGCTCTTCCCTTTGAGTGCGCTCTTTTGGTGGTTCTTTGAGTGCCTGAACCGGTTTGTTCAAAACTGGTATTATACTGGTGTCAATTTCAGTCCATGGGAATACTTCTGTTATGCGACTCTCTCTTTTTCAACTGTTTTGCCAGCGGTTTTGGGAACCCGTGAATGGATTGCCGGTTCATCATGGGTTGAACAGGGATTCAAAGATTTCCTCCCCATCCGGCTTACCTGTCCCAGACTGTTTGCCTCGGCTCTTTTGCTTATATCCGGGGCCGGCTTAGCCGGTATAGGGATGTGGCCCGATCTTCTCTTCCCCCTGCTCTGGATTTCCCCACTCCTCATTATCGTCTCCTTGCAGATCATTTGGCGAGAACAGAATATCTTGGATGGGATAGCCAAAGGGGACTGGCGGCCGTTTATTTCGTCTGCATCGGCAGCCCTTATTTGTGGGTGGTTCTGGGAGATGTGGAACTACTACAGCCTGGCCAAATGGGAGTATGGCGTCCCTTTTGTACAGAAATATCTTGTATTTGAGATGCCGATCTTAGGTTTTGCCGGGTATCTCCCCTTCGGGCTGGAATGCGCCGTGATAGGAGCCGCAATGGCGCAGTTTCTCAATCAACAATCATCAATCATCAATCAACAATCCCGTACTGGGTAGTCACCAAACCGGGTCATCAGCTCCTTTAACCTTGACTTAGACTCCTTTGTATCTTCAACCTGAAATGTGCAGACCGGGGTTTCGATGATACCCATATCCGATAATATCTCTTTTAAGATGGGTGCGGGCGCCTGGAGATAGAGATCTCTCATGTCGCGGAGGTAGTCTCCTAATTCCCATATTTGCTGCAGATGATCAGGGTAGTCTTTCTTGTGAGCCGATAAATCAAGGGATGATTGGATTATTTTTTCCCAGGCCTTTGGGGCCAGGTTAGCCCCCACCGAAACCACCCCGCTCGTGCTTGGGTGGTCTAAGAAATGTAACTCTTCTCCGTCATAGATCCTGAAATGAGGGCGCCTTCGACATGCATTATGGTAGTTGTGCACCCTGCCCAATGACCCGGAAAATATGAGACCGGTGATCCCCTCAAGACTAACCAATTCCTTAAGAACAGCCGTGCGGATATTGTTCCTTTTCAAAGGCTTTGTTAAGCCATTTATCAATTCCGGATCATTGTGGAGTATATAGGGCTTTCCTACCACGGAACAGAGGGCTTTGTAGAGACCAGGGAGGCCCCGGTTGCTATGATAGTAAAGGGGTGTGTCTACCCAGAAAAGATCACCCATATATCCACGTTTTTCAATAACCCTTTTGAGGGCAATTGTTGTGCGTCTTGACTCTGCTTCATTATCCTGGGTAACCCATATCAAGATTGGAATCGGATTTTGAGCTATAGCAGGGATGGCCTGTTCTAAAAGCTCTACCCTTTGTTCAGTGTGCAGGTTCTTGCCTTCTCCGGTATGAGGGCTTGCAAGGAAAACTGCCTGGGCATGGGGGGATACGCGGTTAAGGAGCTTTCTCAGGCCAGGACCGTCAATTGCTCCACCCTTTGTAAACGGTGTGATTATGTCAACTATGAGCCCGCGTGGCGCTGTTAATACCTGCATTGGCTATGAATCCTTCTCTTCCCAAGAGGTCGTGAAGATGAACCACACCCTTAACCCGCCGCTGTTCATCCACAACAACGAGGTGGGTTATGGCATGCAGTTCCATTAGGCCCAAGGCCTCTGCCGAGGTTTCATCTTCGTCGATTGTCTTTGGGGACAAACTCATAATTTCTTCGACCTTCATCTCGGGGATGTTTTTTTTGTTTATAAGTGCCCTTCTTAAATCCCCGTCGCTGATAATCCCCTCAAGCCTCTGGTCTTTCCCTGTTATCAGGGTGGCGCCGATCTTTTTTGCGTTAATTTCCTCAATGGCCTGCCCGACCTTGGAACCCAAAGGGACTGTTGGTATGTGCTCATCGGTCAGCATAACCTCTTTCACCTTGAAGGCGAGCCTTTCTCCAAGACTGCCACCCGGATGGAACCGCTTGAAATCGTCTTTGTTAAAACGCCTCTGATTGAGCAGGACTACGGCAAGGGCATCCCCCATGGCAAGGGCGGCAGTGGTGCTGGCAGTGGGCGCAAGACCCAAGGGACAGGCCTCTCTTTCTACGCCTACGTCTATGACGATATCGCTAAAATCAGCCATTGGTGAATCAAGGCCGCCGGTAAAAAGGATGATTTTTACGCCCATATTCTTTAGCATGGGCAGGATCCTGTTAATCTCAGAGGTATGTCCGGTGTTGGATATGGCTAAGATAACATCATCCGGTGTTGCCATGCCGAGGTCTCCGTGGATGGCCTCGGCCGGATGCAGAAACAGCGAAGATGTCCCGGTGCTGTTGAGCGTGGCGGATATCTTCCTGGCAACCAGGCCTGATTTGCCCATGCCCGTGAGGATGACCCTCCCCTTGGCCTTCAGGATCATCTCTACTGTCTTTTCAAATTCAGGCCCAATCCGTTCTATTAGTCCGAAGATGCTTTGGGCCTCGATTGTTAAGACATTTTTGGCTTGTTCAATAATCACCTGAAACCCTTGGTATTGACTATTGACTATTGACTATTGAATATTGAAAAGCTGAAATCTGCAATCTACAATCCGAAATCCGAAACTTCCTAATCCGTAACTCGTAACCCGTAACCGACATCTCATTTACCATTTTATGCATGTCTTCTCAAGGAGTAAGTGAAATTCTTTTGATTTGACACCTTGTTGTATGATATCTGGTGACAAGTGTGGAGTGTGAAGTGGGGAGTTTGAATTGCGTAAAATTGGTGAATGATCGCCGAAGGCGCACCACAACTCCACACTCCACACCCCACACTCAAAACTTCGGATACCTGTAACTTCAGACGAATCTCTCTTCAGGCAGAGATGGATGGAAAAAAGTGAAGCGTTTTTTACTCGCAGCCCTGCTTGCCCTGACCATTCATGGGCTCTTTTTCAGTTTTGTACCCAGACTGGTTGAGACAAAACCCCCAAAAAAGCCCTATATCATCACCGTATCCCTTGCATCCTATAGCCCGGTTAAGCCGAGTCCTGCTGCGAAGCCTGCCCGGATTATACAAGAGAGGCCTTCCCAAAAGTCCCCGAAAAAGAAGCAGGATGCTGTCATCAGGCCTCTACCCGCGAAAAAAACACCTAAGGCGCCCCGGAAGACCTTGTCGGCCAAAAAGGATGTAGTGAAACTTAATAAGAAGGCTATGCCGCCTCAAAAAAAGAGATCAAAGCCCCTAAAGAGTGTCACAAAGCTCCAAAAGAAGGCGGCAAAACCCGACATGAGGCCCAAGATCCCTCGGAAGAAAAAGGCCTCTGTCACGCCCCCGCAATCCAACCATGCTTCAAGACCAACAAAGGCGGATCCAGCTATCACGATTGAAGAGTCGGTTAATCCCGAAGAGTATCTCATGCCTTTTCCTGATATTCCGGAAGATACTGCGGTTGAGAGAGGAACGAAAATCGCCTCGATTCCACCCGTAAAGGTGGTCCGTGAGGCCAGTCCTGCCTATAAAGATAACCCTCGTCCGCGATATCCCAAACGTGCCAAGAGAAGGGGATACGAAGGGACGGTAGTCTTAGAGGTGCTGGTCGATCGAAGCGGTAGAGTCAAGGAGTTGCGTATCCTGACGTCCAGCGGACACCAGGTTTTAGACAAAGCTGCCCTGAAGTCGGTAAACGGGTGGCTCTTCGAACCAGGTATGGTGGGGGATGAAAAGGTGGATATGTGGGTCAGGGTTCCTGTGCGGTTTGAGTTGAGAGGAGGTTAAAGCACACCAAGTGTGGAGTTTGGAGTGTGGGGTGCCTAAAGTACGCAAAGTTTGGAGTTTGGAGTGCCTAAAGCAGGGCAAGTGTGGAGTGCCTAAAGTTTGAAGTGCCTAAAGTTAAGGAACTTCGTGACTTTTTTAAAACGGTGGGAAAAAGATTGGCTGTTGGCGGAATCAAATATTTCTTTTTTCAAAACTGATCGCCGAAGGCGTACCACAACTTTAGGCACTCCACACTTCAAACTTTAGGCACTTTTATTTATATGTCCCATGTAATAAATACAATTATCCCTATCTTCGCGATTATCCTTTTGGGCTGGGTCTTAAGCTGGCGCAAATTTATACCCTCAAGCCTCAGCGCCCCCCTTAATCGCTTAGTCTATTACATAGCAATTCCTGCAATGATCTTTAGCGGGGTAGCAAGATCCTCGTTTGAGGCCCACTTTGATCCTTTTCTGCTTGCAGCTACATTGATACCAACCTTGCTGGTATTTCTGCTTGCCCTCTTCACAGGCATGGGCTGCTCTTTGGATCGTCATCATATGGGTACCTTTATGCAATGTTCTTTTCACGGCAATTTAGGGTACATCGGGCTCGGCGTGTGTTACTATCTATTGGGCGAAAAAGGCTTTACAAGCGCCAGCATATTGGCCGGGTTTTTGATGCTGTGTCAGAATTTTTTAGCAGTTATCGGTTACCAGTTGTTTTCCGGCGGGATGGGAAAGGGACGCAGGTCCTGGTTTTTCATTAAGAAAATATGCGGGAATCCTGTTATATTGTCCGCTCTTGCCGGCATGGCCTTTTCGCTGTTGAAAATCCCGATTCCCGAGACCATCGAGAGGTGTCTCACGATCATAAGCGGGATGGCGGTCCCCTCTGCTCTCTTAGTCATAGGGGCGTCACTCTCTTTCGGCCTTATAAAGGCAAATTTCAGACTGGTCCTTGCGGCGGGCCTGTTGAAACTCGCAGCCCTTCCGGCCCTGGGTATCCTGGCATATCACCTCGCAGACATTCCATCCGCCCAGTTTCTTCCCGGTCTGATCCTGTTAGCTGCTCCCAGTGCAAGCATCAGTTATATAATGGCAGGGGAGATGAATGGTTCAACAGATCTTGCTTCTGCCGCGATTTCAATGAATACCCTCCTTTCTGCCTTGACATTCATTTTATGGCTGTGGCAGTTTAATTGAAGATTGGTTTATCCTGTTATCCTGTCCAAAATATGGAATGCACATGCTGCCGGACTATCACATACATACCGCCCTTTGTAAGCATGCCACAGGTGACGTGACTGAATACAGATCAGGGGCAAAGAAGCAGGGGATACCTGAAATCTGCTTTGCTGATCACGTCCCCAACCCGGACGGATACGATCCGGCCCACCGGATGGCACTGGACCAGTTTTCCTCGTACAGGGAGATGATTGAAGCCCTCCAGAACGGCGAAACCCCGGAGGTCCTGTTGGGTGTGGAGGTCGACTACTATGAAGGGTGTGAGCGGTTCCTCCGGGAATGGCTCCCTGCCCAGGAGTTTGACTTTGTGCTCGGATCGGTGCACTTTATTGAGGAGTGGGGGTTTGATAACCCGGAAGAGCGGCATGTCTGGGATTCAGCAGATATAACGGCTACATGGAGAAAATATTTTAATGTTTTATTAAAGGTTGCTAATTCCGGTCTCTTTGATGCTGTAGGGCATCTTGATCTGCCCAAGAAATTTGGGCACCGTCCTAAGGAGAAGGATCTGAAGGAGATGGTCCAGCCTGTGCTTGACAGTATTGCTAAGACTGAGATGGGGATTGAACTGAATACATCCGGGCTCCGGAAACCTGTTGGTGAAATTTATCCGTCGCCGTTTATTGTTGCCATGGCAAGGGAAAGAGAAATCCCCATATGCTTCGGATCTGATGCTCACCGTCCCGATGATGTTGGGGACAGGTTTGCGTTAGCCCTTGATTTGGCCCGGGAGGCGGGTTATACTGATTACTTTAGGATCAGGCAGCGGAGGAAGGCGCTGACCCCGCTCCCCGGGGTCTGAAGTTTGGAGTGTGGAATTTGGAGTGCCTAAAGTTATAGATAATAAAGATTTCTCCAGAACTCTCGAAAAACGGACCCGACAATTTGCGGTAAAAATCATTCGACTCTCGGTATTGTTGCCCAATACTCCTGAAGCTCGAGTGATAAGAAATCAGATAACAAAATCTGGGACTTCCATCGGCGCTAATTACTGGGAAGCCAACCGAGCCAACCGAGCCAGAAGCAAGGCTGATTTCAAGAATAAGATTAAGATATGTGAAAGTGAAGCAAGTGAAACTCAATACTGGCTTGAGGTGATTGTTGAGGCTAAATGGCTTCCATGGTGGCTTCCATGGGAAAAGATCAAACCGGAATATGAAGAATGTAATGAACTGTTAGCCCTTTTCACGTCAATAGGAAAAGGAACAACAGTTTAGATGTTAAACTCCAAACTCCAAACTTTAGGCACTATAGGCACTTCTTTAAATGGATCAGGAAGAATATCATAGAAAGTACGTTAACCTGAGAGTCCTCAAGAGCATTCAGGAATATTTAAAGACAGAAGGCGACTCATCCACGGCTGTCTATCCCATAAGAGTGCCTCAAGATCTCCTCTATCAGGTCTTAAAGATACAGGGTCCTGACAACGCGGATAAACTTATCCACCACATCTTCAGGTTAGGTCTCGACATCTGGAGTGATGAATTCTTCAATGAAGCGTTCGGCTCTCACCAGAACTTAGAGCGGTTTATCGAGATGGTTAAGAAGCGAAATAAGAGAGAAGGTGAATGAACCTTGTAGCGAATACGGGTGTAGGTCTCAGTCAGGATATGTTTGAACTAAGTAAGGGAACCTTCTATTTAGTGTCCGAACGAAAACTAGGATTTTTCGTTCAGATCAAGGAAGACGAAAATTTTAACCGCAGGAATACATTGAGTATTTCGAGGATTAAAATTTGAGTCTGACGCAGATATGGG
>SDBS01003740.1_pt1 | contig 14948 bp, 13 predicted proteins | sample 2277091 | NCBI WGS metagenome assembly SDBS01 (sample SAMN10404972, study PRJNA504765) | marine sediment metagenome | isolation source: marine sediment core GS10_PC15, 163 cmbsf | place: Arctic Ocean: Southern Knipovich Ridge | collected 2010 | reverse complement strand
AGGGTCGAGAGGCCTATTTTGACTGAAATTTTAATACAGACAGTTAAGATGAGAAAAACAGACTGAAATTTTCATTGAAAAACTTAAAAAACGGGAATATGAAATTTTGACGGTGGATTTAGGCTTTTTCTCTACTCTGATAATCACCGTTATAGAGAGCCTTTAGGAAATTTTTTCTGGAGAATATTGTGCGTATCATAAAGCGGATTCAATACGACGAAAAAAGTCTATTGGACTTCCCGCCCAATGCTCATTTCTATTTTTCTTATTGTTGCAGAGGTTATCTCCTTGCTTAGACCCAGTTTGCGGGACACGATAAGCTTGTGCCATCTCGAAGAACCACAGGATCAGGGAAAACACATTGTTCTAGATGACGCTTTCTTATTTTTTGGGAATAATCACAAGTCCTTCTGAGTTCATTTGAGGCCCTATTAATAGGGAAAATTGCTTCAATTTTCTTTGATGGAAATAGTCCCTTGACGGCTGATACTGCAGGTACCAAATCGCTGTCTCCGGAGACTAAATACGCTTTGTCGAATTTATCCTTAAATGCCGATTGGAATAAATGGATGGCAATATTTACGTCTGTTTTTTTTTCAACAAATTTGGGAAATATTCTATGACAGTGGGGACAATGCACATCTTGCGTTTTGAACTTTCCATAGACTGTTTTTACCCCAACGGATTGTAACGCTCTTATGAGCAACTGGTGCTTTTCCCTTTTAGATTGGCTCCACTTTGCTAACGCCGTAAAAAAGTAGATGTCTTCAATTTTCTCTTCGGGTCGAGTAAAAAGGTGGACAAGTTTACTGAAATCTATCCATTTATATTTATGATATCCAGAGCTATTAATAGAGTGATAAAAATTGAAGCCGTCAATGAAGAAAATAGTTTTAATCATAAAAAAAACCCAGGGGCAACAACCCCTGGGGACTACAGGACACAATGCATCCTGCAGGGATGATACTTATAAAATAATGCGTGTACACGGATTTGTCAACATATTGTTATCACCACGATGTGATTTCCTCAAGAAAATTTTTATAATTTTTTTTCTGTCGTGCCGCATCTGAATGATATTTATTCTTTTCTCTTCTTCACTAAATATGAACCTAATCTTGGGTGGCCACGTTGTTCGAGTGACTCATGAAGTGAATTGATTATAATGCTGAGAAATTGAATGACTTCATCATGATCGGAGCTAGCAGCCCTATAATCCCACTTTTTTTCAAGTTTTTTAAATAACCAACATCCTCTTCCAACAACACAAATGCCTCTCAAGTATGGGTTATCGAAATTTTCGTCATACTCTAAGTATCTTTCTATTTCAGATTTACCATCTTCTTTTAGATCTGATTCAAAAGCAAATATAACGGGCACAATTGGCAAAACAATATGTTCAATTGGTTTACCATTTTTTTCATAATTACCGGCAAGATATTTTATTTTGCCAAGCAAATCCTTGGGGGAGAAGAGGTTCGAAAAGATTTTTTGTAGCTCTTTCTCGAATTTTTCCCTTCAGACCAGGATGTTCTTCATAAGCGATGTCGTTAAAATCTCTTATTGCCGTTTTTATATTAGTAATTATTTTCTTGCGATAAAGATAGTGTGGCATTTTATTCCTCCCCCATCTCCCTCTCATCAAACTCTATGTCACAGGTCACTTGTTTATAAATGCACGCATATCCAGGCAGCTTAACAAAACATTTAAACCAAATTCGAAACGTTGAGGAGAACATCTGTACAGCCCGAATACAAGGCGAACGTTTAGTGAGTAATAGGGTTGCCCTTATCCCATTTCCAACACTTGTTTCTAAGTGTTTGCATATGTCGGGACGTTTTTAAATTTATAAAGCGTCCTACCTCAGTAGCGTGTCCTGAATCTAGAGTAGTCTTACTCCATTCGTAATGCTCTCAATCCATTCCACCCGAGAGGCTGATACCATATTATTTGATATCCCTTTAAGAGCAATTCAAGAACAAAGATCTGGATCGGAAGAGATTGTTACATCTTCCGTGGATTCTGATGACCCATATTGGTACATAGCCCTGTAGCCGATATTGGGGAGGATGGACAAAATCCCTAAAACAAATCATTCAATCCTAAATCCATCTACTTTCATTACGATACTGTCCTCTGAATTGCCATCCCATTACACTTGAATAGGAATAATTATTAATGGAATGAATAAAGAGAATATGGGGATATAGAGGATTTATAGGTATATAGGAGATATGCGATCCTTAAGACTTCTTCTCTATGGACAAATCGACTGGGGAGGGCGCATTCCCAGTATGAAGATCGTTTTTTCCAGGAATGTTTAATTACTAGAAAATTTATCCTATAACCCAGAACATCACGCTTAATTTATTTCTGATACTTTCTAACCAGATTAACAAGTTTCTTTGGATTTATTGGTTTTGAAATATAATCATCGCATCCTGCTTTAAGGCATATGTCCCTGTCCTCTGGCATTGCGCTTGCTGTGATTGCTATTATAGGAATTTTACCTTCTTTCTCCTGTGCTCTTATAATTTTTGTTGCTTCAAGACCGTCCATCACAGGCATTTGGATATCCATTAAAATCAAATCTGGTTTCTCAGTTTTATAGTGTTTAACTGCATCTTCTCCGTTTTCAGCTATAATAACACTAGTAAAACCATGTTTCTCCAGGACTTTTTTTGCAAGTTTCTGGTTTATTAAGTTATCTTCTGCCAGCAGGATTTTATAATCCTTATCAGGACCAGCTGTATTTGATTCATAAGTGACTGTTTCTTCTTTTATCGGCTCTTTTGTCGGCTTGTAAGGTATTGTAAAATAAAATTTGCTTCCTTTCCCTGGCTCTGACTCAATCCATATCTCCCCACCACCAAGTTCAACAAGGTTTTTTGCAAGCGCAAGACCCAATCCAGTACCACCATATTTTCGTGTCGTGGTCGTATCTACTTGTTGAAAGACTTCAAATATTGATTTTTGCTGGTCTTTAGGTATCCCAATTCCTGTATCTTTTACATATAACTTCAAGTATTTCTTATTGTCAGCTAATGAAACATCAACTTCAATCTCTCCCTCTTTAGTGAATTTAATTGCATTAGCCACCAGATTAGTAAGTATTTGCCGGACTCTTGTTGGATCTCCTAAAATATAATCGCTTATAGATTCAGAGTAATTTATTTTTAAAGAGATGTTTTTCCCATTTCTGCGCAGGATTGATTTCCCGTTAGACCTTACATTATCCAGGACAGATTCAAGTGAAAAAGGAATTTCTTCTAGTTCCATCTCTCCCACCTCTATTTTTGAAATATCCAGGATTTCATTGATTAATCTCAGCAGGTGAAATGAGCTTTCCTTAACAGTTTTAAGATAATCCTTGTGTTCTTCTGAAAGGCTCTTATCATCCTGCATTAAGTCAACAAATCCAATAATCGCATTCAAAGGAGTTCTTATCTCATGACTCATATTGGCAAGGAAAAGGCTCTTGGTCTGGTTGGCTATTTCAGCTGCTTGTTTTGCCTCTTTTAAGTCCTTTTCTGCCCGTATGCGATCTGATATATCACGATAAATGGTAAAAGCACCAACTTGTTTACCATCAATAACTATTGGTGAACCAAGAATAGAAACATTAACAAGTTTACCCTCTTTGTGCTGGCGTATTCCTTCAAAACTAACTTCGCTACCTTCACGTACTTCGTCTGTGATTAATTTTGCATCTTTGAAGTTTTTTGCAATTAAAGAATCCAGATCATGCCCAACTGCATCAGCACTTGAATATCCAAACAGCTTGGTAAATTCTTCATTTATAGATATCACACTATGATTATTATCAACCATCACAATTCCTTCAGGAGCGCTTTTAATCAACTGGTCAAGATACGCTGTTTTTTCTTTTAGAGTCTGCTCTGCTTTTTTTCGCTCTGAGATATCCCTTGCTATTCCAAGCACTCGGATTTTTCCTTTTATTTTTACAGGATGAGTCCTTATTTCCACAACGCTCTCTTTGCCTTCTCGTCCTTTTATAATAAATTCATCAGGTCCTGTAGACTTGCCCAAAGCATTTTTAGCCAGATTTTTTGCAGCTTTAGGCATCTGATTAAACGATAGTAAATTTAATTTCAAGAAACTTTTACCAATCAATTCCTGTCTTTTATAACCTATCAATTCCTCAGCTGCTCTGTTGCCATCAATAAACGTTCCTTTCAAATCATTTAGATAATAAGCATCTGGTGCGGATTCAAACAACAACTTTAATCGTTCCTCAGAACTTTTAAGCTCCTCATTTTCTTTCTTGCGCTCAGTTATATCAACAAAGTTCTCTACTCCACCAATAATATTTCCATCTTTTCCCTTTAACAAATCAACATTCTTTGAAATACTCAGTGCTTTCCCGTCCTTAGTTTTTATAATGCATTCTTTATCCAGGATAGGCTTTTCAACATCCTCAGCATAAAGCCCGCATTTCTCTTTACAAGGATGTTCTGCAAAAATAAAACATTCCTTTCCCAGTATCTCTTGTTTGGAATAACCAGTAATCTCTTCTGCTTTTTTATTCCATGCAACTATTTTTTTATCTTTATCTACTGAAAAAATAGCACTTGGAGTAGATTCAAAGAGAATTTCAGCATAATCTTCTACTTGTGTTGCTCTCATACTTTTAACTTTTTTTTCTAATCCCATCTTTTGCCTTCAGAACAAGCTCAGAGGCCTGGCTTGTTAGCACTGCTATTTAGCACTCAAACATTTCTTTTAAGGTGAAAAGAAATACTGCAGTATAAATTGGTATTGTGCTTTTTCTGGAACTGTCCCCTGTTTTTGATATCACTTTGGAGGCTAATTTGGGCTAGCATCTCAGTCGGATCATTTTCCCCTTTTCGATTAAATATTTCATTGGAGACTTGAAGTCAAGCGCCGAATGTTTACGCACGTGATTATAATACACAGGATGGGATAAGAAAATCCATTAATATCAACTACTATAATTTCATTTTTCTCACTCAATAAAAAAAAGGGACGGTTTTGACACCGTCCCCTTCTTTCGCCCTCTATGGAGGATTTTTACTCCGATTTTTACTCTTTTTTACTCCATTTGGGGCTAATATCGCCTAGATTGCGGTAGTTAGGCTTAGTTGTCTCTCGGGTTAAAGAGACATTCCAGGGGGGAGACGTAAAATATTAGATAAAACGATTATCCAAGGCCCTAAATTAGACAACAAGAGACAGATTTCTTTCAATGTAACCACCCATTGGGACAAATTGACTAGAAAGAATCCAGGCTCCAACCATCAAAATAAATTGATTTGACGCTCTTTTGACATTTTGTGTCAAATAGAGCCTAAAACTGCATAGGCTTGCCTAAATCAAAACCTAAGGAAAACTATTGAAAAATAAGAGGAGTAAAGATGGCGCGCCAGGAGAGACTCGAACTCCCGACCCGCTGCTTAGAAGGCAGCTGCTCTATCCTAACTGAGCTACTGGCGCGCTTTTATGGGCTTGTTAATCGTTTATTTAATCGGGGAGATCGGATTCGAACCGACGACTTCCTGCTCCCAAAGCAGGCGCGCTAACCAGGCTGCGCCACTCCCCGCCATTCAGGATTAACTCACTCTAAAAGTGTAATGAAATATTAGCAAAACAGGGGGAAGTTGTCAATTTTTGGCTCTTTTGAGTCCCCTCTCTATTTCTCCTTTTTGTATTTTAACTGTAATCGGCCTGCCGTGCGGGCACAAAGAAAAATTAGATGTCTTGAAGAGTTCATCGACAAGATATTCCATCTTTTCCCTGGTGAGGACTTCTCCTGCTTTAATAGCTGTCTTACAGGCTAGGGTTGCCAGGAGTTTGTGTTTTTTTTCATCAATTTTCTCTTCCTGGACATCTTCAAGAAGGGATAAGAAAATGTCCTTCGCTTCTTCCTCTTTAAAGATACCGGGATATTCCTTAAGAGCATAACTGCGCCCGCCCATCTCTTCGAGCCGGAAGCCCAATCCCTCCAGCAGTTCGCGGCCGCCTTCAAAACTTTCGATCTGAGAGGGCGACAGATCAAAAACTATGGGAAGGAGAGCCAGCTTCTGCGGCCATTTTTTTTGGCTGTCAATTTCAACATAGCGGTCAAATAAAACTCTTTCGTGGGCATTGTGCTGGTCGATTATGAGCAGCTCTTCCTCTCCGGCTGCAACGATATACATATTGCAGTATTGACCTAAGACAGGAGTAGATTCAAATTTTTTAGACTTGGGAAAAGTAAAAAGGGCCTGTTCGTCTTGTCTTTGTTTTTTAAAGCCAAAAGATGTCGGGTCTTTTTGATATTCCGACACAAAAAACTCGTGTGTCTTCTCTTGCTGCGAAGGATAAATCTCTTTGACGCCCATGGCTTTCAGCAAAGCCTGCTCCAAACTTCTGTGCACAAAGCGAAAGATGGCATTGGAATCGATAAACTTCACCTCCGTTTTTGTCGGATGCACGTTCACATCCACATCAGTGAGGGGAAGACTGAGGAATAGGAAGGCTTCGGAAAAATTGTCCTTCTCTAAAAAACTCTTATAGCTCCGATTGAGTGCGGCCTGAAGGATTTTATCTTTTACAGGCCGGTTGTTTACGTAAAAAAACTGCTGCTTCCGGTCTCGTCTTCCCGTCGGTGGTCTGGAAGCGTAGCCAAAGAGAGCCAAATGTCCATCTTTATAATCCACTTCCAGAATCCTGTCTATTATATCCCCACCGTAGACCTGGAAAATTCTTTCCTTCAAATGGCCGACACGGGGATAGTCAAACACCTTTCGTTTTCCGTGATAGAGAGAAATCCGAATCTCCGGAGAAGCCAGGGCAGCTTGAGTGAGATATTTAACAACTTGTCCCAGTTCCGATCTTTCACTCCGTAGAAATTTTTTTCTGGCCGGAAGGTTAAAGAAAAGATCCGCCACTTCAATGGACGTGCCCTGAGGAAAAGCGATGTCTTCAACACGAAGGACTTCTTCCCCCTCACGTTCGATCAATGTTCCACTGGATCCATTTTTCTCAGAGGTCTGCAGAGTGACGCGAGAGACGGCAGAAATGCTGGGAAGGGCCTCTCCCCTAAATCCAAGAGTGCGGATTTTGTCGAGATCGGCCTCTGTCGAAATTTTGCTCGTCGAATGTCTCTCAAAGGAAAGCAGAGCATCATCCCGACTCATTCCATGCCCATTGTCGGTTACACGGAGAAGCCTTTTCCCGCCTTCGACAAGCTCTACCTTGATTTCGCTTGCCTGGGCATCCAGAGAGTTCTCCACCAGCTCCTTGACCACGGAAAAGGGTCTTTCAATGACTTCGCCGGCCGCGATCTTCTGGGAGACATCCGAAGGAAGAAGAGTAATTCTGTTCATTCTATTTTCCGATCATTTCACGGAAGGATTTGCCCAAAAGTTTGTTTATCCGTCACTCGGGTAATACGAACATTGACCCTCTCCTTTTCACCAGAGGAGCATGAAGGTACCGAGATTTCTATAAAATTGTCCGTGAGAACTCGGGTTTTCTGTTTTCCTTTTTTGATAACGACCGCATCCATTTTCTCTCCGATTTTGGTTCGCCGGAAATTTAAACTCTTCTCCTGCGACAGCTGTCTTAAACGCGCGGCCCTTTCTTTTTTGACTTTATCGTTGACTGGAGACCAATTCTCTGCTTCTGTCCCGGGTCTTGGAGAGTAGGGGAACACATGAAAATAGGTCAGGGGAGATTTCTCGAGAAACTGAAACATTCTCTCAAATTCCAAGTCGGACTCACCCGGAAAGCCAACAATGATGTCAGCACCGAGAGATGCACCGGATCGCTTTTCCTTAAGAAATCCCAGTATCCTGTCATAATCGGAGATTTTCACCCGCCGTCCCATGCGCAGGAGCACAGCCTCTGCGCCGTGTTGAAGAGAGAAGTGAAAGTGCGAACAGATTTGTTGGCTGGTCGAGAGATGTTCGAGCAGCGTCTCACTCATGAACCTGGGATCGAGAGAGCTCAATCGGATCCGGGGTGGATTCTTTAATCCATCCATTTTTTTCAACAGGTCAAAAAGTGTCATCTTGGGAGAAAAATCACTCCCATAGAGGCAAATATGAATTCCGGTGAGAACGATCTCCTGGAATCCCTGCTCACAGTAGTCCTGCACTCTCTGCAGCACGATGTCCGGTCCGGTACTTTTGTTTCTGCCCCGGACCTGAGGAATGATGCAGAATGAACAGCTTAAGCTGCATCCATCCTGAATCTTGACCAAGGCCCTGGATCGATAAGATGTCTGTGAATCTTCAACCGCCGGACCGATCAAAGAAATGATCTTAGCCGGAAGCTCTTCTTTTTTTTGATTGGAAAAAACTTGCCAAACCTGCGGGAACTCTTTGAGCTCATCGGCCGCCCGCTCGGCAAAACATCCTGTAACTATCAGCCGGGCCGTGGGATTAAGACGGGATGTCTTATTTAAAAAACTTCTCACATCCCGGTCCGCACGGCTGGTCAGCGTACAGGTATTCACCAGAATAAGGTCACTTTTAATAAAATCCTTTTCGTACCTCAGCCCGTGTTTCTGAAATTCATCAACCCAAATGAAGGCCTCGGCCTGATTGACACGGCAGCCGAAACTTTGGATGGAAAAGGATGTCATAGATGTTGTTTGACTTTTTTGGAACTGGCTTCGACGGATTCCGCCATTTTTGATTTGTACTGTTTATATTTTTCCCGCAGGGACTCATCTTTCAAGCTTAGGATCTGGACGGCCAAAAGGGCTGCATTGATCGCCCCGTGCTTTCCAATGCCCATGCAGGCCACAGGCACACCCTTGGGCATCTGTACCGTAGACAGCAGCGCATCCAATCCATCGAGATCCGATCCCCCCACAGGCACACCAATGACAGGATAGGCCGTATGGGACGCCACAACTCCGGCAAGATGGGCGGCCTTCCCCGCCGCACAGATGAAAACTTCCGCTCCCTGCTCCTCCGACTCTAGAATGAGTCTTTTTGTCCGCTTGGGTGAACGATGGGCAGAGGTGACCTCTAGAGAAAAGGAAACTTCAAATTCATCGAAAACACTCAAAGCTCCTTTAATAACATCTAAATCCGATTCGCTTCCAATAAAAAATGCAACCTTCATCACTCCTCCTTTTTCATAACGCCGATATCCTTCCTGTAGTACATATCTTTAAAATTTATTTTATTCACCGCTTTGTAAATTTTCCCCATAGATTCAGCTAACGTGTTTTCCGAAGCACACACATTTAAAACCCTTCCGCCATTGGTCAAATAGGCATCTTTTTCAAATTTTGTTCCGGCATGAAAGATGAAAACATCGGAGCTCTCCGCAAATTCTTCAAGACCCGATATTTTTTTCCCTTTTTTATATTTTTCCGGATAGCCTCCAGATGTCAGGACAACACATCCTGAAGCCTTACGACTCCATCGGATGTGATCCTCGACAAGCCTGCCCTCAAGAGAGGCAAGAAAAATGTCCACGATATCACTCTCAAGCCGCAGCATTTGTGGCTGTGTTTCCGGATCGCCAAACCGGCAGTTGTACTCGAGCACCTTAGGTCCCTCTTCCGTGAGCATCAAGCCAACATAGAGGACCCCTCTATATTTTCTTCCCTCTTCGAGCATACGTGCGATCGTTGAAAATACGATCTCCTTCATGACAACACTGAACAGGTCCTTGTTAATGAATGGAGAGGGCGAGATGGCTCCCATTCCACCGGTGTTTGGCCCCTTATCCCCCTCAAAAAGAGCCTTGTGGTCCATAGTGGTCACAAAAGGCAGAATTTGAAATCCATCGGTCACAACAATGAATGAGACTTCTTTCCCGGTTAAAAACTCCTCAACAACAATGCGTTTGCCGGCAGCCTTGAATTTCTTTTTGACCATGATAGTGTTTACCGCATCATACGCCTCCTGCTTATCTTTGCAGATGAGGACACCTTTGCCGGCAGCCAGACCATCGGCCTTTATGACAACAGGAAATCCGAACTCCTCGGAATCGATGACCGCGTTGGCCTTCTCAAGAGAATCGGCAACCTTAAATCGTCCGGTGGGGATTTTGTGGCGTTCCATGAATTCTTTGGCAAACACTTTGCTCCCCTCGAGTTCGGAGGCGTTCTTTCTCGGTCCAAAGATCTTCAATCCTTTTTTCTCGAACTCATCTGTGATCCCCAGAGTTAAGGGGAGCTCCGGCCCTACGACAGTCAGATCAATTTTTTTCTTAACGGCAAACTCCACCAGTGCTGGGACATCGGAGGGATCGATGTCCACATTCTCGCCAAGGTTTTTCGTTCCCGGATTTCCCGGAGCTGTATAGAGTTTTTTCAAACGAGGGCTCTGAGCAATTTTCCATGCCAGCGCGTGCTCTCTTCCTCCCGAGCCAATAACTAAAATATTCATTTTTTCTCCAGGTTTTCTATCAATGTCTCGACAAAACCAGGGCAAGGAAATGCACTTTTGAGCACCCGGGCCACCAATGGAAGAGCTTCCTCTTGAGACAGACAAAATTTCATGTTTAGAAAATTTTGACGGAACGCTTTCACCTCTTCTTTAGGATTAGATCCTTTAAGAATAATGTCGGCGATGAAACCGGAAAGAATATCAAAATCTGTTTCCTCCATACCAAAACGGGTCATCTCCTGTACTCCCATCCGGATTCCGCTGGATTCAAGGAAGGTCTTGTCATCGGGAAGAGCCTGATAGTTGGTCAAAATATTGTTGTCCTCCAACCGGCGGGCCATCTCCATCCCGTCTCCAAATTCCTTCACCCGGATAAGGACCTGATGCGTTTCAGTAAATCCATCGGTTTCATCTCCTTCTACGGGAACACCTTTAGAATTCAAGGATTTAGCAAAAGATTTTGCATTGGCCATGACTGTCTTCTGATAGTCCTCTTTAAACGCATTCATTTCATAGGTGGCCACCAAAAGGGCCAGCAGGGTCCCTAGATGATGATTGCTCGTCGATCCGGGGAAAGCTCGGTTTTTGATATCCAGCCACAGCTTCCGCAGGGGTGACCCTTTCGGGAAATTTCCGGCAATCAATCCCCTTTGAGGACCAAAGAATGTTTTATGCGTGCTGCCCGTGATCACATTCGCCCCTTCAGCCAACGGATCCTGGAACGCTCCGTAAAGTCCGAGAACATGGGCCATATCAAACATGATAACGGGCTTATCCTCCCAGTCTTTAACCAGATCGGATATGAAAGCGATCGGTTCTTGACAGATAAACATGCTTTTTCCAAACACTAGAAGCTCGGGGCGGAGACGATCGACATTCTCTCTCAATTTTTCCTTATCGATCTTATACAGATTTCCTTCCTGGACCGGAAAATTAAAAACATTATCCTTTCCGGTTTCAGGATTTTCAGCCACATAATTGAAGAGAGATCCCATAGGCTGGGAACTGAGATGCCCCCCCTTTGTCAAATCATTATTCATGACCAGCTTCAATTTCCGCATGGGCCGGCCCTCAGGTCGCCCGCGGTTGACAAACCGGACCAGCGCTTTAAAAACCACTTCATTGGCCATCTGACCGCTGATTGTCCGGGGTTCGACTTCTTGGCACCCAAAAAACTTTCCCAGTTCTTCTTGGACCTCTTTTTCAACGTCTTTGATAAAATCAATCCCCTGATAAAAATAAACTTCTTCTCCCTTCATGGTTCTGTGTTCGGCATAGCGCCCGGAAGGATCAGAAATCTCACACATCTTCACAAGCTGGGAAGGAGTAGATTCCGATGGGATCAGATTCACCGAGTCTCGCTGTCTCCAGGTATTGTTATTTTCTATTCTACGAAATAAATCATTGGCTTTTTGTGATAGCGAAGACATTCTTTTTTCTCCTCTTACTCTACCTTAAAATTCCTATTTTCCAGATCTCTTATCTTATCGAGCCGCTGCTGATGCCGCCCCCCTTCAAACGCGGTGTCCAGCCAGACATCCAAAATGCGCAGGGCTTTGTCTGTAGGGAGGATTCTTCCAGCCAAAGTCAGACAGTTGGAGTCATTGTGAGCCCGGCTCATTTCAGCCATATATTCATCCATACATAGGGTTCCTCTGACGCCTTTAAACTTGTTGGCCACAATTGTCATCCCTAGGCCGGCACCACACACAAGGATTGCCGCATCAAACTCACCGGAAGTCAATCTTTTCATGGCCTCTTCGCCGTACTCGATATAATCGACCCTCTCCTCTGAGTTAGTTCCCACATCAATATAGTTTATGCCTCGAGCTTCAAGGACATCAGCAATTACTTTTTTCAGTTTAAATCCGGCGTGGTCAGAGGCTATAACAATCCTCATTCTTCCCTCCCTAAATTAGTCAGTTAGAAAGAAGTCTTTACGTAAATAAATTGAGTTTATCATTATAACAATAATAAAAAGTCATTGAAACACGTGTGAGAAGAGATGAGGTGGGGATTACTTGAGGGATTTTTTTAGGAGGGCTTCCGATTCCGGCAGAACTTCGATGGCCTTTTGAACAACGGGATCATTTCCCATGAGCACCTTCCACCCCCGCTCGACGCCCCAAAGTGATGAGAAAATTTCCCTTTTGATTTCCCTCTTTATTTCTGCAAGGGCGTCTTCAAAATCTTCAGACTCATAGGAAAAATCCAAGTCTTTAAGATGGGCTTTAAAATCTTCCAGGATCAAGGTATCCACCACGAAATTTTCATCTAAAATCTTTTTATCCTTCAAGTCCACATTCTTTTCTCGCAGATCATCGGGAAGAACATAAAGCTTGGACAGATCCGTTTTTTTCGTGGCAAATTTTCGTGCATAGGTAAAAAAGGCCCCGGTTCTTTGCACCGAAAAAGTAAAAAGTTTATTCCTGAAAGCCACTTTGTAATCCGGAGTAATTCCTCCCTGCCCAAACACTTTTCTTCCTTGAGAAGTATAGGTCACCTCTCTTTCTTCGTCTGGAACTTCAACGGGCAGACGATAACCTTGGAGAATGTAATCCTCGATGTTCGAATAATCCCTCTGGATCGATCTGCCGCTGGGGGTAAAATACTTGGCAATCGTCAGTGAAACAGCCGTCTCTTCCGTGAGGGGGAAGACCGTTTGAACCAGCCCTTTTCCAAATGAATCCTCTCCGACAATAAGAGCCCGGTCGTTATCTTTCATGGCTCCACTCACAATTTCCGAAGCGCTGGCACTCCCATTATCGATCAGGATGATCAGAGGAATTTTCTCATACTTATTTTTCTGGATGGCTTGAATCTCCTGATTGTACAGCTCTTTCCGTCCCCGGATGGAGACGATGACAGATCCTCTGGGCAGAAATTCGTCGGAGATCTCCAATGACTGAGGGAAGGCCCCCCCCCCGTTTTGGCGAAGGTCGAGGATGAGATTCTTCATCCCCTGTTTTGTCAGAAGATCCATCTTTTCCCTGAGTTCACGGGGAGTGGTTTCGGCGAAATTTCTGATAAAGATATAACCGATGTCATCCTGGAGTAAAAACGCATAGGGAACACTATAGAGAGGAATTTCTTCGCGTGTGATGGTCATGTCGAAAGGTTGTTCCATCCCCTCTCGAACTAGAGTTATAGTGACTTTTGTGCCTTTTTTCCCGCGCAGTCTCTGCATGGCCTCGTAGCTGTCGATGGTTTTTGTGGTTTCGCCGTCTATTTGGGAGATGACATCTCCGGGCTGCACCCCCATCCGGTAGGCAGGACCTCCGACTATCGGAGAGATGACAACTATACGGTTATCCTGCTGCTGGATCAGCATGCCCGTTCCATAATATTTAGCCCTGTAATCCTCAGTTAGGCGCGACATACTGCGTCTATCGAGAAAATTAGAATGGGGATCCAGTGTTTGGAGCATTCCTCTTATTGAAGAATAAGCCAATTCTTCGGGATCCACATCTTTGTAATAATCCTCTTCGATAAAAGAGATGATGGTCGAAATTTTGTTGATAGAATTTGTCCAGACATCCTCATCCCATGCAACAGACAGCACTATCAAAAAAAAGATAACGGCAAAAAGGCTTAGTTTTTTCATGAAATCCAGCTAGTTTTGATATTACCAAAGCATACAATGGTTGTAAAGACCCCTATTGACCAATCTCTGCTCTTTGGATATACTTTCTTATCTGTAAGCCCTGACTCATAGAGACAGGATAAAAAAATGTTTGGAAGCATCGGAATGATGGAACTCGTCGCCATATTGGCCATCGCACTCTTGGTTTTTGGCCCGAAAAAACTTCCTGAAGTCGGCCGGGCAATCGGTAAGGCCTTGAGGGAGTTCCGGAGAACCACGGACGAAATCAAGGAAAAACTTGAAGAAGAGATTCAAGCCGATGATTTCAAGGAGATTAAAACCGAAATCAACGAGTTCAAAAAGGATTTATATAAGGATGACGACGGGAAAAAAATCTCCTGACTCGATGACCTTCCTTGAACATCTTTCGGATCTCCGAAAGCGGCTCTTCTATTCCTTCATCGCCTTGTTCGTAGGCGTTATTCCCGCTTGGGTCTTCAGCAAAGATCTGTTCAATATCCTGGCCATTCCTGTGTACAAATTTCTCCCGGAGGGAGAAAAATTAGCCTTTATCAAGCTGACAGATCCCTTCATGCTCTATATCAAAGTCTCTTTTCTAGCCTCCATTTTCTTCATGTCTCCCTTCCTTTTCTATCAAGCCTGGTTATTCATTGCACCCGGCCTTTACCGAAAGGAAAAAAAATACGTCATCCCCTTTGTTTTTTTCACTTCGGTTTTTTTCATGACCGGAGCATTATTTGGATTTTTTGTCGTCTTTCCTTGGGCCGTCCGGTTCTTTTTAACTATGGGCTCTGAATTCCAAGCTATGATTACGGTAGACAAGTATTTCAGCCTGGTTCTGCGCGTTCATCTGGGAATTGCAGTGGTCTTCGAGCTTCCCACCCTGACTTTTTTCCTTGCCCGGATGGGGATCATCACTGCAAAATGGATGGTTAAGAATTTCAAGTATGCCGTACTCGCTATATTT
>SDBS01003739.1_pt1 | contig 14951 bp, 37 predicted proteins | sample 2277091 | NCBI WGS metagenome assembly SDBS01 (sample SAMN10404972, study PRJNA504765) | marine sediment metagenome | isolation source: marine sediment core GS10_PC15, 163 cmbsf | place: Arctic Ocean: Southern Knipovich Ridge | collected 2010 | reverse complement strand
AAGGAGAAAAAAAAATGCAAATAACAGTAGATGGTGTAGACCTTTTTGAGGTAAGCACAATAGAAATAGAAGTTTTAGAGTATGTGTTGACAGCTTCAACTTTAGACGCTGATTTAAAAAGAAGATTACAATATATATTAACTCATAAGATAGAGCAGTCTTATAAGAGATTGAAGGATGATTGGATTCCTATTTTGGAAAATGATCCGGAAGTTACATCAGTTCCTCTGGACAATGAGGCTTTTTTCAATATGGTCAAGATACGTCCTGATTATAAAGACAGAGCAGCTCGTGATGCTGAAGCACAATAGGAGGATATTTTATTTTTACCAATATTAGAAAAAAACTAGGAGACGCTATGAGTTCCAAAGAAGGTGGAAAACTTATGCTATTTGGAATTTTTATCATTTGTGCGATCTTTATCGTGGGTACAATATATTTATTTGGGCCCGATAGATTTTTTGAAGAAAAAGCAGAAGAGATTATTAAGGAGAAGACGGGCATCAATCTAGATCTGACGCCCTCTTCACCCGAGTTTGGAATTCTTAACCCTCTTCTTCGTCCGCAATATCTACAATTTCCGTCTGATCTTCCAGATTTTCCCTTTTAGCATTCCATTTGTGGAATGTTTCCCAGAATTTCTCAGGACGCTCATTAATCCATCTCCTAATGATAGGAATTGGTTGAGAATAATGTTCGCTTAAGTATTCAATGTAGGTATCCACAGAACTAGGGTCGGCCCCTTCAGGAATATTGATTTGAACGTCATCCTGGGGGCTGAGGCCTATTACATCCTCTGTTAGAAACTCATCGTCTACTTTACTTTTGTTCATGCTATTTGACATTTCTTCAGTAGCGTAGAGCCCTGCCAACTCAAATGGGAAGGCTCTCCTCAGTGCATTAGCTTCAGCGCATTTGGCTATCATCACATGCGGAAACTTTCCCCAGAATTGAGAGAGCTTCCCGTTGTAGGACTGGGCATACTCTTCAAAGTAAGCTGTCGAGCTCACTTGATGCCAAGTTCCGTCCGGCGTCATCTTCTTTACATAGGACGTTGCGCTTAGAAGGCCATTGCTTGAGTCGTACGCGTACTTTGTCTCTTCCCCTGGCGAGTACCTGCCTGTACGCTCTGCGATCGATCTGAGGCCATCTATGGACGTTTGAATAGTCATTGCGCCTCCACGCTTGATAGCATAGATCTGTTTGAGCAAAGGATCTAGTCCCGCGTGCTTCGCTGTATAAAGGAAAAGCTTAAGCTCATTGTCTGTAGAATTCTTACATACAGTTGTTTTGATCAATTCAATCTGATCTTGAGTAAAGCTCCCAAAAAGAGAGCCTAAGTCTTTATTATTATTTACTGCTAGTGCTGACATAGTCTTCTCCTTCATTATCTTTTAATTCTTCTTCTATACCTAAGACTTTAAGGAGTTTATCAATACTCTTCGGAGAGGCTCCTTTTCCTTCCGCTATAAGCCTGCAACCTGAGACAGAAAATTTATCCTCAATAAAATAAGTCATGTCCCATATAGCACATTGATAACCTTCTTCTTTTGCCTCTTTGAGATCTTTTTGGTAAGTTTCCCAATCCATTCGTACTTCTTTCATTCGTCTTCTCCTTTTTAGTTTGCGTATGCATCGCATATAGTTAAGTGATAATCATCTAAGTAACAAGGGTCTCTTTCTAAAATCCCGTCAATTTCACGTGTAGCTGCTTCCCAGTCAAACCCCATCACGTCCATTATATCTTCCACAGAACTTTCGTATGCCTGTAGCCACATTTCTTTATTATTCATTCTTTCCACTTCTCTATAATTCATTCGGGTTTCTCCATGTTTATGTGAATCAGTTGAATTTCCTTGTCTATGTAGGGAGTGAGTTCCTTATGTAGGGAGTCACGATCCATATGTAGGGACTCACCTCCTCTATAAGCTTGGTAGACCTTTTCATAATCTTGCTGAAATATATATACTTTCCTCCATCTTGTGGGCTCTACACTCGGAGCGTTATCCCTTTGAAACTCATAGCTTTTATAGGCAAGCCAGTTCACACATAAGTTCTCTTCTTCTAGTTTTATGCTTACTTCCCAGTTCATAAATCTTCCTCTGGTAAAAATGTTTCTAGGTTATCTTCAACGTGCATGTACAAGCAATCAATCAGCCCTTCAATAGCTAAATCATGCTTAAAGTCTACTCCATGCTTTACAATGGCCTCGGCGAAGTCCTCTATCTTGGACTTTATAAATATTTGTTCCTTCTCTTCATAGGAGTAGTGGGGGTTGTAGTTTAAGCTCATTTTGCACCTCTTTTCTTAGTAGGTCTTAAGAAATAATTATATAAGGTGATGGCCTTAGCAAAAAGCTCGTAATAATCTGCCATTTCCTCATGGTCATAAGGGTAGGCTTTGGCAATTTTTCCGTTCTTAGCTAATTTTAAAATAATTTGAGTATCAACCTCTATATCTGCCATGTAAAGCAACGACTCGTAAGCCGCAAGTTGAATCGGATACGTCTGATAAATCTTTACGGCTGATTTCAGGTCTATAAGGCAGGTGCCTTTTCCCTCTTTCAGCTTTACAACTAGGTCAGGTTGACCACAGAATTCTAGCCTGTCGTGGTAAAGTCTCTCTTCTGAGAAAATCAACGATTCCACATTCTTATTGTACCACTGTACAAAGCTGTCGAAGTAAGGAAGGTATTTTTCTTCAATGTGAGGAAGGAAGTCATCCCGTGCATAGGCTATGGCATATGTGTGGATGGCTGTTCCTCTACGGCAGGCGTTCTCTAGATATTCTTTTGGTACATCAGCTAAGGTGATATTGGAGTAAGGAGCTAAGATCTCACTCACTCGGGGATATTTGTATTCCATTTTTCCCTCTATGTTTTATGTTGTCAAGAAACCGTCGCATTTGCTAAGGTTATGGGCGAAGATTAATCCATATGTTAATTTACAGGAAGGAAAAAGGTAAAAAAATGAGATTAAAAGAATATCTTACAAATAATGGCATCATGAATAAGTGGTTTGCCGATCAGGTGGGCGTCCATAGCTCGTATTTAGCCGCTTTCAATAATGGGAAAGTTCCCTTGCACTCAAAATACTGGACTAGAATAATCCTAGCATCAAAGGGTAAAGTAACATCACAAGATTTATTGGAGGTAAATAATGTCTACTACAATAACAAGTCCTTTATCCAAAAAGAAGGGAAATATAAGAGTGCGTATCTTACACAACTACCCAAGAACCAAGAAACGCAACAAGCGAAATGAATGGGTTGAGACGGGATCTTTGCATCTTTATGTTCACTTAGAAAGTTGGGAATTCGACTTGCGCGGAATATTTTATGTCCTGTGTAAAGGAAAGGTGTGGATTAAGATGCCCACTAAAAAAGGGGTACTTAATGGGAAGGAATGTGAGTTTCCCATAACAGATATCCGAGACAAAGAACAAAAAGCTGGTATAATGCGACTTTTACAGGGATGTTTCTTAGGATTCATGAAGAGCAAAGATTATATTTCATTTGATGATTGGGAGAAGAAACAACGCGTAGAAAGAGCTAAAACAAAGATGATATTTACCGACGTTCGAGCAAAAAGAAGATTTGAATAAGGTGAGTTAAAATTTTAAATTAATTTATTATAAAGAAAATATTTATAGAAAGAAATTATTAGGATATCTATCTTAAAAAAAAGAAGCGGCGTATGAAGATAACGCCGCTATAAAGCATAAAACATAGATTCCGGCAAAAAACAACGATGTGAGAAAAAACACACACACACCCCCCCTTTTTGCGATGGAATTTGTGAGAAACATATAGGTTTCGCTATAAAAATGCGAACCGAAAATTGAAGAAGTTGAATTAAAATAATTAGTATGATTTATGAGTAAAAAAAGAGAGAACGACCAATTAAATAATCGTTCTCCCAAAGGAACTTATAAATATACTACAAAATACACATAGGAGACACTTATGTCCTATTACACCACTAACCTTAGGAGGCATTTATGTCCTATTCTACCAATCGTATAGAAGAAGAAAATAAAACAACAACACAAAATAAGAAAAATCTTTTCGTAGGGGGTAAGAGATGACCACAATCAGAGTTTCACACAATAGAGAAAATCCCTATGTAGTCATAAATAAATACGGATTGAGGCACAAACCCCTCAAACTAGCTCCCCGTGGATTATGGTCACACATGCTTTCCTTCCCAGATGATTGGGAATTCAATATACCTAAATTATGCAACGATATGGACGTAGGCAAGACCGCTATTTATAGCGCTATGGACGTGCTTATAAAAGAAGGTTTCATGTTAAGGCTACAATATAATGGTAAGACCTCTACGGGCGAGAGGGGTTTTCAAGACGTAGAGTATATGGTATTTGAATTTCCTATTACTCCAGAAGATAAGCTAGTTATTGAAGATGAATTTCAAAGAAAGTTTACGCTTTCAGGTTTTCCGCTTCCGGATAATCCGCTTCCGGAAAACCCGCCACTACTAAGTAATGAAGATAACCAAGTAAAGAAAGAAACAACAACACCGCTGTTGTCTTCTTCAGAAAAGATAGAGCCATTACATCCTCCAGAGGTGAAGCAGACTCAAGAGTCTCTCCCCCTGTTCCACTCGACCAGGAAATACCTAAAAGATTTATCAGACTCTGATGTTAGACAAGTCCAACTTTGCTTCGAGAAGAGCAAGTCAGTCATTGACAATCCCGTAGGGTGGATAACACGCTGTGTTCAAGAGGGATGGTATAAGGAAACAATCGTGACAGATGGAGACCTGCAAAAGAATTTCATCTTAGCTTCGAAAGTTGAAAATAATTTTAATAAGATGGGATATAGTGCAGGTGCAGGGTTCACGTTCTTTTCGGCTTATGCTGAGGGGATTGCTTTTAGGAAGGGTGGTAAAGAAATACCTATGCCATCGAATCGTATAAAAGACGAGCGGTTTAAAGAGATTATTTCACACAAATTACTAGTAGAATGCAAATATCCGGATAAGATATTTAGATGAGTAATACAAAACAAAAAAGAGGTAAAATGAATTATAAAGACATAGATTTCAGTGATACTTATTTCGTTTTAGAAGTAGAAGATGGAAGAAAGATAAGCTTTCCTTTTAATAAGTTGGATATCGTAACGGAAGGGCCAGAAGAGCATCGTTTGACCATCAGCATCAAAGGGCATGGTAGCTTCAGTAAAGAGTATGCGGTGAGCTATGATCTAAACAGAGATGCCATAAAGCTTATGAGAAAGGGAAAATCCCCATGCTAAAGCCTTATGGCACGGTAGGAGTCAATCAGCTAGGTTTGACGGGCTCCTTCTCCTTCTTAAGCCTTTCAACGTATTGTCCGAGAATGATGTTGATCATGGCATTCAAGGAGATGCCTGTTTCATCGGCGATCGTCCGTAGTTGTGCAAATGTTCCGTTGAGTATACGGATATTTAGATGCTTCTTATTCATGATAGCTTTACCTGCTCACACTCAGCCACGACAGGAGCTATTGACTCAAACAAAGATTGAAACATCTCGAGGCCAAACTCACACAAATCTTTGTCTATGGGATTTGTTTCTTCTTGATGGATTTCTTTCAAATTATCCCTTTCTCGTTTCAAGATATATAAAATCCCTTCGTAAGCTTTTTTATAATTTTTCATCGTTCAATCTCCTTACTTGTTTAAGTTATAATGTATTCCTTCGACTCCGCAACATTCCTTCATTCCTTCGGGTGTGTAATGTCTTTCCCAACGGGGAACACACTCTTTGCAAATCCCATAGCCTATCTCTCTATTCCACCACTGACGGCCTTTTGTATATTTGCCACAACAACTGCAAATCAAGGTTTTTACTCTTGAAACTCTTTTCACAACTTCCATCTTTCAAGCTCCTTCAGTGGGTAAAAATTTATCGTAAAACCTGTCATATAATTTGCGCAAGTGGTCGAGTTTGTACCAGGCTGCTTTTTCCTCTTCTTCACTCTCAAACTCAACTGTTAAGTCTAGGGCACAATTTATCTCTTCTCTTAAGAACAACAGCACCTCGCCTAGTGAGATCTTGTCGTTTAGGCTCTTTTCTATTCTTTCCATCTTTCCGCTCCTTGCGTTTAAAGTTATGCCAATACAATACCATAGTGGTATCATTATGACAATACGAAACATTATTTTAATTAAGAATAGGGGGAAATTATGCTTCGCCTAGACAGGTACGAGAAGGTGTACAAGGAGAATAGCTCTCTCATTGCTGAAGTGGAGATCACCATCGTTGAATGGAACTATTTCATCATCCTCAAGGAGTATCAGAAGGGGGAACGTCGATGGTTCAACTACCCTACAGGCGTGAAAGAAGATCGAGACGGTCAAAAGAAATTCATTCCTCTCACAGGCTTCAGGGATAAGGAGTCAACGGAGAGGTTCCTCAAGGCTGTTCGTGGTGCTGTAAATAAATATCTTGAGAAAAACAAGTCGGCTCAAGGCGTCCAAAAAGATTATTATGACAAGGCAAAAGAACAGCAATGGGAACAGGAAGCTAAAAAACAAAATGATGAGGAGGTGCCATTTTGAACGATATGTCTACAAATGAATATAAAGGCCACCTAAGCGATTCTTTTAGCCCTAAGTACTTCACGGGCCAAGATGGGTTCGTTTTCTCAAAGGCGGCGCTGTATGACGGCTTAGAAGCGATTGAGCTAATTATGGTAGGCATGGAAGTTGACCTGGATCCAGAAGATTGTGCAAATATGTTTCAAAATGATCAAAGGCAATTCTTTAGGAAGACACAAGTAATAGCAAATATTTTAAAGAGGTGCCTTGATGGGGTACATCTCCACACAAATGCTGGATAAAGCCATTGGATGGATAGTTTGCATAATCTGTACGCCATTTTATGTCATAGCTGCCATTTTTGTGATAGGCTTAGGGCTAATTGGAGGGGTGATGCTTTGTGTCTCAACGGTTGCAATTATGATCTGTACGGGCATAAACGAAATAATTGAAATGATAAAAGATACAATAGAGAAGAAAGATGAAACACAATAATAAATATTTACCTTATATTGAGGATAAACAAGTATTTAAAGCTGTGAGTTATGCTAGGGCGTTAAGAAGAGAAACAGGAATGGGACTAGCAATAACAAGAGCTTCTAAATATTACAACGTAGATTATCATGTTGTAGCTTCTTATCTAGGGGCTTTGGGTTCCAATACTAAGGAAAATAGACCACAATGAAGATTTGTAAGGAAAAATTTGATGAAAAATGAGAACTATACATTAATTCCAATAAAAAATAATTACAAGCAACATCCTAGAGGACTGCGTGGGGATTATGCAAAAATAACCATTACAATTCCTTTTGAAATGTGGAAGCAACTAAGAAAATTAGGAATAGATAAAAGGATAGAAGGACAAAAAGATAGCGATCTTTCGAGCCAAATAAGAGAGGCAATTAATTTTTGGATGAATAGAACTCAAGATTGTGGAGTTTAAATGAAGATTCCACTTGACCAAGCTCTGGAAATAACACAAATGATAGTTCCCGAGATAGATTTGAAAGTAGAGAAAAAAGAGGACGGGCATCTTGAGATTTTTGCTGTGCCTATGAACTATTGGAATCTATACCTCAATGCTATGGAGAATGCCTCCGATGTTCTTCTAGACGATTTGCATAAGCTTCCCGATGTTTCCCCCTACATTGAAATAGAAGCGATTGCTCAAGATATCAATTGTTTGATAACGTCTTTCAACATGTTTTACATGTGTACAATGGATGAGATAGGAAGGCATCTCCAGCCTGTTCAACTCAAAATAAAGAGATATGATAGGTATAAGAAAAAAGGAGAAGAAGAGAATGGATAAAAAAGATCCCCGAGAAGATGATCCCAATTTTCTGAAGTTTAAAAGATATCGGCCTCTTTCCGAAATGGCAGACGATATGATTAAAGGCAGCGGAATGACCCACAACGACGGCATGAGACTTTTAACAGGAATTTTAGGGAAAGTAGTTGAAGCTATGACGGAGAATGACGATGAAAGAGGAGAGGAGTAGACATGAGACAAGTAAAATGGGGAAATAAATATTATCCTGAAATTTATCAGATCAAAGAATCTTCTCCTTACGATCCCTTAAATGAAGTAGGGAGTGAGTATGAAAAGAGCCTTTTTTCTCAAGCGGTAAAAGAAGGAATAGCGATAGAACTTTCTACTAATCGTTTTCAGTTTGTTTTAAACAATTCAGAGGTTAGCCCGTGAGTGAAGAAATACCTCAAGATGTAAAGGAGCTACTAGAGCTTTATACAAACTCCAGATTGGTAAAATATGGTGCTCCTGATGAATATCAATATCATCAAAATCGTTTGACTAGAGAATTGGCTAGGTTCGTCTTAAAAGATTATTTGCTTCCTGATGATGGTGAAAGCGATCATAATAAGCCCATCTGTTAGCTCTCATGCATAAGAAATGGGATAATTTATGTATGACAGAGCATCATGCATAAAAAACTAGGAAATTTAGACATGACGCAGCCAAAGAAACATATTCAATTTGAGAAGTTAGAAAAACAAATACTGGATTTCACCTTTGATGCCATGAATTCCATAAAGGATTGTATTGTACGAGGTGAAGAAGATCAGCCCGAGTATGAGCTTCTTATGGGCCACCTTATTTGTGGGTTAAAATATTTTCAAAGGAAAAGACAAGATAAAAATAAAGGACATCTTAATGACTGACTTGGAATTTACGAAAGAGCAGATTCTTGCCGCCTTAAAACACTACGATCCTAGAACATTTAAATGTGAAAAGATATTGCGTGATCTTGATGAAATGAAAATCTTGGAGGATTCCCAGTCTATTCTATTGGAGCTATTGAAACGCGATAAAGATGCTTTCGGGCATATGGAGGAGAAATTAAGACGCCCAGATATTCCCAAGGCTAGCAAAAACGATAAGATGATTGATCATTTTAATAAATTTAGAGCTAGTTCAAGGTATTGTGATTGGGATACCACTCCTATGAAAATGTGGGAATGGACATTTAAAAATCAGTATTTTGATAACCATGTTGGTGATGATTTCATAAAAGATTGGAGGGTGAGCACGGTATGGCTCGGTCTTAACATGGGAATGTTTGAAACTATCCAAATCTTTGAGACTATGATTTTTAAGGAAACAGATGGAGAAACAAAGTGTGATTTCGATATGTTTCAACGGAGATACAAGTACTATGTCGAAGCGGTGGAAGGCCACAAGGAAGTATGCGATCTAGTGAGGGAGGAATTATTTGATAAGTTGATGGCATTAGAGGACTGAGAACATGGAAATGATTTATTGCGATCATTGTAAGAGAGACATGACCAAGGAAAGGCATCTGATATCATGGAAAATTACAATTGACCATCCCAACCTTTATAGACCTCCTGCTCATTTCTGTGGATTTAGATGTTTGACCCAGTGGGTTTATAAGAAAGATGTAGAGGCGCATAAAAAATGAGAATTAAATTTATAATTTTATGTGCAAGCATATTTCTTCTGTTAGGAATCGGAGGGTATTATGTAATCTACTCCTTCCGGCATCCCGAAAAAACCAGAACGCAGCTATATATAGATTTATTTACAGGCAGGATGTTTAAAAATGCACAATAATGTAGAAATAGCCCCATTTCAATTAAGTCCTATCATTTTAGGGCTTATTTTCAACAAGCACAAGTTTCAACTATATAATATCATACTACTTTAAGGCAAGTAAAATAGATTCTTGGCCAACATAATAAATATTATCCGACTATAGGAGAAAAATAAATGAATATTGAAAAGCTAGCAAGAAGGTCAGATAAAAAAATCAATTGTTTAATTTGCGATATTGAAGAGACATCTGAGCCCATGGCATTTCTTTCCAGGAAATTTAATAGTGAAATGAATGTTATCACAATAGTCTGTCAGGAATGTTATGAGAGAAAAAAATCCAATTGGAAAGATAGCGGTTGGAAATTAGAGGAGCCTGAGGAAGAAGAGTGAAAAAAAGCATCGAACTTTTCAGAGATCGTTTTCCTATAGAACAAATCAACCCACATGACTCTCATCAATATGATCAGTGGAAATTATTTGAATGGTTGAAAGATCCCTCTTTTGATGAATATGATACGTCCAACTGGGCACGTTCTAAATTCTGTTTAGTTCATCGGTACGGACTCTTCTATGAAAGGCCTAAAAAAGTTATAGAAATTGCTCATTTATTTGGATATAAAACAGGAGAACGTACTTCGGCTTTTATTAGAAGAGGATTGCATCAATTTAGAAAAAAATTAAGAATTCAGAAATTCCCTTTTACGGATATGGATTTTCCTTCCCAGCTTCATCATATGGGAATGCTCTATGATATTGATATAGATTTATTTGAAAAGTATTATAACCATCTCAAAAATATATGATGAATAGGAAGAAGCATGGTTTCAATTTATAAAAGGAAAAAATAAATGAGCATAGAAATACAATTGAATAAATTTTTAGATAGCGACGACGAGAAAGACGAAGAATATGAACATCACAAACGTGAGTGGAGAGATTTACTTAGATTTTGTGGGGAATTTGAAGATCCCCAACCTGTCCATCCTCAAGAATTTGCGACATATATATATTCCTTACCTAGAGAGGGGAAAGATTATCTTAGCTACAAAAGTCAATTTAAAGATTTAGAAAAATCATTATTGAAGTGGAGAAAGGGAGAAAAAGATGGAAATGAAAATTAGTGACACGAAATAGTTTTGATCGGGAAATAAGTTGGAAAAGTGATTATAAGAATTTGATGGTGAATGGATTAAGGAGTTTTTTAAATGGAAGATTTGGAAAAAGAAATCATGCGCTTAACCCAAGAGATAGGAGATGTCGTCTATAAAGAAAATATCCATCCTGGGATTGCCGAATCTGCTTTAAACTTTGCGTGGACATGCTTTTTACATGCACAGGGGGTAACTCTAGAGGAATTTAAAGTTAGAGTAGCAGTCATAGTAGAAGGCTATGATACGTATAAAAATAGGATAGACAAGAAATGAAAGATCCCAAAAAACAATTCTATTATCGGGGAGTATATTTCGACAATGAGCCCGATTTTTGGGATGGAGTGAGACGATTCCACCATTCCCCTGTGACTGAAGAAAGCATAGAAGATTTGGTTAAGGAGCTGATGGCTAATCTTAAAATTAATTTTTTAATATCCATGCCTAAAATGTCTAACAATCGTTTCCAACATAAGTTAGAACAAGTGTTTATTTATTCCATGAGATTAATGGCTCAAGAAGGGGATGAAATCCCTTGTATAGATTGTGGATCACTCAATTATCCCCAATGTAAGAAAGATTTATCTCCTAAGTGGGTCTGTCAAGAGTGTGGTGAATGGAAGTTAATAGGAAGTGCAATGGCTAAGTTTGGCGATTGTATTGAGTGCGGCAAGCGTGACAAGTATCTTTTTCCTGCTGAAACTCGCAATAAGTAATTTTTTCTTGAAAAATTAAATCCCATAAGAGCAAGGTATAGTAATAGTAAAACATAGATTACCTTGGAGGGGAATTATGGGATTTTTAAAAGATTTTATGGACAGAATGGAGAATGAATTGCCTCTGTTATCTTCAACTGATGACTTAGTTAAGCTTGGAATATTTTCTACTAAAGAACAAGCTACCAGCAGACGCAAGAAAGACAAACCCCCTGAATTCATTAGATTCTCATCTAGGAGGGTCGTATATCCTAAATCTGCTGTTATGGCATGGCTTAAATACAAATGTGATCAATCGGAAAAGCCTTATAACGAAGTAAAAGGCAAAATACTAAGCCAAGAGCATAAGACTGGGCCAAGCAGAACCACTATGGAGTTGAGTGAACAAGCGGAAATACGCAAATGTAAGAATTTAGATATTTTTTCTCCGGTGCAAGTGAAGGTTAAAGAACCATATTTATTTAATGTTATTAAGGAAATTCCAAAGACAGTGCATCCCCAAAAGATTAAAACAGCTACTGTAAAGACACGAGATTCTGAATTCTTATCCATAGCGAGGTTTGCTAAAAGATATCCATCCTTTACCGAAGGATTTCTACGCAATCATATGAAGAATCCAGTATTTGTTGAAAAAGCTGTAAGGCGGACTTCCAAACGTATTTTCATCAAGGTTCAAGGATTTTGGGATTTTCTTGACGATTGCGGTAGCGATAGAAGCTAGATGGAAGATGACATACAAACATAAAACGGTCACAAAAAAAGCTGATATGAAGAGAAAGCCAGGTCGTGAAGAAGGCCATTGGGAGGGTATATATTGGTGTAATTGTCGCATGAGGAATATACGGAAGTGGCTCGGCGTTAGGAAGTATGGTCACAAGGAAAATGAAGATGATTAAGTGGATTTGTATGAAGGATGAACAGGGCGAAAAGATTATCCTTAGCATGGACAGTTTGGATAGAATCTATTGTGCTAAGTCGCGCGATGACATAGATCTTGAGAGGGGAACTATCTATTACATAATTTTCGAGCAGCACCAAGACAAAGAATTTTCAGCCTATTACAATAGCAAGAAATCTAGGGACTGTGCCTTTGAACAAATCCAGATTTATGTGAATTTGCAGACTGCCTTCTTCTTGGAGATCGAATCGAATACAGGCGATTGATCAGAGGGAGGGAATAGAAAATAAAAAACCCATAATCTTTACAGGTTATGGGTAAGAAAGAATAATTATAGACTCTTGTACGGCAAAACCTATGAAGTTAGCCGGCTGAGTTATCTTAATAATAACGCTCCTCCCCTTTTATGTAAATGAGAAGTTTTTCCGTCTACCAATCTGGTAACAATTGGTAGGAAATTGGTAGGCTTCGGATTGGTATTATATCGCAGGAGTTTTTTATTGCCCAAATTCAAATAAAATGTATAGTGTTGAACATATTAACCTTTTGGATTTATTTTTTAACGTCCTCACTGGGCGTTTTTTTATTGCCAAAATTAAAATAAGGTTTATAATGAAAATGTCATAATGAGATTAGATTTCCTTGACGCCCGCCATGGGCGTTTTTTTTATTGCCTTCCTTTAAAAAATTCTTTATACATTGAGTATGCAAGAAATATTTTTAGAAATTCCTGGGAGACCCATAACAAAAGAAACTCATCGTAGTCACTGTGTTGTAAATTGGAAAACGAAAACTGTCAAGCGCTGGACACGGAATCCCAAAAGAGAAAAAGCAAATGATGTAAGTCTTCAAATGAGAGCCCAATACAACGGGCCATTGCTAGAGGAAGGGCTCTTTATAATATTTGAGTTCTATATGCCAATCCCTATCAGGTGGTGTAAAGCTCTCAAGGAGAAAGCTCGAAATGGTACTTTACACCATCTCAATAAGCCTGATGCTTCTAATCTGGCAAAGTTTTATGAAGATTGTATGACAGGCGTCATCTTTCAGGATGACAAGCAAATAGTGTGGTGTACACCCGTTAAAATATATGACGATAACCCACGCGCAGAAATTTTAATAAAGAAATTTGATTATGAAAAGTACTGTAGTTTCAAGAAGACTTTCGGAAGTTGAGCTTATTGAGCTTCGAGAGAAAGCCAATAGTGAAAAGTGTACTGAAGATGATAGGCGTCGGCTTGTCTATGATATGGCCTATCACCAATGTTCTTGGAAGGAAATAGCCACTATCCTGGGCATTACTGGAATGAAAGTGGAGGAAAGATATAGGGATATCTTAAATGTTGCTCAGTCGGCCCTTAAGCATGATCTACGCCGAATGCAGGTGAGTTGTGCTTATACCAATAAAGGGAATCCCACCATGTTGATTTGGCTTGGTAAACAGTACCTAGAACAGAGTGAATCTCCACAAATGGAAATGAAAAAAGATCAATTCGACAAATTTATTGAATGGATATCTCAACAGAAAACGCCATCCTTACCCCCAGCCCCAAGCAAATCCATAGCATCCTAGAGAGTAATGCTCGGATGAATATTTGGGTGGGATCTGTCCGGTCAGGCAAGACATGGTCTGTAAATGCACGGATCATCAAAGAGATTAGATATGGCCCTCCTGGGGATGGGATGTTACTTGGAACCTCTAGGGAAGCCCTTCAGCGTAATGTAGTGCGTCCCCTTTGTGAATTCTTAAGTATTCCCCCTCCTTCGGATAAGTCTACTCGAATGAATCTATGGAATCGGGTAATTCATCTTTTAGGAGCCCCAGATGAACGTGCACAAGCCCGTATCACAGGTTCTACTCTAGCCTTCGCAGGGATAGATGAAGGAACTTTGATGCCCTATGGCCTATTTAAAATGCTCCAGTCTAGGCTTTCTGTGAAAGATGCTAAGATGTTCATTACCACTAACCCCGCGAGCCCATTTCACTGGCTTAAGACGGAAATTATTGATAATAAGGATCTGGATGTAAAAGTATTTGACTTCACACTAGAGGACAATCCCTCTCTAGATCCCACTTTTGTTAAGAATATAAAAAAAGAATACAAAGGCATTTGGTACAAAAGGTACATTTTAGGCCAATGGACGCTAGCCGAAGGAGCCGTCTATGACTTTTTTGATGAGGCCCAGCATGTTATCAGGTTTCCTCCTACTAGAGCACGGGAGTATATAGTCGGCGTTGACTATGGAACCGCGAATCCATGCGTTTTTATTCTAATTGGCATAGATCCCACTCAATTTCCAAATATGTGGGCTGAAAAGGAATATGTTTATGATTCTTCAAAAACTAATAGACAAAAAACAGATTCAGAATATGCCGAAGACTTAAAGAATTTCATTTCCGGCTACAACGTCACGTCTATTTACGCTGATCCCTCAGCCGCATCCTTCAAGTTGGAATGCCGAAAAGCTGGGATCACTAATATCTTTGATGCTGATAATGATGTGCATAACGGAATCCGCTTTCAGACTCAACACCTCCATAATGGTAGTTATAAGATTTGTAGTAACTGCAC
>SDBS01003738.1_pt1 | contig 14951 bp, 12 predicted proteins | sample 2277091 | NCBI WGS metagenome assembly SDBS01 (sample SAMN10404972, study PRJNA504765) | marine sediment metagenome | isolation source: marine sediment core GS10_PC15, 163 cmbsf | place: Arctic Ocean: Southern Knipovich Ridge | collected 2010 | reverse complement strand
AAGGCCGGCCTCTCGGGCGGCTTCAAGTGCGAAACGGCGCTGCCCTTCGGCCCGATTACCCGGGGTTCGTGTAAGGCGCCGTCGTTATTACCAAGCCGCGTGAACAGTAAGGGCTTGACAACGGCGCGGCGGCCAAGTAAAATATATTCGACTTAGGGGGCCGCCATCGTGTTTAGTTCCAAGGGAGCTGTAAAGGGACGTTTCGAATCGGAGAGAAAGAACCCCGCCGACGTAGGCGGGGTTATTTTATTTTACGGCGACCCGGGCCGATGGCTAACGAATATAACCAACCTCAGCGGCCACTGCGACTTCGTCGTCGACGGTTCGGCTGTAGGGGCAAAGATAACGGCCACTAAACACAACTTCGTACCCGGCCAAAAAACCGTTACCGGGTCGTAGTTTTCAGGGGGTGTTGATTTTGCGTGCACGCAATGCAGCAATAACCGTAGTAGTAATCCTAGCCGTCGCTTACTCGGCGAATGCTACCCAGTGGCATATGATAACTACTAGGCCCGGGCCCGCGCCAAACCTGAGGGGTTGTTCCTCCCCTTATACAGATGTATTGACGGACGGGACGCCGCCGCGCATTTGGCGCGTATTAAGCTCGGGCTACGGTACTCCCCTTCGCCTTAACGTTCCGACCGGCGCGTGGGGCTTAGCCTGGGGCGCGTCGGAGGGGGGATACGTGTCGAACTACAACAACAGCTACATCTACAGGGTAAATACGAGCGGCTCCGTCTTGTCCTCCTTTCGGTGCCCCCGCGGCCGTCCCGCGGGAATATCATGGGCTTACTATACCGGTGCGGTTATACAGGTAGCCATCCCGGACGAAAACCTGATTTTATACCTTACGTCCACGGGAAGCGTCGTCAAGTCCGAGGCGGGCCCGGGGACGCGCGTAACCGCCCCGGCGAATTTCGGCCGTTATATTTGCGTCGGCGACGCCGGCACCCGTAAAGTCTACACGTACGCCGGAACCTTCAACGTACCCTCGGTCGCCGGCCTGTGTACGAATACCCCTATGTCCGGACCTTATGACCATATATGGCTTACGGACGCGGCGACGAACACGCTACAATGGTGGGGTCCGGGTAGCGCCCAGCCGGTAGGCCCTTCTTCTTTGGGCCGCGTAAAGGCGCTGTTCCAGTAGGGGCGGTAACGGTAGGGGCGTAACGCGTTACGCCCGTACGCCGCCCTTCGCTTTGGGGGCCGGTATGCGATTAAAAGGAGGCGATATGAAATCAACCGTCTTTTACGCAGTCACCGTGTTGGCGGTCGCGGTTACGCCCGGTTTAGCGGACTGGGTTTACGAAGGCCAGTGGGGCTCCGTTGGTAACGGTAACGGGCAATTTAACCTCCCGGAAGACGTCGCTATAGCGACCACCGGCAACGTATACGTAGCCGACGCCTACAATCACCGCGTACAGTACTTCACGGCGACGGGGTCGTTCCTCGGGAAATGGGGCTCGCGGGGTTCGGGCGCGGGGCAATTCGAAGTCCCGCGGGGCTTGGCATTCGCCCCGAACGGCAACGTATACGTAACTGATTACAGCAACCACAGGGTACAATATTTCACCTCGAGCGGGTCTTACCTCGGCTTTCACGGCTCCGAGGGCACCGGTAACGGCCAGTTCCGCGGGCCTTACGGCATAGCGTTCGCCCGCAGCGGGAATTGGTACGTTACCGACGCCGGCAATCACCGCGTCCAATACTTCACGCGCGCCGGCTCGTTTCTCGGCAAATGGGGCTCGTATGGGCGGGGCGACGGCCAGTTCATGTTTCCCCTTAAAATCGACGTCGCCCCAAACGGTAACGTTTACGTAGCCGACAGAGAAAACAATCGCGTACAATATTTCACGCCCGGCGGCTCCTTCGTAGGCAAGTGGGGAACGGAGGGCTCCGGCAACGGCCAATTCAACGACCCGCTGGGCGTGACGTACGCCTTGGGCATCGTATACGTCGCGGACGCAAGAAACCACCGCGTTCAATACTTTACCCCGAGCGGCTCGTTCCTCGGCAAGTGGGGTTCGTTTGGTACCGGCAACGGCCAGTTTAATTGGCCTTCCGCGGTCGGCGTCACGGTTAACGGTGCCCACACGTACGTTGCCGACCGTTATAACCACCGCATACAATACTTCCGGGAATCGCTGCCTACGGTTACGCCTTCGTCGGTGGGTAGGATTAAGGCGCTGTTCCGGTAGGGGCGACTGGCCAGTCGCCCCTACTACACAAATAAAAAGCCGCCCTCTCGGGCGGCTTTCGTCGTCGCGTCGTCGTTAGGATAGCTCCTCCACCGCGTCGGCGAGCCAGGGGTCGTGCCGGCGCCAGTACTTGTACGCCTCGGCGTCGCCCTTGACCTCGCGCAGGACCTCCCGGGTGAGCATCGTCATCACCGCGGCGCGGTCCTTCTCGATGGCGGCGACGGCGAACTCGCGGCCGTTGTCCGGCAGCGTCTCGGCGTACCCCTCGGGGTAGAAGTCGAAGCCGCGCTCGGCGACCCAGGCCACGAACTCGTCGAAGGCCGCGGCGTCGGCCTCGAAGTCCGCCAGCGCCGCGGAGCCGTGGGCGTCGTGGTACTCCTCGGCGAACATCCTGAAATAACCCAGGACGAACAGCTTGCCCACTACTAACGGGATTTTCTCCGGCTCCAATTTTATTTCGGGCTCGATGCCCTCGCCGTCGATGAGGTGGCCGTCGGGCGAGTAGTAGTAGGCGATGGTTATCTTCAGGCCCGGGCCCGGCGCGACGTCGGCCGCGGCCGCGAGCGGTATCAGCGTCTGGACCGACGCCTTGCCGTAGGACTTCTCGCCCATCACGACGGCCCGCTTGTGGTCTTTTAAAGCCCCGGTGAGGACCTCCGACGCCGACGCCGAGGAGTCGTCTATGAGAACGACGAAGGGCTCTTTTTTATACTTGGGCTCGCCCTTGACAAAGTACTTCCGCTCCTCCCAGCGTCTCGAACGGCCGGCGGTATAGACGACCAGCGAGCCCTTTTTTAAAAATAGGCTGGCCAGCGCCACGGCCTCGTCGAGCGGGCCGCCGGGATTGCCGCGCAGGTCGATGATGAACTTCTCCGCGCCGGCCTCCTTCAGCGCCGTCAGCGCGCGGTCGGCGTCCTTGGAGGTGCTCCGCTCCTTGTCGCGGGCGAAGTTGGCGACGCGGACGTAGCCGACGTCGTCGGCGGCCATGAAATAGTACGGCACGGAATCGACGTGGATGACCTCGCGCGTTATCTTGAAGTCCAACATATCGGCGTAGCCCATGCGCGCGACGCCTATCTCGATGTCGGCGCCGGGGTCGCCGCGCATCTTGAGCAACGCCCCGCGGGTCGTAATCCCCTTCGTCGATTCGCCGTCAATCTCGACTATTTTGTCGCGGGCCATGAGGCCGGCGCGTTCCGCCGGCGTGCCCTCCAGCACGTTCATCACGGTGAGCGTCTGGTCCTCGGGCGTGACCGCGATCTCGATGCCCAGGCCGCCGAACGACCCTTCGGTGTCGTTGATGAGGAGGCGGAAATCGTCGGCGTCCAGGAAGGCGGTGTGCTCGTCCAGGCCGGACAACATGCCGCGGATGGCGTCCTGCACCAGCTGCTGGGCGTCGACTTCCTTGACGTAGCTCAGCCGGACGTAGTTGGCGACGGTGTCGAAGAGCTTGATCTCGCGGACGAAATCCTGGGCGTTGTCGTCGGCCCACGCCCGCGAAAATATGGCCGGCGAGGCCACGAACGCCGCCAGAACCGCCGCGGCGTAGGTCAGCCGTAAAACTCGGGTAAGCTTCATAACGTCACTCTCCGTCTATATTCGCCGGCCCTTCGCCCGCCGCGATTGCGTCGAGGTCTACCTCGCCGCGCTCGACGGCGGCCAAGACCGCCGGGTAAAATTCGTTTTCCACCGCCAGGACCCGCTTCTGCAGCGACGCCGGCGTGTCGTCCGGCAGAACCGGGACCTCTCGCCGCGCCACCACCGGGCCGTGGTCGTACTCCTCGTCGACGAGGTGGATGGATACGCCGGTGACCTCGTCGCCCGCGGCCAGCACCGACTCGTGGACGTGGAGGCCGTATTTGCCCACGCCGCCGTGGGGCCCGGGCAAGAGCGCCGGGTGAATGTTCACGATGCGGTTGGGGAAGGCCGCGATGAACGCCGCGCCCCGCTTCTTCATATACCCCGCCAACGCGACCAGGTTGACGTCGCACCCGCGAAGCAGCTCCGCGAACGCGCGGTCGAGGTCGGCGTCGTCCGGATAATCGTAATTCGAGAGGTGGTGCGCCGGGATGCCGTGGCGGCGGGCGCGCTCCAGCACCCCCGCTTTCGAGTTATTGCTGACAACGACGGCGACGTCCCCCTCGATCAGGCCGGCCTCGCAGGCGTCGATGATGGCCTGCGCGTCCGTCCCGCCGCCGGACGCCAAAACCGCTATGCGGAGTTTACCCACGGCCGTCATTTCGCCATCCACGGTTCCGGGTTAATCGCCACGCCGTCCTGGCGGATCTCGAAGTGGAGCGTGGGCTCCGCCACGTAGCCGGTATCGCCGACGAGGCCGATCTTTTGGCCCTCGCTTACGCGCTCCCCGACGCGGGCCGCGAAGTCGCCCATGTGAGCGTAGATGGACGTGCAGCCGCTGCCGTGGTCGACGATAATTAATTTCCCGTACCCGCGGAACCAGTCCGCGAAGACGACCTTGCCCTTCATCACGGCTCGCACGCCCGTCCCCAACGACCCCTCGATATCTATGCCGTCGTTCTGGGTGAAGGTCCCGTAGCGGTCGTCCTTAATCCGGCCGAACCTGCGCACCAGCCGGCCCGACGCGGGACTGATTATCGTGCCGTGACGCGCGAGCAGCTCCGAGCCGCGTCGCTTTCCCGGCGCCGGCGCCGGCCTCCCCCGGCCCGCTTTCGACCGCACCAGAGATTCGAGCTCGGCTCGTTCCTTCTTTAATTCCCGCAGCCTTTTTTTGAGGACGTCGCCCTGCGTCCTGGCCCGCGCCAACATCTGCCGCTTGCGTTCGCGCCGCAGGCGGGCCAAGCGCAATTCCTTCAACTTCAGCTGTTGGAGCGACTTGAGGTAATCGAGCTCGCGCTGCAGCGCGTCGCGGTCGCGCTGGATCTCGGCGCGCTTCCGGTTCGCGGCCCGGGCGAGGCGGCGGTCCTCCCGCGACAAGGCCATCGTAAACCGCACCCGCCGCACGAAGTCGCCCACTTCGTCGGCGCCCACCAACAACCTGACCGCCGGATAGCGGCCCAACTTGTACACCAGTCGCAGGTGGCGCGCCAGTTCGTCCTCGCGCGCCGCCAGCTCGAGCTCGGCCTCTTTCAGGTCGGCCCGCACCGCCGCCATCCGGCCCGACGTCTCGGTTATCTCGGTAGAGAGTTCGGCCATGGTCTTGTCGATGTCCTCGAGTCGCCGGTCGAACTCGTAGATAGACTCCACCGACAGACTGACCTCGGCCTGTACCTTTTTGAGGTCGACCTCGTGGCGCCTAATATCCTCTTTTATTTTATCCAGTTTTGCGCGGCCGGCGGCCAACGCGACGACGGCCAGGGCCACCGCGCCCCAACGCAACCAACGCCCTTTAGGTACGCGCAAATCTCTCTCGAAAAAAGGACACATGGCTTAGATTAATTATAACCGATTTTGTTTTAATGCCAAAACGAAAATAACGGCCCCGCGGTGCCGGCCGGGTTAACCTTTTTACCGCGCCGCCTTCAAAGCCGCTTTCAAGAGTCGCTCGGATACGCGCGCGGAAGGCTCTAAAACCTCGTACGTCGGGCAAGCCGGCACGTCCCACGAGTCGGCCCACGCCAACCATTCGCCCAGATTAGACGCCGCCATATCCAATAACAGGCCCGCGTCGGCGCCTTCCCTTCGCAGGGACTTCGCCAGCGGCGCGGCGGGCGGAAACTCGTCGGCGCCTATTACCTGCAATACCGCACCGCGGACTTTCTTACGCCAAAGGCCGGAAAGCTCCTGACGTTCGCCCGCCGGCCGGGCGGTGACTACTACCGCGTCCGCGAAGGCGGGTTCTCCCGCCGCCGCCACCACCAACCTGCCGTAACAGAACGCCGCTTGCGGGTTGGCCGCCTTAATTTCGGCCCGCAACGCTTCGAAAGCTTCGGGCGGCGGTTTGGCCGTAAAGCCCGTCGCCACTACGACGCAGGCCTTCCGCAATTGGAAGGCGAACGGGAAGGTCCTGAGGACTTCCAACCTGGTGGAGACGTTGACGAGGAAACAAACCGCCCCCGCGGCCGGCGGCATCGCCCCGCCGGAGCCTTCGACCACCACCAGCTCGCCCCCCTCCTCGGCGGCGAACACGAACGCGTCGCCCAGGAGCGAATTCAACGGGACGCCCGTCAAACCCGTCCCGGCGAAAGGGCACCCGACCGCGGGGACGCCGGTCGCGGTAGCCAGTAGGTAATGGTCGCCGCCCACGCCGCGGCCGTCGCGGTAGTAGGACAACAACCGGCTCGAGGCCGACGCCGGCTCCCCCGGTTCCACGACTTCCGGGTACGACGGGCCGCCGAGGTCCAAAACTACGGCCGCGGTTTTATACTTGGCCTTTACTTGCTCCAAAAAATATACGATGGCCGCCGTCTTTCCCACAGCGGCCCCGGCGCCCGCGAAAGTCACGGTCGGTAAGGTGCCGCCCTTAAGAACCGGCGGCCACAAGCGAAAGTCGGCGCCGTGAACCTCCAGGCCGAGCTGCAACGCCTCGTTGGCCCACGAGAAGCGTTCCGCCAGGCCGGCCTCCGTAACGTCCACTACCGCGCGCGGCCTGAACTCCGCGGCGGCACGGCGGACCGCGGCCCCGGCCTCCGCCTCCGCTACGTACGGCACCTCCAGCGCAAAATCTTCGGGGACCTTTTTGGCTATCAACGCCGCGCCCACGACGCGGTAACGCTTCTCGACGATAAGGTAGTCGATGGTCGCCTGGATCGGCCCGGCGCCGAATTTTACGTCGCAAAGTACGACCGCGTCCATAAGCCGCCGCTACGGGCGGTAAACCACCTCGCCTTCGATTACCGTCGCCACCACTTTCGTTTGGGCGTCGAGGGGGTGGCCGCTCCATACGACGACGTCGCCGTCGTAGCCGCGCGCCAGCTTGCCCAGGCGGCGGCCGAGGCCGAGCATTTGCGCCGCGCCGTTGGTAATCGCGCGCAGGGCTCCCTTCTCGGTCATCCCCTCGCGCACGGCCGTGGCGGCCGAGGTGGTCAAAGCGTCGATCGGCACGAACGGGTGGTCGGTGGTCAACGCCACGTCGCACCCGGCCTTCTCCAGAATACCCGCGGCCGCGTACGAACGCTCCCTCAGTTCCTGCTTAAACCGGCCGATGAGAATCGGGCCCACGACGCACGGCACGCCTTCCTCGGCCAGGTAGTCGGCGATGAGGTAACCCTCGGTGCAGTGGTCCGAGATCAACCGACACTTGAACTCGCGCGCTATCCGGACGGCGGTGGCCACGTCGTCGGCGCGGTGAGCGTGGGCCCGCAGCGGCATCCGGCGCGCCAAAACCCTAACCAGCGGCTCCATGCGTATGTCGAGGTCCGGCCTCTTCGCCGTCGGCAGGCGGCGCTTCCGCCGGTACTCGCCCGCTTGCGTCAATATCTCGCGCAGGACCGCGGCCGTGCCCATCCGCGTGACGGGCATCCGCCGATTCTCCGGGTGGGAGAACTTCGGGTTTTCGCCGAAGGCGACCTTCATACCGGCGTCGGCCGAAACGACCATCTCGTCTATTATGGCGCCCGCGGCCTTCAACACCACGCCGGTGCCGCCGACGACGTTAGCGCTCCCCGGCAGGACGCATACCGTCGTAATACCCGCGCGACGCGCGTCGTCGAAGCCGAGGTCGCGGGGGTCGATGCCGTCGAGCGCGCGCACGTGGGGGCTGGCGGCCTCCGCGGCCTCGTTGGCGTCGAACCCGGGTTGCCCGGTCCCCTCGCCGAAGTTGCCGACGTGGGTATGGGCGTCTATCAAACCCGGCGTGACTATCATACCCTTGGCGTCGATAACTTCCGCGCCGCGCGGGACCTTGGCGGCCGGGCCCACCGAGCTTATCTTGCCGTTCCGAATTACGACGTTCGCTTTCGCGGGCGCGGCATCGCCCGCGCGATACGCCGTTCCGTTTACGATCGCCAGTGTCTTCATCGCCACCTTCCTAGTTTAACAACCCTTAACTTACCAAAAACCTTTCGATTTTTCAAATCTAACCCGCAGGCGGGCCGACAATTCGCTTGACACGCCGTCCGCAGCAGAATATTATGGAACCGTTATTCAACGAAACGGAGGAGCCGTGGCCAATTACAATCGCGTATTCCTATTGGGAAACCTCACCGCCGACCCGGAGTCGCGCGACTTGCCGACGGGAGGCATCGTAACGGACCTCCGGTTGGCCGTCAACCGGACGTACCGCAACCGCGAGGGCGAACAGACGGAAGAGGTATCATTTATAGACTGCACCGCGTACGGCCGCACCGCGGAGATAGCGCGGGACTACCTTAAAAAGGGGCGGCCGGTCTTCCTGGAGGGCCGCATTCACCAGGACCGCTGGGAGACAAATGAGGGCGACAAGCGCTCGAAGCTCAAAGTGGTGGTGGAACGTTTGGTGTTGATGCCGCGCCGCGCCGGCGCCGCCGAAGCCGAAGCCGAGACGGAACCCGCGCCGGAACCCGCGCCGCCGGAAGAGCCGTCGGCCTCGGAATTCTAACCACCCTAACTCCGGCAGAAAGCCCCGCGCGCCGCGCGGGGTTTTTTTAGATTTTACGCCGGCGGGCACCACCCTACGGAACCAGGACCAACTTCTTGGCCGCCGTCCGGCCGCCCGCTTCGAGTTTGTATAGGTACACGCCCGGCGGCAGCGGCGCGCCGTCGTCGGCCGTGCCGTCCCACGCCACCTTGTGGCCGCCCGCCGCGGCCGCGCCTTCCCATAACCGCCGAACGACGGCACCCCTCAAGTCGTAAACCGTCAACGTCGCGCGGCCGTCAGGTACGACGAATACTATCGACGTCGCGCCGCGCACGGGGTTGGGGTAATTTTGCGTCAGCGCGAAACTCGCCTTGCCGTAGTCCGGCGCGGGAACCGCGTCCACCGGGCCTTGTACGAACCTCCGGCCGCTACCCTCTACCCCCTCGAGCCAGTAGTAATAATCGTCGCCGTTCTCCAACGGCTCGTCGACGAAAGCCAAAGGAGACTTGCCCGCGATAAGGTCGTCGTTAACTTTAACCGGGCCGCTCGAGCCGCCGCCCACGGCCTCGGCCGCGGCCGGGCCCTTGCCCCTATACAAATCCCAACCGACCACGTTCCTATTCGTAGCCGCGCGCCAGGTGAGCGTTACGCGTCGTTCGCCGGCCCGGGCCCCGAATTCGCGCGCCAGCGGCCCCGACCCGCCCGGGTTATGGCCGCCGTAGTCGCGCCCCGGGTCCGCCGGCGTCGGCGGTCGCCACGCCGGCCTATAAAATTGCATGAACGGGTCGCCCACCAGGACGTACCTTATCAGCGAATCGCCGCGGATGCGGTGAGCGGGGAATATCTCGGAGACTTGCGCCGTCGCGAAGCAGAGCGCCTCGCCCAAGGTATAGCGGCGCTTCAGGAGGCGGTTGACGTACGATATCCAGAACCAACCGGACGACGGCGCCCCCACCGCCGTGTACGACGATATGGACGCCGCGCCCAGGTGCCGCATCACGACCGCGTTCATCTCGCCGGCGCCGAGCGAACACGCGTTGAACGCCGCGACGAGACCCGGGCTCGTATTCGGCATCTCGTTCCAGCGGTTGTAGGAGAACGACTCGCCGTCGAAGTTCACGTACCCCGACGGCCCGCCGGGCCAGTCTCGTTTACCCCAGGGAACGTTCTGCGCGACGCCGGTATCTTCGACTAAGGGGTATATACCGCCCTTCGAGCCGTGGCTCGAGCAGTAGAAGAAAGCCGTCCCGAGATTTACGTCCTTCTGGAAACCGAAGAGGTCCTCGTTGGGGACGAACGGGTGCGGGGGGCCTTCCCCCGCCCGGCGGCCGTCGTGGACGACGGCCTCGTAACCCCCCTCGCGGAAGTCCATAAATACGCCCGGGTCGTCGAAGCCGGCGTCGCGGCATCCCAATACTTCGTTGACTTTGTGAAGTTTGCCGTAATTGTCCTTGAACGTATCCGGGCACGTAACGACGTTGTGGGCCATGTACGCGACGCCGCAGAACGTGACGTGCCCCGGCCTCGGGTTGGCGAATATGAGCGCGCGGTAGGCGGATGTCATATTTACGGACGCGAGGCTCTCCGCCGGCGGATTGACGAAGCGGCCCGGCGCGGCGCCGCGCTCGTCCGGGGTCTCCGTGTCACCTATTATTGCGCGGTCGAATGTGTAGGGGAGGCTCCCCTCGCCGAACGCGGGCGCGAAGGTCAGGACGTACTCGAGCTGGCGAGGGTCCGTACCGCCCAAGGCTTCGAGCCACGCGTAAAACCGGTCGGCGATGGCCTGCCCGCCGGCGAGCACCGACGCCGGTGATACGTACGGCTCGAGCAACTTCTCGCGGCTCTCGGGGACGTGCGCCCGTTCCAATTCCCACGCGCTCGAGCTCAACGCCGTTATATCCTCGGGGAGTTCCAGAACGAAGCCGCCGTAACGCGCCGCGGCCAGCGCGGCCGGCGCCGCCATCCCCCGGCCCCGGAAGCCACAAAGCACCGGCGGCGCCGGGTCCGTGAGGTCGTTGACGTAGGTGACGACGTCGCGCTCCGTCTTAAGGTTCGCGACGACGCCGACGCCACGAGCGGCGAGCGCCGCGTTGACCGAGGGCGGCAACACGTCGCCTATTTCGACCACGACCGCTTTCGACGGCGCGAGGTATCCGATAAATTTCAACGTCTCGAGGGAAAGGCCCGACGGCTCGGCGTAGAAGAGCGGCGCGTTCAGGTAAGCGGCGACGGAGGCGGCGTTGGCGGCGCTCTCGACGTCGCGGACGGTCGGCGCCGCGACGTACGGCGCGACGACGACGTACTCGCTCGAGACCCAATCGCGCGAGAGCTCGCAAGCGACGCGGGGCGGCGGCCCTATTATCTCCCGGACATCCTCTTCGCCCAGGCCGAAATATTTCCGGGTATACTCGAGGTCGGCCGCGGCCACGCCGCCGACGGCGACGAGCTGTTTCAGGCCGCCGCGGCCGTCGAGGTAATCCTTGTAAGTCTCGAGGAAACGCTTGACGGTGATGTTGCCGACGGCGTCGGCCAGGACCGGCGCCTGGTACGTATCGCCGCCGTGGCGGAAGACGAAGGCCGGTGTCGCGGCGAAGTAGTTATAAAGGGAATCGGCGCCGGCGTCGTCGTGGACGAGGGCGAGACGCGGCATAGGGTGCCACGCGGCGAAAACGCCGGCCGCGTACAAGTTCAACAATAATAATATGCGAAAATATGACCGCACGACATATATTTTAACATGGCGTCGTACTCTCTGCAACAAACGGCCGCGCTTCGAAGGACGTAACATGGAAACGGAAAGCGTTGACACACGCAACCGGCGATGGTATATTTACCCTAACCGAGCAAGATATCGTTGTGCTAATAGGAACCAATGGCCCAAAAAACCGCAGCCAAGCCGGTAACGTTCGAAGACCTCGACGTCTTTCTGAAAAAAAACGATTGCGTCGTTATCGAAGACAAAAAAATCAAATTGGATGGCGTCCGCCGTAAGATAAAATTACAACCCGAGGAATTCAAGTTAGAAACGTCGACGGTTTGGAGCTTTCCCAAAAGAGGTAAATGGGCGACGCACAAGGCGAATTTCCGCGGCAACTGGGCCCCTCAAATCGCCCGGAACATTATCGCACGCTACAGCGAACCCGGGGATACCGTATTAGATATGATGGTGGGGGGAGGGACTACGCTGGTCGAATGTGTGCTAACGGGGCGGAACGGCGTAGGGGTGGATATTAACAGGGACGCCTTGATGATAACGCTCGATCGCCTCAAGTTTATGCGGGATTCGGATGACGAACAAATCCGCGATATCCAAATCGATATTTACGAGGGTGACGCGCGGGACCTGAGTTTCGTCGGCGACGAAGCGATAGACTTGATAGCAACGCATCCTCCGTATGCGAATATAATTAAATACTCGAAAAATAACCCGGCCGAAAACGCAGGCGATCTATCTAAATTAAAAAAAATCGAAACCTTCGTCGAACAAATAGGTGGCGTCGCCGACGAGGCGTACCGGGTCTTAAAGCCCGGGAAATACTGCGCAATTCTAATCGGCGATACGCGGATTAATAAGCACTACGTACCTATCGCCTACCGCGTGATGGACCAATTCCTAAAAACCGGTTTTATTCTTAAAGAAGATATTATTAAAGCGCAATGGAATACCCAAACCGAAACGTTATGGTCCAAACTATCCGCCAAATATAACTTCTTATTAATACTGCACGAACATCTATTTATATTTAGGAAACCGGCGCCGGAGGAAAAATTAAAAAAATATAAATATAGTATGCGGGACGGCGAAGGGGAGCGGAGCGAAAATGAAAGCTAATGACTACCGAGATGCGATTGCGAACTACCTAGCCGAACGGTACGCGGACGACGGCCTCGAAGTATTTACGGAAGTCCAATTGGGGACGTCCATCGTTGGGAAGAAGAGAACGATAGACGTATTAATCCTCGAAAAAGATACCGGCAAGTCTTTCGGGTTGGAATGCAAAGTACAAATGGTGGGCGGTACCACGGAGGAGAAATTATATTTCGCTATAGAAGACATTAAAGCTATGCCGATACCGGGGGCGGTCGTATATTACGGCGGGGGTTTTACCGACGCTTTTCTTCATATGCTGGCCGCTTCGCCGCATGCGGTATATTGTAAGCCGCCGGGATGCGACGAAGGAAAACCCGAAACCGACGAACTGGACACGCTCCTGGATATCCACTTCGGCCTGTTGCGCCGCCGGATACCGGACGATAAGAAAATAACGCCTTAACGTTTTTCGGGCGATTAGCTCAGTTGGCTAGAGCGCCTGCCTTACAAGCAGGAGGTCGGAGGTTCAAGTCCCCCATCGCCCAATACGATAAAGGGCCCGCAAGGGCCCTTTTTTATTAGCGACCGGTCCGGGCCGTATTTCGGCGCGCCGGAAAAAAACTTGACAAAGACCTCGGCGTATACTATAAGAGTATTAAAAGCGGACGGCGGTGCGCGTTCGCTTCGCTCATATCCAAAGGGCGCCGCGGCTTAGCTCCCCCGCCGTCGCGGCGTATAATCGTTCATTAAACCCGCGCTAACGTCAGGCCGATACCTACCCCCCGGTCGTAACAAAAGGGCGCGTGCAAACTCGCCGCGTAAAATCGCGCGGCATAAAAAAGGAACCCGATGAAAGCCACGTCCACCAACCCCCGCGTCCTTCTATGCACCTCGTACCGACACTCCCGCGGCGACTACCTGGATTTCCTGGGGGGCGCCACCCGGGGCCTCCCCAAGTTGAGCTCGCCGTGCCGGCTCAGCCCCGGCCTGCGCTTCATCAAGCAAAACGTCCCCGAGGTCGAGATACTCGAGTATCCGCTGTGGCACGAGTACGTCGCGAAGCTGAAAGAAGGCTGGGATATTGTCGGCTTCAGCGCCTACCAACGTGACATCGCCGAAATAGAGAGTATGGCCGAGGAGGCGCGGCGGCAAGGCGTGCGGGAGACGTGGGCCGGCAACTTCGGCGTGCTGGACGACAAGGTCCCGAGCATGGTGGACCGGACATTCGTCGGCCCCGCGGAGGACGCCATCGCGCGGTTTTTCGGCCACAGCGTCCCCGACGAGGACATCGAGCATCCGGCGATGATGGTGCACGTATCGCTGCGCCCCGGGAACATACGGCACTTCAGCGCGGGCTTGCTTTACACCCAGCGCGGCTGCCCGTATAAGTGCACCTTCTGCCAGACGCCGGCGTTCGACAAGCGGCGCTTCTCGATCAACTACGAAAGCATCGAGCGCGTCCTGCGTTATTATCGGAAGGTCGGCGTGAAATATATCTTCATTATGGATGAAATCTTCGGCGCCGACAAACAGTTCACCGATCAGGTCACTAATCTTTTAGCCCGTTATAACCTCCATTGGCTGGCCCAATCCCGCGCGTCGCTCTTCCTGCACAACCTCGACGAATGGCACGACCGCGGCCTACGCATTACGCTCGTCGGCGTAGAGTCCATGTCCCAAAAGGCCCTCGAGTCGATCAACAAAAAGCAAAGCGTCGACGAGGTTGCGGCGTTCGCGCGGCGCACCGCGGAAAAGCCGGGTATGTTCCGCTTCGCCTACTACCTCATTGGTTACGAGGGCATGAACGCGGAGGAGACGCTCCGCGACGCGCAGCTCCTCAACGAATTAGGTTTCGACTCGAGCGGCGTGTGCGTACTCACCCCCTACCCGCAGACGCCGTTGTGGGACCGATTGGAGGCCGAATACGGCATCTTCGACCGGACGTACGCCCATTATAATTCGAAACACCTGGTATGGAACAACCCCCACATCTCGCCAGCGGAGATGCGAACCCTTTTGACTTCCACAGTAAACCTGCTCAACAACCGCGCCGCCATCTACGCCAAGATCTTCACTCGGCTCCTGTGGCCCGGCCTTAGTCTGTCGAAACCCGCCCTCCTCTGGCGCGACCTGGTCAAGGTCCCGGTCTCGAGTTACTTCATAAACGACCGCAAGCAGTTCTTCTTTCCGAAGCTCGGCAACGACCGCCCCGGATCGCTTTCGCCGTAAGGGGCGCCGCGCCGGATAAACCGCCTCACAACCGGGAGGTCGCCGGTTCGAGTCCCCAATTACCCACAAAACCCCGCCTCGCGGCGGGTTTTTTTAGAGGCGTTTCGATACTCTTTGACCCGCCGCCGCCCTTTATGCTATCCTTCGTGACAATGACCCGGCTAACTATCATCGGCGCCTTTCTAGCCCTGTCGCTGGCCGCAGTATCCGTACTCGGCGAAGAGGCCGCACCCGC
>SDBS01003736.1_pt1 | contig 14954 bp, 19 predicted proteins | sample 2277091 | NCBI WGS metagenome assembly SDBS01 (sample SAMN10404972, study PRJNA504765) | marine sediment metagenome | isolation source: marine sediment core GS10_PC15, 163 cmbsf | place: Arctic Ocean: Southern Knipovich Ridge | collected 2010 | reverse complement strand
ACTGAGATCATGCCCGCTTCGACGTTCTATCGAGCCGAGGAATATCACCAACAATACCTCGAAAAGCGAGGAGTCTCCAGTTGCCATTTGTAGTAAGAGGGGGCACGGTAGCCGTGGAGAAAGAGGATCTTCATCGTCGCTGCTCACTCGATCTCGAATACCTGCTGAATTACAGGTTTCTTGTATCTCGCCTCGCCAGTCAATACTCGCAGATTATCCAAGACCTGTAGCTCGCCACCACCGTGAGTGTGTCCACACAAGACGAGCAGGTTGGACTGCGCGTGTGCCTCCATCACGCTCTTCAAGATATCGCCAACCACCTTGCACGCAAAATACGGGAGAAAGTCGTCACCGGATACTCTCCCTTGATACCACGCTGCTTCCCGAAACGGTGGAACATGCGTCACGGCAATGACATTATGATACTTGCTCGCTGCCTCTTCCAGCACTCTCTTGAAGTGTCGGGCGGCTTCATCTGCCAGGGCGGTCAGCGTTTCGCTCAGGCCACGTTTATCCAAGACGAAACCCTCATACCACTTCGAGATTTCTGCGATCAACAGATGATCGTTCAAGATAACATCGGAATTCCAGTAATCGCCCAGCCTACCATCAGGCCAACCGTCGTGCCCGATGATAGCGGTGTCAGCCGCAAGCTCACAAACGCCCATAGCCGTCAGATAGTTCAGGCACTTCGACTCTCGGGCTAGTTCGGTGGCTTCCACTCGGGTCTTCGCAATCGAACCTCGGTAGAAATCATGGTTCCCGAGAACGAAATAGATCGGCTTCTGGATAATCTCCTCCATCTCCCGGAGGTATTTGGCCAGATCGTGGCTTTCGCCAATGTCTCCGCTCACCGCCACTGCATCGGATTGGTCCCTCACCGATTCGAGGAATTGATGCCGCTCGGTGCCGTCCAGGAAGTTCAGATGGATGTCTGTCAGCCACGCCAGTTGCATTGCCGTTTCCTTTAAGCAGCCCTACCGTGCCTCATGGACTTCACGGAGCACCTTGAACACCTCTTCCGCAGTTGAGAGCAGATATCCACCAAAGGAATGCTGTTGCCGTCACAATACTCTTTCAACCGACCGTTGTGGTAGTCCCGCCTCGCATGAGTATCTTCAGCAACAGATGGTGGGAACAGCGTTTCATTCAGGTCCCGAGGTGCGACACTCGTCGCTCGTCGAGCGCTGCTCCCAGTAGCATCGCAAAGCAAAACCAGCCCCCGTAACGTAATCCAGAAAGGACAGGACGGTAGTCAGGAATGTCGATTCCTGTGGTCCGATCCGCTCTCGTTCTTCGCGCAGCTTTGCAGCGCACTCCTTTAGCGTGTTCAGTTTCTCGAAGTCCTTCTCGCTCGACATAGAGACCGCTTGCCGGACAGCTTCGGCTGCTTCTTCGGAAACCTGTGGCTTCGTATCAAGGTAGCCTTGCAGGATCAGTTGGGCGGCTCCAAGAACGCTCTTCACCTCAACATGTGGCTCAAGAACGTTGGAGAACACCTCATGTAGTCCGCCCACAGTCTGCGCTATGTTACGCAATCGCTCTTCAGGTGGCACAGCCGACTGAGAAAGCTCCTTGCAGATGCTTGCGACCCGTTCGCGATTGTGAACAAACATGTCTCCCAGTCCTATTGCCTGAGCGTGAGCGGCACCAGAGAGCACGGATGACAAGCACAGGTGGAAAACATGACGACCATATTGAAGTAGGGAGCCGTGGGGAATTGGACCTGCCTGTGTGTTGCGACTCCGCGACGACTTCCGATCCACTGCAAAGAAGACTGTCTCCGAAGGAATTCCTTCGTGAACGGCTTTTGATCTAGCCGTGTAAAACTGGTCAAGCCAACTGTCGAGACGCGGCACTGGTCCGACAAGAGTCAGAACCGCATCCTTGAATCGCTCTGTTAAGCTCTCGCCTGACCGGATCTTCAGTAGGCTTTCGAGGGCAATAGCGAGATGAACGATTGCCTCTGACTCGGGGATCGAAGCACGGCAACTCTTCAAGTACCAGTCAATAGCTGTGAAGGCTCGTTCTCTTGTCTCCGGCACGTCACGCCAGGGGGATTCGAACAACGACGCCAGCGCCCAGTTGTGTGGGCGAGATAGAAGCATCCCGAGATCTCCCGAAAGCTCTTGAGAAAGATTCAGCACAGTAAAGGGTGTTTCTGGGTAGATTCGGCTTGAGTCCCCGACCCAGAAATGACTGGTGAAATCGCGGATTACTTCGTAACCGGGGATCATGTCCTCTTTCGGAATCTCCTTGCCGTCAAGGCGGGTCATCCTGCTCTTTTCATAGCGGTCTCTCCAAACGAGAGCGGTAGGGACCATGCCGGGGCGAGACGCAAGGTCACCGGGTCGAAACACTAACATTGAAGAGTTTTCAGACGCCAGGAACACGCCACCTCCGGGTTGCGGAGTAGAGTAGAGGTATCCTACAAGTAATCTCGCTTCCCGGAGACGCTGAAGTAGGTCGTGAGGCTGTGCTTGATCGTCGGGCGTATCCAACTGTGCGCAGGTCATTTCGGTGATTTGGACCCCATCCTGAATAAGAAACATGCTGCAGAGCATCTCAATTGCTTGTTGGGCGTCGGGCGGCAAATCCTCCAAGTCTTTGTTGCTGCGAAATTCTATTCCCCGAATCTTGACTCGCTCGCGTGTCCTGAGGTAGGGGAACACCGCACACATCGATTCGCTCGTCATCTCTACCTCCTGCACTTGCTTACCCTTTTGACCACTTTCGCAACTTCAGTTGCCAGCCGTAGTAGCAGAAGACATCTATGTCTTTCAGCTTCATCACGTCATCTTCAAAAGCGGGCAGAACTCCTTCGCAGATGATTACTCCCAACACCTTCTTCCCTGATTACTCCCAACACCTTCTTCCCTTTAGACCCCTTTTTACAGGATAAGGGTGGTTGGGTGACCACGCAACCCCCTTGAGAAGATCTCATTGGGAAACGCTCCCATCGAGTCTCGACTCTTTGTTGGGTTTGTACATAACTCGACTTCTCTGACAGTGTGCTTCTTTATAGACAGAACCGCACCGGGGACGAACGCCCTGGTTTGGTCGAGCGTCAATCTTCTCGCAATCCTTCCTCCGAGGATGAGATCTTTACGTCACCAAACACCGCCTCCAGTTCTTCAAGATGTTGGCCCGTAGCCGTGTGGATGACGACGGCTCGGTTTCTTCCTGCACTCTGAATCTTCCTGACGCCGTGCCCGAATCCCTTTAGCAGTCGTCTGACCTGCGAGGCACTCAGGTTCACGTAGAGGTGTTGTCCTTTGATTTCAGTCATGGCAGTTTACCGCACGGTCATTGGCGTCACGTCCGGTTCCTCAGCACCATCGCCTGCGGCGATGGGAGCTTATCAAGACTTAGTACCAACCAAAAGAACATCGGCATGGCACCGGATGAGGTTCCAATACCACCTTCACTCTCAGCGTTATTGGATCGAGTTATTCAAAAGAGAACTATGTTATCAAACGAATTCGACAAGAACAATACTTTGACACCTGAGTGTCACTCACCCCGAATTGGAACCGGCTGCCGACTTTCATCTGCCAACTTCACGGCAACAAAAGTAATCTCGGCCTCGGTAAGCTTGATTGTTTGACCGCCCCGGTCAGTCTCAACCGACACGTGCATCGTGACTGATGTACGGCCCACTCGAACGACCTTCGTGAGAAAACTCACAACATCTCCCACAAAGACTGGTTGATGGAACTCGACGCTGTTCATGGCGACCGTCACGAGCGGCTGGTCGGGCCAGCCAGAACGCCGGATTTCGTGCTGGGCTCCAGCGGCACCGGCTTGGTCGATATAGCTCAACAGGACACCGCCAAAGATTGTCCCGTGAGGATTTGTGTCTCGTGGCATCATTAGGGATTTGATTGCCAAGTATTGGTCGTCGGTTGAGCGTGACATCTTAGTCCTCTCCGCAGGATTGAGGGTCTGATGCCGATATTCTACCGTTTCGCTCATCTGTGTCGAGGTGGGTTGTTGGTGTGGTGCGGCGATGGGAGCTTAATGGACTTTGAGAAAACCAAAAGAACACCGGGCATGGCACCAGGCCACGGCGCACAAAAAATGCCGCGACCCTGGGGCAGGAAGGGCCGCGGCTCACGGAAGCTTAGATGGGTATCCAACAGTGTCCGCTCGATAAACAATCGGCTCTCACGACGGGATAAGTTCAGCCAATTCGGGAAGAAGCCAATGGGGGCTTTCCCTCCCAGCGTTTCTTGGATCGAGTTATTCAACGGAGATTGGCTACCAGATAATGGATGGATGAGATGGGATGGTAAGAAACTTGTGTGAGTTGTTACAATGGGGTTCTGACCACACACGCACAAGGAGAGGACAATGGCCTATAAGTTAACAGATGACGAAATCGAACTACGATTGCAGTGGTGCGGGACTCCATTGAAACTGGTTCGTGGTTCATACAAAGGCGGGAACAACAAGACCGACTTTCGTTGTAAATGTGGGAATGTGTTCTCTACCCGTCTTTTTAAGGTGGTTCAGTTAAGGACATTGCAGTGTCCAGAATGTAGGCAAAAGAAATAAGGTGTGTGTTTACTATTTTTAACTTTTTATGACCGGGCTTTCCCATTTGGGTTGAGTCTGGAACCGTTCCGGGCTTGAATCACAGCCCATTCTAACATCGCGCCCCCCAGCGTCCAGCTTGCTATGATGTTCTAGGCTTTTTTTGGCCGTTGCCCGCCTATTCGCTTCCGACGAGGTGTATCCGGCAGGTTTTCTTGCATCAATCAGCTCGGTGGCGCATAGGTTCCCCTCAGAAACCGTGTTTTCTGTGCACAAATCCGTTTATTCGTGATAGCCAGCGACGATCGGCGGCGGGATCGCCACCCGGGCAATGCGGTCGAGGCTCGGGGTTTCCTGCCAGGCCGTTTGCGATCCTGCCATGAGCTGCCCTTCCTAGAAGACGCATCCAAGGGGAATGGGGGCACGCCGATAGCCGGGCGCAAGGAGAATCCGATGTGCTAGAGACGACCCCTGCAGCAGGGGACCCGTATAACCGATCAATTTCCGACTGGGCCCACGGCTCGACGTGAAAGAAGCGGCCGAGACGGTAAGCCCGAAAGCCTTCCAGGGCATTGCCCCGGCACGTCTCGGCCAGCGATCAGTCTACCCGGGGAGAGAGCGATTGAGAGGGGTGGGCAGGAGTGCCTAGCGGTTATACGAGATCAGCACCAACGCCCGCCACATCGTCGGGCAGCGGCAGATTCTCGCGGTACTGCCCATCAACGCATCGTCCCCGCAACCCAAGATGTAAGAAACCGCAGTGCTGCGCCTCCATTTAGCTTGCTCAAAGCCAAGGGCGCTGACGGCCATTCTTTACAATTCGCACGTGGACTGCCCGACTCTTCGTCATGCCTGAATGCCATCAAGCCCCAGAAGGGTCAATAACTCCACCTTGAGGCGCAGTTCCCAGCCCGTGGGGGCGTTCCAAGGGCCAAGCCGTCCCAAAACCCGCCTCCGGGGAAACGGGCGTTTGGGGGTGCCTTTTCTGTACATGGGTATCAGCATGGCTCTGGTATTGACGGCCCCAACTGCCACAGCCTTCACCCAGTAACCTGTGTGAGCTATATTTCTGTTGAGGAACACTATTCGTAGTGCTGGGACCTTCCCGAATCATTCCAGCACCTTTCACCAACCCGAGGAGATAATGGAAAAGGCCCAGAGAATTCCCCCGAGCAAGGAAGACCCCGCTGCGGTGCCGAACCACACGGAGAAGATCAAGTCCCAAGTGTTGGCGAAGATCGGCAGGCCGCCTCGATTGGACCATGTGGAAGTATCCGAGCACAGCAATGGCAAGTACCGGGTCAACATTTGGGAGCGGCCTGAGCTGAACAAGAACACCGCCGTAACTATTTCTCCCCGTATTGGGCCGTCCTATTATTTGACGGTGTCGGACAAAGGCGAGATTATGCACAGTAATCCGCCGATGGCCAAGTTGGACTCTCATGCCTGAACTTACTCTCCCTCGTCGTACTCAGCCTGAGCCCGCACTCACCAAGGCCGTTTGTTAGAACCCACTAACAGAACTTCTAAACAACCGTTCTTTTTTGTAGGTTTCACAAAATGACGAAAATGGATATTGCGGTTTTCCTAGAGAGACTTCTCGCTCTACGAGCAAGACTCCGGGGTGACATCACCCAGATGGAAGATAATGCCCTGAACAAGGACCACAACAAGACCACCAGTATGCCGAACCACATGGCAGAGCTTGGCAGTGGCAACTTCGATAAGGAACTCACGTTGAGTCTGCTGGGACAGAGAACGACGCCCTCGACCAGATTGAAACGGCAATCGAGCGGATCGAAGACGGCAGCTATGGCCAGTGCGAAGAGTGCGGTGGAAGGATCCCCAGGCCTCGCCTTGAGGCCATCCCTTATGCGGCCCTGTGCGTACAATGTGCGTCACAACAGGAAGAGGGCGACTTGCCGTAAGCCAAACGAAAAAGGCCCTGACGCGGGGTCCAGGGCTCGGATCACTTTCAGGATGACGGGTAACGGTTGAGGTCGAGGCAAAGGCAAGAGAGTTGGCGGTGCTGAAGATGATGAAGCAATTGGCCGAACGATGGTTTGTTTACATCCTGCGATGTGCTGATGGCTCACTCTATACGGGCATCGCCAAGGATGTGGACCGGCGGCTCAAACAACACAACGCAGGCACCGCTTCACGCTACACACGCAGCCGATTACCAGTCACTCTCGAATATCACGAAGAGCAGCCGAATCAGAGTTTGGCGTTGAAACGGGAGGTGGCGATCAAGGCGATGTCACGGCAAAAGAAGGAATCGCTGATTCGCCGGTTGGCGGGGTGAAGCTTTGGCTCATTTCGATGGCCCACCCTCGTCTTCCCAGCGTGCGACCTCGGCATCATAACGTTCGTGCATACCATCCAAATCACGTTCCTGTTCGACGTTGGAGAACTTTTCGGTCAGGTCGGCGTCGTCGGCTTCGCCTAGCACGTTCTTAGCCATTTGGAACAGGATGTTGTTTTCCTTGTCGATGTGCTGTCGCAAGAGCGGGATGAATTCCTTGGCCGCAGCGACGAATGTAGTGTCGTCAAATGGATCGGCCTCACTGGCTTCTCGCATTCGGCGCACGCACTCACGGCCAACCTCGTGCTCTTGGAGCATACAGCCGATGGGTCCACCTTCCTCGGGAATGCCATGTTCTTTGAGCAAAGGGAACAGCAGATCCTCTTCCTTGGCGTGGTGGCATTGGTCGGCAAATTGCCGGAAGAATTGCGGTGCCCACTTGGGAAAGTCGTCGGGGACGGATTGACCACACTCAATTTGAGAGACGACCTTTTCCAAGACACCGAGCCCACGCTCGATAATCTCATGTTCTGCCACCAGCCGGTCGATGGATTTCATGTTCTTAATCCTTATGTGCTTTGTCCTGTGGAGGCTTACGAACGTCCCCACTTTGCAATCGCTCACGCATGGTCTTGGGGTCGTTCATCCGACTCTGGCGGAGTTCGCCAAGTTCATCGATTTCGATGAAACCGTTCTGGTTCTGGTCCAGACGCTTGAAGCCCATTTCAGGCCCTCGGAATTCTGACTTATCCACTTTGCCGTCACCGTTCTGGTCATTACGCAACATGAATATGGTTTGCAGGTCGTTCGTATTGCTGCGTGGCACAGTGGGCATGGCTATCGGGACAGCTTTCTTATCAGGGCCATTATAGCCCAGAGGATAGCGGTGAGAACCACCGTCCAAAAGATTGACGCCTTCCAGTCTATCATTTGCTCGTTCCTGCGGGTCTTGGGTAACATGCCTACGTCATGATACCATGTTGCGGCTGGGAAAACAGCAGCCTGTCCGCTGTAGCTGGCGGGCTGTTGCCGTGCTGGAAAGTCGAGTAGAATACCACGGAAATGGCCCCGGAAACGGCGTGAACCTGACAGCGAGCATAAGGACAAAACGACCATGTACATGTCTCACATAGCTTTGAACCGGAGCGTGGAGGAACAAGCGGCGCGGGACGAGTCCTACCGCCGGGCTCTGGAGCGGAACCATCGTCCACTCCTCTCGCACGGTCGCAGCATGTCAGATGAAGAACTATTGGCGAAACTCCGCCAATTCGGCTTCGATGTTCAGCGTCAGGGGCTCGTGGGCGGTCTTCCTAACTTCGTTTCTGCGGAGGCCATGTCGAAAGCCATGATCGCTGACGCGGGAATCGGTATCCCCGACGCAGAGGTGGATTGGGTATGGATTGCCACAACCTGCCTGTGGGAGCGCTGGCAGCCGGACCTGCCGAACATGGAGATGGTGAACGACAAGATGCAGGCCGGGTACGCGGCGCTCGAAACAGGCGACACCCTCCAGGCCTGTCGGCTGTGGCTCGAAACGTGGCGCGCGGTTCTCGGCATCATCGACCGGGCGGAAATGGATTCACTCGACGAGTTTGACGACTGTTTTGGCGGTACACAGAGCGTGTTCAACTGGGTTCAAGACCTTGAAACGGAACTGCACAACGCCGGACTTAAGGAGCCCAGGTTCTTCCATGAGCGGATCTCGCTGTGCGAGGTGATGCTCGATCGGTTCTCCGATGGGACGCTACCTGTCGACGGCTTCAAGACGGCATTGGCTGAGTCGTATTTCGAGCTAGGCGACCGCGAGAAGGGTGAACGCCTCTTTCGCGTCTGGCTGGAGGAAACGCCGCAGTGGGGCTTTGGTTGGATTGCGTGGTCAGACTGCCATTGGTTGTTCACCAAGCCCGAGCACAAGGACGCCACACGCGCGGAGCAGATCCTCCAGGAAGGACTGGCGTCACTCGGCGTCGAGAACAGGACACATATTCTGGAGCGGTTACAGCTACTCTACGAGGAGACGGGCAGGGACGAGGAGGCCGAGGGCGTGTGTGAGGAGATTGCGCAGGAGCGGGAGCCGAAGACCACGACGACGGTCAGGGGCGGTCCCGACTCCGTGCAAGTCAAGCAGACGTACGATTTTGGCGAGGAAGGACTTCCGCTGGAGCAACTTCCTGACCTTGCACAGTCTTCGCCGCTTGGTCGGCCTGTTGGCGGCGGTTCTTTAGAGGGACAGCACAGGGTGGGGCGCAACGACCCTTGCCCTTGTGGCAGCGGTAAGAAATTCAAGAAGTGTTGCATCCGGAAGCCTCGGTAGTACGTGTGCCCTGGGCTGGGCAAGTTCATTCCAGTAGAGAGTCGCGATAGTCTACTCGAACCCCCACAGCCGGGAAGACTAATTGTCGCTATTCAGCTAGCGTATTCCAGGACAGACGGGCAATCCTCGATCCTCTGAAACACCTCTTTCCGATGGATTGGCATTTCCGCAGGAGCGTTGAAGCCCAACTTCACCCGGCCACCGCGCACCTCCAGAACGGTCAAAGTCACGCCGTCGCCAATGACAATCCCCTCGCCTCGCTTTCGACTGAGAACCAACATTTCTTGTTCCTCCTTGAAAAAGTGAATCCGTTATTGTCAAGCCAGGACGTTTGTTGCGGGCGTTGTCGTTCTCGTGTCTGCGGGAAGACATTGAGTTGAGTCTACGACTTTCGTCCCTGCCGTACTTAGTCAAACGGTCTTGGCTGCCGCACCGGTAGTATCGCAGAAACTCGGGGTGGGTGAGAATCAGGACACACGGAACTTTCATGGCAGGTATTCCCCGTAATTGGCATAGGGGATCCCCTTATCGGAAGCCCGTACGGCAAAAAAACATCAATGAGGTGTAACTACCGACGAACCCAGGATCCTGCAGGTGTGCGTGCGGCAGATTTCGGCCCAAGTCGGGCTTCGTACCCCAGCGTAAGAGTGGCTTGCAGCGTGTAGCCAATCGATTTCCGTCTTGGCACACGGCTCGGCACAAAAGAAGCGGCCGAGACGGTAAGCCCAAAGGCCTTCCAGGGCATTGCCCCGGCACGTCTCGGCCAGCGACCAGTCTACCCGGGGAGAGAGCGATCGAGAAGGGTGCGAAGGGGTGTTTATCAGAAGCTCTAGTCTGATGAGTTGGCTGTATAGGTCAGAAGAGGAATAAAAGACACGCGTGTCACCAAAGGAGCCTTTATCCCCAGGCCCGGACATTGTGTCCGGCACGGCTTGAGACTCAAGACGCATCTCGCGATTACAACGCGCGACTGCATTCCCGTATCGGGGCGAATAGCGTGTGCCGGATTCAGAAGTCGCCCCTTGTAAGAGATCAGGCTTTCGGGCGTTTCTTGGCTGATTTCTTCCGCTTTGCCCGTTTCGCTTTCCCTTGCTTCTTCCGTTCAGAGTTCAACGGCTGCTCGGCTTCGGCGAGAAGTTTCTTGATCGAGGAGATCGTTCTTTTCAACTTCTCCTGAACCGACTTCGGCAGATCCTCCAGAGTAGCAGACTCTCGGCTCCGTTCTTCGTCCCCTGGCTCCTGGAGCCCATCGAACCAGCGTAGCCAGCCGTCGCTCATTTTCTCGATGTGGGCCAAGGCGTCATGCCGTGTCTTGGGTCTGGTTGGACCACGACGCTTTTCGCTGCTTTTGCCGATTCGCTTCGTGATTTCAGCGGCAAGGCGCTTGCTCCCCCAGTCATTATCAGCAGCTTCGACCTGGAAGCGGTGCCGTAGTTGCGCGTCCTCGACTCGCAACAGTTTTCGGACGTGATCCGTTGACAGCGGACTCCCTTTCGAGTTGCGCAGTTTGCACAGCTTCTCAAGATCCTTCTTGCTGTAGACCCCGGCGAATTGCCGGGCCTTGTCGCAGTATTCCCGTGATCTGTCAACCTTTTCGGCAAAGCCTTGGATGATACCTTTACTGTACGGCTTGCCTTCGGGATTGGCCTTCTTACATGCTGCCAAGATCTCTTGTCCCAGGGCGTGATATTTCCGGAGTTTCTGCTCCACTTTGGGAGCGCTTTTTCGAGAGACGTGCTTGGGTTTCTTTTTCGCCATGCCGGTGTCCTGCTGTATTCGGGGGCCCATGATTCGAGAACGTGTCTGTCGCCATAATAGTCCTCCGGCCGTGGAATAGCCACCCAGGGGAGTGCGCGGGCAAGTAGCGGCCAACTGGCTTCCCGGGCAAGCCTGCTAGTCACGGCGTCCGGTGTTATGATTGCCATCACCTTGGAGGCAGAAAATGGCGAATAATCGGCATCTGAGGAACGGCTGGGGTGAAATAGATGCCATTACGGGATCCAGGGGTGGCCTGAACTGCGATCAAGCAAATCTGGATGCTAGTTTCTCCAACGGCTTGTTTGATGCATTATTCAACCGTGCTGCGCTTCGCTGGTTCACGATATTGGGCAATTGACTATTGTCTAGGCGTCTCCTTTTCTACCTCCGTGCCCATAATCGTTATTGCTCCAATGGTCACAGAAGATGGCGTCACAGTACTTCCCAAACCACCCACGACCATTAGAACAGGCGACTCTTCCAAATGTCCTGCCTTCAGTGTAACTTCAACGGCCTTCTCCGGCGCGTTGTGCCACGCGAACATAACCTTCTTGTCTTTTCGTACAAATCTCACGATCCCACTTGTTTTGGTTGGAGGGCGTAACATAAAAGTCTCGCCCCACATCTCAACATTAAATGAAGTGAACCGTGAACTAATGCATCGTACTTCCATCACGAAATCGCCTTTGAATTTCCGCTTCGACCGAAGTGCCGCGGGGCTGGCTAGCTTCAAGCTTCTGTTCTCGATCCGCCATTTTCCTGCAATGTCCCAGTCCTTCTTTATCTCGTTCGCATCCGTAAAGGAATACTGCTTCACCTTTCCCGGCAAACGGCGACGGGCTATTCTCTTTGCCGGTTTCTTTTGAGTATCCGAACCATCGTGGACCAAACTGTTCAACGCAATACCGCTTGCGGATTTCGGAGACCTGGGCACATCGGCAATCCGCCACAACTGTACGACATTTCCCGTTCCGCAAGTAGCTATCAAGCGTCCATTTGGGGCTATCTCTATTGACTCGTCAACGCCGTCGATGTTCTCAACGACGAAGGCTTGAGTGAGCAAATCGATGTTCCATAGCCGGAGGGACTGGTCGTATCCTCCAGACAGCAGGTACTTCCCGTCTAAAGTGAACTCCGTGGCAACAACATGTTTAGTGTGCCCAACGAGCGTTCCAAGGCGCGAAAGATCCTTAGTATTCAAGACATGAATCAGAGTATTATCGGCGAAGACCAGCTTTGTACCATCGGGCGAGAAGTTGATACAGTGAGCATCCTTTGCCATATTCAGATAAGTCCACCTGCGAACAATCGGCCGTTTAGTGATATCCCATACACACAGTTGCTTATCCACCCCGACAGCCAAAGTCTTGGAATCGGGAGAAAAGGAAACAGAAAAGAAGGATCTCTTATCGTGCTCCAGCCGTGCGATTTCCGGCACTTGTCCGATTCTTAGATCCCATACACTGACGATTCCTGTCAGCCGCCCTCCCCCCGCAAGGAACCGACCGTTTGGGCTGATTGCGATAGAAGGAACATTATTCTTCTGTTGATCCAGAACCTTGCGAAGCCTCGGCGGGCGGACGCTAAAGTCCCACAATTGGACCTTGCCGTTGAAGTGACTGACTGCCAGTGTCTCTCCGTCAGGCGTGAATGCTAGCGATATCGGAAACGCCTTCTCTCGGTCAGGTAGTGTGAAGGAGCTAGCTTTGGCAAGGTGCGATCCAAGAGTCCACAACCGAATCGCGTTGTCGCCAGCGCTGGCGAGCACTTTCCCGTCAGGACTGAAGGCGACCCCACAACTCTTCTTCTTCGTGTACGCCTGCAATGTCCTCACATGCGTGATCACCTTGCTAGAAGCAATCACTGGAGGTGCCTTCGCTCCCTGTAGCAGCGAAAGTCTTTTCTTCACTTTGTCTTTTTGCAGTCCCGGTGGCAAGCCAGGAAGTGCCTTTTCGTACCAGTGTTGGATGCGCTTCCGAAGATTGCTTCTCTTGACGCCCTCTTCCTTTTCTGCCAACTCCCACCAACCGTCACCAAGAGCGACGTGCCCTTCGCTATCGACTGCGCCTGCAAGTTCCTTCATCGCCAGCTTCTTCAACTGCTTGTCGCTTCCCAATGCTAACATGGGAATGCCCTTTTCCCAGTTGCCTTTGAGGAAGCAGTGATAATTGCCAATCGCCAAGTTGGCGTCGGCATCAACGGGGTGTTCCTTGAGCTTAGCAAAAGCATCTCTGGCCGCCTCATAAGCTTTGGCAATCTCCGCGACTTCCCCGTTACGTGTCACGACCTGTTTGAGAACTTCCCTTGCTCTTGCCTTGCGAGCGGAATCTAAGGTCAGCTTCCCAAGATACTTGGCTCCCCTGAAATCGTCCTTCTCGACGGCTTGGTCTATCAAAGGCAAAGCATGCTCTGCAATTGATCCGAGATGTTTCCGCCCCTTGGCCGATTTGGCGGCCTGCGACAGAGCGGCACCTTCCAGCTTGTACGCATCAACGTCATACCGAGCAGCCATCGCATCGATGGCCTTGAACGCTAGTTCGGCATCACCAGCTTGGGCGGCTACGTCTCGTGCGATCTTGAGCAGAACGTAGCGGTTGGTGGGATCGGCCGACTCATTGGCCTTTTGCAGAAGCTTCGTGGCCAGCGCCGTCTTCTGCGCCGAGGTTTTGGTCTTCTCCCATTCGTCGCCATAGACCTCCTTGATGAGTTCGAGGGCTTGTTGCTGGGCGGCGGCGGAGGGAATCGGGTGTCTTTCCTGGGCGTGAGAGGAGTAAGATAGTACCGACAACACCGACATCGTTAAAGCAAGCAGCAGGACGAAACGCATGGTTCGCTCGGTAATGAACATGGCAACTCCGATCTACGTCATACCAGTAATAGGTTCTGAGATGGTGCAATTCATGGCACGAAGTTCTTGACAATGATCAGACGACTTTTATTCAAATTCCCGTCGTCGGATTGCAGGAAGAACAGTTCGTTCGTGGCCGAAATGTACTGGGGCCATCTGCCAATTAACTTGGGAACTCCCTGAATCGCAACGAATTGAGGATTACCGAATCGCCCGTTCGGGGTGGAACGCATGAACTTTAGAAGATTCCCCGTGACCATTATTCTCTTCCAATCGACGGGTGCTGTGTTGGTACAAAGCAGAGTCAAACCGTCATCTGTCACGAAGGGCGTCGTCAGACCATGAAGATGGTCGCCTCCATCTAATTCAAGACTCCGTGGTTTGCTCCATGGCACAGAGCGACTGTGACGTACAGAAAACACCATTTGTTTTTGGCTTCCCTCCGGGTATTGAGTGAAGTACAGCGTTAAGGCATCCGAGGAGAAATGAGCACCTCTCGACCAGGCCATTCCTGGCGGATCACGCAATCCTGGAATCGGCCTGGGACGTTTGAATGGACGTTTCACGCTATTTCGGGTTGTCCCAAAGAAGCACAGTGTATCGGGCGTGAGCGATCCAACGCATATCATCTCAAGACCGTCATTTGTTACAACTGGTTGTCTCCCCTCGAAGAGTTGCCTTTCGCTCGTGAAGGGCGAATTCATATTGCTTCGATGAGCCGTGAAGATCACCGGTCTTTTGCCCACCTCCGTTCTCTCGAAGTAGATGGTCATTCCATCTTCCGACAGGCACGGACCGAAGATAGACCTCAGTTCCGGAACCTCCACTAGTTCTGGAGGAGCAGTCGGCGTCCGGGCAGGAATGCCCAGCTTGTCCAACCTCCTCTCCACCTTATCCTTCACCAACCCCGTCAGTTGAGGCAAAGCCTTCCGATACCAATGAGCAGCCCGTCCCTCAAGCTGCTTCTTGACTACGCCTTCAGTTGACGAAGCCAAGTCCCACCAACCGTCACCAAGCGCAACTTGCCCGTCAACATCCGAGGCCCCCTCTAGTTCCTTAACGGCCAACTTCTTCAATCCCTCGTCAGTCCCCAACGCTAACATCGGCAGCCCCTTGTCCCAATGGCCCTTCAAGAAACAAAGGTACTTTCCCACCGCCAGATTGGCTTCGGGATCGACGGGTTCCTTCTTCAG
>SDBS01003735.1_pt1 | contig 14962 bp, 9 predicted proteins | sample 2277091 | NCBI WGS metagenome assembly SDBS01 (sample SAMN10404972, study PRJNA504765) | marine sediment metagenome | isolation source: marine sediment core GS10_PC15, 163 cmbsf | place: Arctic Ocean: Southern Knipovich Ridge | collected 2010 | reverse complement strand
GCTCTGAAGGTGCAGATGCTCGGGGCAAACTCCTCGGACGGAAGGCGATGACACACATTGATCACACCGTTCTCCATGCCAGCCGCATCGAGACACCAAAGGGCGTGCATCACATTTAGCTGCCCGTCATGCGATCGATTGCGTTGTGGCACGTCAGTTCCTTTGATCTTGTCAACGAAGGTTCGTCACGTTGGACCACGCGCGGCCAAATCCAGAACGCTGCCGGTTGTCTCACGTGAACTCCAGTCGCTCACCCAATTCACACGAATGGCTTACTGCGCGCCCGACGGCACTTCGTCGCCGACACAAGGAGTTCTCGGATAGTATCCTGGAAAGGCCGCCCAATGCACTGCAAAAAGCAAGTAGCCGAGCGAGAACATGAACTCCCTGATCTCTTGAGCCGCCCTTCCGACTTCTTCCGGTCCCAGGATCTTACAGAACATGTATCCACCCAGGAAGAAGGCCGCGTAGTGTAGTTGCACCACGGGAAGTGCAAACCGATCGCAAAGGCGGCGGACACGTCCCAGCGTAGTGGCTATTGGCATCAGAACGCCTGTCGTGAGCACTAGGACGCTCATCCAGCGATACTTGCCACCGAGGAACTCATCTACCCATTCGATATTGTGAATGTTCAGTTCATTCTGTTTGTTCACACTTGCAAGCGCCTCGGGCGTTTCCAGGCCAATCAGCCGTTGTCCCCAGCTAATCTCTTCTCCGGCAAAGATGAAGAACAGTAGTGCCCAGCAGATGGGAAATGTCATCTGGATGGCCGTTGCCCGCATCTTCTTCTGGCGAACAACGAACGCGATCATTGCAAAGCTGGCGAGAAGAAAGAACACTGCCGTAGAATACTCGACGATTCGGTCCTCGCGGCAGTGGTACGCCAGACTCTGCGGTGCCACGAGATGCCAGATGTAGAACAGGCACAGCATGGCGCAAGCCGCACTATTGCCGACGAGGAGTTTCCAGAAGTCGTGTCTTAGCATCATTGAGTGTCCTTCAGGAGGCTTGATATGGCAAGGTCTTGCGAGAACCGCGAAGGTGGCTGAAGATTATGGTCTCGTGGCCCCACGACAGAGGAATTGTCTCATGATGTGAATCATGCTCCGCAATCCGGCTCAAGAGTCACAGCCGACACAAGAAGAGCTTCGCGACCAGTTTCGAAGCTTCCCAGTTCGTCGGCTGATGCCACAGGGCGTGCGCCAGGTCGCGTAGAGCACCTCCTCTTCTCCCGATCTCCCCGAGACTGCGCCCGCGACGAGCGTACATCGTCGACCAGGCTCGGGCCGTCTGCCGCCGGCTGACCAGCCCCGGGTTCCGCTCCAAGAATCGCCGCCGTACGGCAAGTCCTGCTTCCGCCATCGCAACCTTGTTCGCGGTCGCCTGCATTGACCATTTGCGGTGAGCTTCGAGCGGCTCGGAGACGAAGTCGAACGTATAGCAGACAGAGGCCCGAAGCCAAAAGTCACAGTCTTCCGACAACAGTTGCGATTCGTCAAAGAATCCGACCGACTGGAATACTTCAGCGGCGACCACCGCCGAACTAGTCGGCACAAAGTTTTCCACAAGAAGCCTCTCGTAGAGCTTCGGACCACGGTAGGGTGTCCAAGGACACCCCGACATCGGTCTGCCCCTTTCATCAATAAGATGTCGATCCGAGAACACAACGCCAGGCGACGGATGCTGATCGAATAGAGGCATTTGTGTTTCCAGCTTATGTGGATACCATACGTCATCTCCATCCATAAATGCTATGTGGCTACCTTTCGCCAGGTGCACTCCCGCATTCCTGGCGCTCGATGGCCCGCCGTTCTCCTTGAAGTGATACCGGAAACGCTTGTCGGCCGAGAATGGCTCGACGACGCTTCCCGTCTCATCCGTCGATCCGTCGTCGACGACGAGCACTTCGATATTGCCGTATGTCTGCGACAGCACCGACTCGACCGCCTCGGGGAGGAATCGCGCCGCGTTGTAGGCGGGAATCACTACACTGACCAATCGTTCGCCCATCGTTCTCGCTCTCGAAGTGTATGTCGTCTATTAACAGCCGGCCGCGGCGTTCGCTGCCGCTGCAAAAGTCCCGATGAGCCTGCCGGGAAGGTCCTCGCGGTCAGGCAGCACAAATCCTAAGATGTAGCAGGCGTGGCTCTGCAATACTCACCTCGCCTATCGACCCACAACACTCGTTCCGGCCACACGGCTCTGTGCTCAATATCTCAACTACTGCCTGGTTTGCTCAACGGCGGCGGCGCATTAGCGCTACATGCGGTCTGCATTCCGTTGGTTGTTGCCGCTACATGAAAAAACGGCACCTCTCGACTTGTGCATCGCAATGAAGGTGTCGATCCAGACCTCCGGCTTGCTGAAAGGTCTGAAAAGGCAATACTTGATGTGGGCTTCGACGAAGGCTCTCCAAAGCCACCGGGGCTTGCCAAACAGCATCGGAGCCCCGCTGACAACATCCCATTTCACATGTGTTGCACCACGCCCGTGATAACAACGGCGCAGGAAACCGATCGTCTGTTGCTCAGGCGAGACGAAGTGCTTCAACTTGGCTTCTGGTACCCAGCGGCCGGCGAGGCCGTCTGCGATCATTGCACGGAGGAGCACTGTCTCCTCGCCGGCGATACGCTTATGGGGGGACACGCCGAAGTTCGGATCGTAGCGGTATCGCTGCTGTATCTCACTCCGAACGCCGTAATTGGCCCCAAACGGCAGGCTGGCCTGCGTGAATTCGACGGACTCTGCGCCAAGGTCTCGGAGGCCGTAGATGTTTGCCACTTTTTCCCATACGGCCTGGAACCACGCGGTTGGCTGGTTTGAGAACCACGGGTGAATCGGGCCGCCGAAAAAGCTCACAGCAGGCCACCGCGTCGCCGCTCGGACATACTCCGCGAGCCAGTCACGGTCGACGAGGACATCGTCGTCGGTCCAAAGCATCAGTTCCCCGCTGGCGCCACGTACGGCACAGTTCCGGGCGTTCGACAATCCGGCCTTCGACTCGTACAACCTACGAATGGGCAGATGCGATTCGTGACGGGCGATGACCGCATCTGTCTCATCAGTGCAGTTATTGTTGACGACTAAGAGCTCCCAGGAAATACCGCTCGGTATCCGGAGCTTGTGCATCTCAGTCAGGGTCTGATCGAGAAGCTGCGCGCGATTCCACGTGCAGATGGCGACTGTTACTCTCAAGGTGACACCTTCTGGGCTCTTGCTCCGATGTGGCAAGGAGTGCGACCCGAATCACATCTGCCCGCTCCGCAAGCACTCTCTGTACTCGCACTCACGAGTTTCTTAGCAGGACGATATGTTCGCGCCGGCTAGTGGGAGAGTCTCCTACGACGTAGCCTTGTAGTCCGAACCACGGAGAATCCCAGTGACGGATCAATGCGAACCTGTCGACCAGCTGCAATAAGCTCTCTTCAGTCATCGAATGTGGATGGGCGGTGTTGCGTCTGCCCTTGCTTTGCGAGAACACTTCACACGTCAATACGAAGTACCCTGTATTGCGCAGTACACGCTGTATTTCCCTAATTGCCTGCACTGGATCAGCAGTGTGGTCTATACAATTCGAACAGACCACGAAGTCGAACGCGTTGTCTTCGAAGGGGATGTCTTCGCCGTAGGCCCGTTGAATCGAGATATCATTTGGATAGTTGTAGATTGCCCTATACTTGTCCGCGAGCGGATCGATGCCGAACCGGTAACCGGGAAGATACTGAAGGACCGTTGAGATCCCGCACCCAACGTCGAGACTTCTTGAGTTGTGAGTGGGCTGAACGACACGCAGAATCTCATCGAGGAACCGAAACTGCCGCCAGTATTCCAACACCTTCCCGTAACCCTCCGGTGTGCGAAACAAATGCACCCAGTGCTTCCGTTGCCACTGAAGCTCTCATTTCTCCTTCTCTGTGAGATCCGAAGCCTTCATCCAACGTCCAATAGACTTCTCTATCGTCTCCAGCAATCTCATCTTCTCTCCCTTGCATGCTCTGGATTTGCATGTGCTTGCTGCACAGTTGTCTCCAATCCCACCTCTTTTCTTGGCGTGCGCCGTCCCAGTGCCAGAAGCAGTTCCTTGAACAACCGCACAGATGGCAGGTCAACCCGAGTGTCCTGCTTCTCCAGGTATCCCAAATCGACCAATAACGGCCCGGCCACACGGTATATGCACTTCAATTGGCGCCTGCTCAACGTCTCCTTCCAAGAGTCGATCTGTCCTCTGTTGTGGAAGCCCTCCGGTTCCCGGACAAGTAACTGTCGGCGCCCCCATTCACCATGACGAAGAATGGCTGTACCATAAGTTCCACGTTTCATCTTGTCGAACGACGTCTTCGCAAGGATGTCATGCACGAGACTATCGGCCCGGCGTATATCGAGGAAATCAAGAACACGTTGGAGTTCCTCACACCCATTTTCGATTAGCGACTCGTAACGGACCTCTAGATAGTGGTTCAGTTGCGGAGCTGCATGGCGCGCATTGTTCACTGCATCGCGCCACATAAAAGCGGCATGCTTTGCGCTAGATGCAGCCCAATTCCTACCCCAGCCGCGTGCGGCTGCCAAGAGCGAGGACACCACCGCACGGCCGTCGCGGATGACATGGATGACCTTGGCCTGGGGAAAGCATCGGCTAATCAATTCTAGACATTTTGCATGACGAGGAGTCTTCTCGAGCAGAATGGTCGCCTCGGGCTTCAGAGGCGCGATGTTGAAGAGAATCGACTTAACGAATGTGCGGAGCACATCAATGAATTCCTCTTCTGTCACATAATTGGGAATGCCGACACACCGCTTGTCTTCCTTGCCCGGGATCCTCGCCGGGTCCAATTGCGCTCTCCAGTTGCTCCAAAGGCGTGCAGCATAGGCGGGGAAGATGTGGCTCTCCTGACCGGTAACAATCGCAGGATGGCAACCCAGCATTTCCTGGACCCATGTGGTTCCACTCCGCCCCGCGCCAACCACGAACACAAGGTCCAAGTCTCTTCGGCTACGATCAAGTGTATTTGTCATTCTGCTCGGCCTGAGTTCTCGCGATGAAGGATAGGCAACCGCTTATGCGAAATCAGCTTCGCCACGCTGCGCAGGGCAGGGGGTTGGCTATGCAAGATCACACTTGCATAGAATGTAGCGCCTACACAGATACACACCGTTAATGTAGCGATTCTCGGAAGTCCGATATTCTCACTCGACATTCGACAGAGCAAAACAACTACCGCCATCGCGCCCGAGCAGACAGCGTACGGCTTGAGAGCATTCAGAAGGCGGCACCACGTCAGGCTGGGCACAAGTTTGAAAACGAGTAGGAAATGCGGGATTTGCATCACGAGCGAGGTGACGCAATACGCAACTGCAACGCCGATAGCCCCCCAATACACGCCAACGAGGAACCCACATGTATGCACCGTTCCTCCCGCCACAGCGATCCCAAACATCCAGCTTGGCTTCCCTTTAGCGAGAAAGATATTCCCAGTTGTGGCAGTCACGGATTGTAGCATTCCCAACAGGGCCAGAACAGAGACGATCGGGATCGCGGGCAACCACTTGTCACCCAGCACGACCTCGACAAACGGCCGCGCAACGACCGCCATGCCGGCCATCATGGGGAAGGTTATAAAGGCAATCGCTCCACAGACCCGCAGGTAGGCGTTCGCCAGGCGCTCGTCGTCGTCCTGCATCCGGGAGAAGGCCGGGAACAGGACCCGTGTGAGGACACCCGTGACCGATTCGCGCGGCAGGAGCATGAACTTGTAGGCCAGGGCGTAGTAGCCCAGGGCTATCGGGCCGAGGAAGATACCGATGATTAGGTGATCTGCGTTGCGAGAGAAGTAGTTGAAGACGTTGAAGCCCGTCAGGTTCAGCCCGAAACCGAGACACTCGCGGAGCCCTTGGCGGTCAAAGACGAGCCGGGGGCGGAAGGGGCTCAGCAGGTTGATGAGGATCATCTGCGTGGCCGAGCCGACCAGCGAGCCGGCCACCAGCGACCAGACACCAAAGCCCAGCGCCGCCAGCGTGAGCGCCGTGGCGCCGCCGAAGATCGCCGCGGCGATCTCGCGGACGGCCAGCTTGTTGAAGGCCATCCGCCGCGTGAGCACCGCCGTGGGGATCATCGTGAACCCGGCGAACACGAAATTCAACGCCAGAACCGCGACGATCGGCGTCACCCGGGCGTCGGAGTAGATCCACGCGGCCGCCGGCGAAATGGCTACAAGCACACCCGCCACCAGCAGGCATACGCCGAGGTTGACCCAGAAGAGCGTGCTCAGCAGGGCGTCGCCGACCTGTTTGCGCTGGATGATCGCACTGTTGAAGCCCAGGTTCTGAAAGACCTTGACGAACCCGGTGACGACCGTGGCCATGCCCAGCAGGCCGAAGTATTCGGGCGCCAAGAGCCGGGCCAGGACCAGCGAGACGACGACCTGCATCCCCTGGGCGCCGTACTTCGACAGCGCGCTCCAGCGCACGCCCGAGTAGACGTCCATTTCGGGCTGGTCGGTTTCGGGCTTGTCGGTCTTGGGATCGGACATCGGGGGAGGGGAAGGGATTAAGGATTTGGGATTTAGGGATTTTGGGATTTAGCCCGAATATCTCACCACGGAGGCACGGAGAACACGGAGGTTCTTATCAGATAAGGGTTTCCAGCAACAGAACTCAAAACACTCTGATGTACGGATGAGATTGTCCGCCGTCCGCCAGATTCTTCTCTCCGTGTGCTCCGTGCCTCCGTGGTGTTTCTCCCTGTGAGAAATGTGGGTTGGTTGGGGCACCAGAACGCGTCACCTCAAGGCAAGGGACGCTGTCAACGACCTGGAGGAAGCTTGCATCGTCACGATGGACGCTTTCAATGCCACGATGGACGCTTTCAATGCCACGATGGACGCTTTCAATGCCACGATGTAAGCTTTCAATGCCACGATGGACGCTTGTATCACCGCGATGGACGCCCAAGACGCGACGCAGGTGGTTTGCAGGATGACGATGTTGATTAGGGAGTGGCCGTCGGGCTGACGAGGTGGGGCTGGGCTGCCGGGAGGAATTCTTGTAGGAAGTCGCGGCAGGGGTCGGTCTTGTTTGGGTCGGCGCCTGGCGGTAGTTGGCCGGCCACCTCGATCTTGTAGAGGTAGGGGCGTCGGGTGCGGCTCAGGCGGCTCTCGGTCTGTTCGGACCAGCCGCTGCCGTCGCTCCAGCCGTAGTAGACGCGGACCAGTCGCCTGGCCAGATCGTTGGTCTGGAAGGTCAGACGGTAGAACTCCTGGTCGGTGCCTTGGGTATCTTCCACCGTGACGCGTTTCCGTTTCTGGTGAATGACGTGGCCCTTGGTGTTCCAACAGATTTCGGCTCGGTGTAGCGAGATGGGCATCGCGGGGCCGACGATCAGTGCCATCTGCACCCGGGCGCCGGTGGCCGTATTCACATAGGTTCGCACCGAGAATCCGGCACACTCGAGCATCTTGATCTCGGTCTCGCTCAATTCGCCCGACGATTCGAGCCGCCAATTGCCGCACTGCTCGGGAATATCGTCCAGCTTCTCGCCCAGGGCGAGCAGGTCTTCCGGCAGTCCCCATCGGTTGCTCATCCATCCGTGGACCAGGCCGGATCCGAGGGTCAGCGCCGCCACGAGGAGAATGCCGAAGATAGGTAGGAAGCGTTTCATATTGGTACTTTGCACGACTTGGGGTGGGTGTTGTCGAGATCCGCCGTTAACGAAGCGTCTTCTCCATTTCGCTCAGCAGTTCCCGATCTTTCTCGGTAAGAATCTGCTTCAGCAAGTTGCCGTCGAGTGCCCTGGCAAGAGTCTCTTTCGCCTTGATGTTTCGGCCGTTCTGATAGTAGGCAATCGCCAGGTGGAACGGGAATCGCGGGTCGCTCTGTAGGCTCGACGCGGCTTTCTCCAGGACGGGTATGGCCTGGGCGGCCTTTCCGCCGTAAATCAGGACCGTGCCTTTGGTATCCAGTAGCTGCGGCGAGGGGCCGGCAACTCGAATTGCCTGCTCGACGAAGCGCAGGGCCTCTTTTGTGCCGCCGGGCTGTTCGCCAAGCAGAGTCGCCAGATTGTTCAGCGCCACGGCGCTCTTCGGCTCCAGGGCGACGATCCGTCGGTAGAGCCCGATTGCCTCGTCCACGCGATCCTGGCGAATGCGAGCGTTGGCGACCGCGCCGAGTAGGTCGACGTCTTTGGGAGAGTTTGCAAGCGCCCGTGAGAGCAGCGGCTCGGCGAGCTGGGAACTTTCGGGCGTCGGCTCGACGGCGGTCAAAACGGCCGCGGCCACCATGGCCGGCCGGGATGACTCGTCGGTCTGCGCCGCATCGAGGCAGATTCGGACGGCCTCTGCATCGCGTCCCTGTCGGGCGACCGACAGCGCGAGCGGTTCGTATCGCTTGGGAACGAGTTCAAGTTCAGCGAGGCGCCGATACCAGCGCTCGGCCGGTTCGTTTTGTTGCACCAGCGAATAGAGCCTGCCGACGGTCGCGTAGATCGACGCTTCCTTCTGCGTCCGATCGTCTCCGCTCTCCGCAATGTCGCTCAGGAGTTTGTCCGCGAAAGCTTCCACAAGCGGTTCGGCCTCCGCAGTCCGGTCGAGGCCGTGCAGCCACGCGACACGTAAGGCGAGCACCTGCAAGTTGTCGGGCGACACCTCTTCGAGCTCGGCGAGCCACCGGTCGGCCTCGTCGTCCAGTTCGTGGCGGCGAAGCAGAGCCAGGTATCGGTCCAGGAGTCGGGTGTCTTGCCGCCCCTGGGTGACGATCGTCTGGAGTTTCCTCCGCCATCGCGCGGCTTCATCGGCAGACGTCTTGGGAAGCGCTTTCTTATGTCGCAGGAGCAGATCGATGTACGACTCCAGATAAGAAGGGTCCGGCGTATCCTGGGCAACCAGCGTAACGTATTGCTGCCGTGCCAGTTCGAACAGCGAAAGGTACCGCCGGTGCGATTCTTCCAGCTTGGGGCCGGCTTGGTCCATCTTCCCTTGGGCCGTCAGTTCCTCGTAGCTCTCGGCATCGGCCCTGAAAGGCTCGCTCTGGACCGCATAGACGCGAGCCAGGTAGAAGCGATCGATGTCCGAGTCGCCTTTGGCCTCTTCGAGGAGTTTCTCGAGCAGCAGTCGTGCATCTTGAAGATTCTTATCCCCTCCGCGCCGCAGCCACAATGCGGCCTGCAGACGTTGATTCGAGCCGGACACATCGGTCTCGGAGCCGGACTGGCCGAGCAACCGTTGTATCTCCCGCCACAGCGTCTCGCTCTCCTCGGCAGGCAAGGCAAGCGCGCGTTGTGTGAGCAGGTCGATGAGTCCGCGCCGCGCCGTGTCGGATTCGGGCGCCAGTTTGAGGATTTCTCGCAGCACCTTTTCGGCCGCGGTGAGATCGGTCCTGCTCAGCAGGGCCGTCAGGCGCAACTTGACGGCAACCTTCAATGACGTGTCGCCTTTTTCGGCAAGCTTCTCTGCCTCTCGATACCGGACTTCGGCTCCCCGCAGGTCTCCCAACTGTTCGTAGGCTTGGGCGAGCGTGAGTGCCAATTCCAGCGGGGCCAATTGGCCGCTTGTGGAAAGTTCCTGAAGAGTATTCTCGGCTTGTTTGCGCTGCCTAGTGCGCAGGTAGAAGGCGAACAGCGTGCTGTAAGTGCGGGCGTCGGTGGGGGCCAATGCGACGGCTTTCGTCAGCGCCGCTTCGGCTTCCTCCTGCTGCCCGTCGTAAGCGAGCACCTGACCATACCAGATCTGGGCGTTGGCGTCGTCGGGACGGTCCTCGGCGCCGCGGCGAGCCGTTTCAATTGCCTGCGTCAGGCCACCCTGTCGCCCAGCCGCGGCGATCTCGTGCTGCAGGAGGTTCTGCGACGATCCACCCCGAGCCTTCAGTCGGGCGAGGTATCGATCGGCCTCGGCGAAGCGCTGGAGTTGACTGAGCAAGGAAATCACTTGTTCGTATACGCCGATCTGCTTCGCGCCCAGATCGATGGCCTTCTGATATGCGGCGATCGCTTGTTGATGCTTGAGCTGGCGGCCCTTCAGCGTGCGTTCCAGGCCCGCTTGCTGCTGAAACACACGGCCGCGGAGTTCGTGGACACGGTTCCAGGTGGGTTGCCGCTTCTGGATATCGCTGCAAAGCGTGCCCGCCTTGCCCAGAACGCTCGCGACCTCGGTTCTCGCCTTGTCGACGATCGCAAGCTTGCCCGTATCCGTCGCGTCCTTCCATGCCCGTGCCGACTCGCCCAAGAGCCGGCGGGCACGACAGTACCGCCAATACACGCCGTCCGGTTCTTCGGCCACGCCGCCCGGGTTTTCGGCCTCAAGGAGCTTTTCTTCCCAGCCCTTCAGATCGCCTTCCCGGTTCATCTGCAAAGCGAGATCAGCGAGGAGCCAGATGAAGGCGACGTTCGACGGGGAACCTTCGTGCAGCGCCAGCAACTCATCTCGGGCGCGCTGGAGTTCACCTTCGATGACGCTGATTTCGGCCAGTCTGATCTGCAGCCGCGGCTGGTCCTCTGCGGGAAGCTTCTGGATCCCGTCTTGCACGAGTTTCCGAGCCTCGGCGTATTGCTCGCGACCGCAAAGGACATGGGATCCCAGCAGGTATCCCGTCGCCGATTCCGGGGTGAGTTCCAGGAGCTTTGTCAGCGCGCGATCCGCATCTTTCGTGTACTCCATCCGCTCATAAGCCGCCACCAGCGGGCGGAGGAGATCCGGAGAGTCCGGATGGTCCTTCAGGGCCTCGTCCAGCAGATCTTTGGCCGCGCGGACCGACGGAGTTGGCTTCGTAGCGTTTCCATCGCCGGCAGCGCCCTCTTGGTCGTTGGCCAGGAGATAGCTGGCTTCGAGGAGGTTCACGCGCCACGCCTGCTCGAGACGATCGCTGAACTCCGGTTTTTTGAGTTCTTCGAGGGCGTTTTCCAGCAGGCCCCAATCCCTCTTCTCCGGCGGAAGGCCGGCTTGACGCGTGAAGAGCGTTCCGGCAAGTTGAAAGTGAATCTCCGGATCGTCTGTGACCGCCAGCGCCAATCGGTACTGTCGAATCGCCGAGTCGCGTTGGCCGCACCTTGCCCACGCCTGGGCTGCCTGCACGCGGGGTTGCGGCAGCTTCGGGCGCAAGGAGGCGGCCCGCTCCCAGGTTCGCGCCACCTGTTCCCATTGGCCCAACGCCGCGTGCGCCGTGCTCAGAAAGACACAGGCCTGATAACTTTGTGCAGCTTCTTCCGGCGTACGCTGCTGGCCCGTCGCGATCTCGTTCAGCAGAGGAATCGCCTCGGTGTACTCGCGGTTGTGTACGAGCCATTGTGCTTGGGCAAGTCGTATCGCGCGACTAATGGCCAGCCTTGTGGGGCCCTGTAGCTGGTGTGCAACCTTGTCAAACGCGGCGCCCAGCCGGTTCATGGGGGCCTTGGCGGCCTGCGCCCGTTTCTCAGGTGTGTCGAGGTCGGCGGGGGGGACCCAGGCCTCGTTCAACCGCCCCTGGCCGATCAGGGCATCCGCCAAGCGAAGGCTCAAATTTGCCAGACCCCCGAGCAATCCGGGATTCAGATCCAACTGCTGAGGGTCAAAATCGTCGAGTGCGGATTGCCACGTCGTGATGGCCTGATCGGCCTGGCCTTGGGCCCAATAGATGCTTCCCAGTCCCAAGTGTGCTTCGGGGCTCCTGGGCGCCAGATCGCTAATGATGCGTTCGTAGTGTTCTCGGGCGTCGCTGAGGTGTTGGCTGAGTTGTTCGGCAGAAAGCCCCGTCTCCTCCGCACGCGCGGCTTGCTCGCGAGAGTGCCGGGCCGCGGCGAGCAAGACCGCAACGTTGTCCGGATCGAGCTTCAGGAGAACGGCCAGATCTTCCTCGCCCCGGCTCAGTCCGTGGCGCCGGCCATAGTCGTACCGGACAAGCAGTGCCTTCGGGTCCTTGGGATTGGCCTTGACCATTTCGTCGATCGCATCGTCGGCCAACAATCCTCGCGGAGCATTCTCGATGTCCACCCGATCGATACGTGCCCGGATGCCAGACAGCGCGTCGTCCGGAGAATCCTGCTCCACCGGATCGGCTTTATCCAGGATGGCCTCGAATTCGTAATCGGGAAGTCGGTCGTGGTCCCGGTAGAGTTGGGCCAGCGCGGCCGATAGCTCGATGTGTCCCCGGTTCTCCGCCGCGAAAAGGGCGTTCTCCAACGCCATCACGATGCGTGTTCCCACGCCGGATCCACCTGCCAAGAGACCGGACCGATGCTGCCCGTCAAGCGCCAAAGCCAGCAGACGCCTTGCCCGCGGATCGCCGGCGTTGGTCTTGAGAAGTTTGTTCGCTTCGGTTTCCGCCAGACTGAACGAGGTGCGAAGTTCCGGGTGTTGGCCCAATTCCAGCAACAGTTCCGCCAGCCGGCAGCGAAGGTCGTGCTGTCTGTCGGCGGGAGCCACGCCCAAGGCCTCGTAGTAGAGATCCTTCGCACGCCACTTCCCGCCAAGATCCTGCGCAGACTTGTCGAACGTCTCTGCCAAACGGATTCGGATTTCGACGTCGTTCGGGGACAGGCGGAGATAGCGATTGAGGTAACCCGCGGCGTCGGCAAACTCCTCGGATTGCTCCAAACGGCCGGCTTCCTCGAGCAATGCCCCGGACGTGTGCCGCAGTTGATAAGAATGCCAACAGTAAGCCGCCGGCCCCAGCACCACGGCCGCCACCAACGTGCCCACTAGCAGCGGCACGTTGAGGATCCTTCGGGTGGTCGTCCGTTTGCCGGTGGCACGGGCGTTTTCCGACGGAGGTGTATTGTTGGATTCCGAGCGTATCATGAAACTTCCTTCCTCGTGTGGGAGGATTTGCCGTCGTTGCGACCTTGTGTCCGCTGCGTTGGGGTACTACTCTGCACGGCGGTTGGCACAGGTGTAGAACGATTGCCACCACAAGTGCAGTGCAACCTTAGACAGATGCGTGCCGAGGTCCGCCGCGCGAGCATTCCCCTCGGTGCGCCTCTTGCGACTAGCCGCGGGCGTACGCGTAGGTCCCGTAGCGGTATGCGTAGCGCTTCGTCGGAATGCCGCTGAGCACGACTCCCAGCGGACGGGCACCGGCCGCCTCGAGCCGCTCCTGGGTCCTTCGGATCTGGTCGATCCGGCTGACGTCTCGCATCGCACAGATCAGAGATGCGTCGGCCCCGCTGGCCAGGACAAGTGCCTCGCCCGCAGCCAGGACCGGTGGGGTGTCGACAATCACGTAACGGTAGGAAGCCCGCGCTTCCTTCAACAGCGCCCCCCATTCTCCGTTCCCCAGCAGCTTGTGGGGGCTCGAGTGGGCTTTTCCGGCGGGAAGGAAGTGCAGGTGCTCGCTCCAGTCGGTAACCACCGCCTCCTGGAAGGCACACTTGTGGGCGAGCACGTCTCCCAATCCCGGCCCCAGCGAGGCTTCCAAGAGATTATGGACGTCGGGAGAACGCATATCGCCGTCGATCAACAACGTCGGCTGGCCCGAGGCCCGGGCGATGCTGACCGCCAGTTGTACGGCCACGCTTGTCTTTCCCTCGCGCTTGGTACCGCTGGTCACCGCAAGCACCTTCATGTCTCGCGTGGCCTCCGAGAGGATCAGGCACGTACGCAGCGTGTCGATGCTCTCCTCGAACACCTCGAGGTCCCGACCGATACGACCGGAAGAGGACTCGCTGAGAAGGCTGGTTCGCAAGGGCAATCGAGCCACTTCGCCGACCACGCCCAGGTGGGAATGCTCTTCGATCTGATCGACGTCGGTCACGCGCCGGACCACGTGCTCCCAGAGAACGGCCAACCCGAACGGTGCGCAGAGCGCCACCAGCGACGCCAAGACGAGCATTGTCCAAGGGTTCCCAACGGGAAACACGGGAGCCTTTGCTCTTTGCACCAGGGTGACCGAGCTGGGAGCCGGCTGCTCTGTGCGAAGTTGCACGATACGACCCTCAATGCGGTCGAGCACGTCATCGGCCCGCAAGAGCTTGTCTCTGGCGAAGACCAGATCCAAAGTCTCCCCGCTGCCCTGCTTGACGTTGTCGAGTTGGTGCTCGTACGCCTTCTTCAGCGATTCTACTTTCAGGTCAAGGCTTTTGAGCCCCAATCGCATTGCGGCCAACCGGCCGACGCGGGTGGCGATCAATGCCCTTTCCTGTTCTTTTGCGATCTCGCGACGCAGATCGGCGCGAAACTGCTCCATCGTCTTCCTGTCCTGGGAAATCTGTTCGGTTAGTTGCAGATGAAGTCTCTTGATGCCGGCGGCGGCGTCCTCGATTGTCGTGGGGGATTTTCCTTCGAGTTCGGCGAGTCTGGACTGCTTGGCCAAGAGTTCTTCCCGCAACCTCTGGACCTCCGAGTATTCCTCAATGGCTGCTTCAACCATTGCTGCCGGCAGTTCTACCCTGCAGAGCAATCCGGTCCCATCGTTGTCGGTATCTGCCGTCGCATCGAGTTTAGCCGTGAAGTTGCCCTCCGAATTGATCTTCTCGACGACCGTGTTGGCCGTGGTCATCGCCGGATCGACGTCCACGGTCAACGTGCCTTTTGCGGCGTCGAAGCTGACCACTGCCATGTCTCCCACTGCACGGTCGGCCACCAACACGATGTTGATCCGCTTCGAAATCCGCTTTCCGTCCGCAGGCTTGATGCTCAGATCGTTGTTTCTTCCGCTGATCGCTAGCGTTTCCCACTCGTCGATCAACGTCGTATCCTGGGTGCCCAGGCCCAGCGTAAGTTCCTCGTAGGCCCGGACTTGCGCCTCTGCGATCTCGAAATCCACTTCCGCCGTGTTGAGGCTCGCCTGCAAGGCAGCAAGGGGGTGGACGGTCACCGGGTTGCCCGCGAACGGATCCTTTCCCGTTGCCTGGAACGTCAACTCGCGAACGTTCTCCCGCAGTCGCCCGACCTCGGGAGCGCGACGAGACTTCTCGTCCTCGAGCAGTTGAATCACTCGTTCCGACTGGACACGCTTCTCTTTATCCTGCAGAGCCAAATAGGCGGTGACCACAGCGTTACAC
>SDBS01003734.1_pt1 | contig 14965 bp, 10 predicted proteins | sample 2277091 | NCBI WGS metagenome assembly SDBS01 (sample SAMN10404972, study PRJNA504765) | marine sediment metagenome | isolation source: marine sediment core GS10_PC15, 163 cmbsf | place: Arctic Ocean: Southern Knipovich Ridge | collected 2010 | reverse complement strand
TATCTGATCGATCAGTGCCAAGCGCTCAGCGATCACTAGGATGGCTGCAGGGTACGGCTGTGCAATAAGGAATTTTCCAAACCCGGCTGATTGCCTTTATCTGGCAAGCGCACTAGCAATCGAGCAATCGGAGGATTGGCAAACTGGTCTTCTTTATTAAATATGGAGGTGGTTGCGAAAGGATCAATCGAAGTCACTGACCCATTAAGACTTGCAGTCGCTGTTACATGAATAAATCTCTATCAAAATTACGCCTCAGCCCCTATGAAGGGGCTAATATACACTTTTTCCGCGAAGTTTACATCCTCTTTTTACCGAAAGAATACGCTGTGGTGACAGGGTAAGTTAAATGTGCTAATATTAGTAACTACTCTGGTGGTTACTGGTTGGCATTAGATGCGAATCGATGACCCTACATGATGGTTTCAGGAGAATTGAGGCTGTGAATAAGGATTACCCCGATCTGCATGATCACCTGCAGTCCTTGGATGCCGAAGGTCTGCTCATCAAAATATCCAGAGAAATTAATAAAGATACTGAGCTTCATCCTCTCGTTCGCTGGCAGTATCGTGGGGGCCTTCAAGATTCTGATCGCAAAGCCTTCCTTTTCGAAAATGTTATTGATAGTCATGGCCGAAAATTTCGTTTACCTGTAGTAGTCGCTGCGCTTGCTGGCTCTCATCGTATCTACGAAATTGGTATGGGATGCAACGGTCAAGTCGAAATCGAGGAGAAGTGGAAACGGGCTATGGCTGGCCCGATTGAACCCATTATGGTTGATCAAGCCGCATGCCAAGAAGTTGTACATCTTGAGAAGGGTCTTGAAATTGAGGGTGGGGGGTTAACTAGGCTTCCGGTGCCAATCTCAACACCTGGATTCGATAACGCCCCTTATACGACCTGTTCTCACTTTATCACCAAAGATCCCGATACCGGGATCCGCAATATGGGGAATTACCGAGGCCAGCTTAAAGCCCCTCGCCAATTGGGTATGTATGCGTCCGATCCAGGACAGCACATCTACATGCATTGGGTCAAATGGCAGCAAAGGGGAGACCACATGCCCGCTGCAGTGGTACTTGGTGCTCCTCCTGTGGTTTCCTATACATCAGTCCAAAAAATCCCCTATGGAGTCGATGAATTGGCGATCTCCGGTGGGCTTGCTAATGCTCCGATTCGGATCGCGGCATGCAAGACAGTCCCACTAGAAGTCCCTGCCGAAGCCGAAATCGTAATCGAAGGCTATATCCGTACTGACTTTGTTGAACCGGAAGGTCCCTTTGGCGAATCCCATGGTTATATGCATCCCCGTCACCTCAGCCAGCTCATGGATGTGACTGCGATTACTCATCGAAAGAACGCCATTCTCGTTTCTTGGATTAGTCAAGTTGCACCAAGTGAATCCAGTGTCATAAAAAAGCGCGGCTATGAGCTGCGATTTCTTAATCACCTGCGTAATGATTGTCACATTGAGAGCGTTATAAGGGTCGAGATGCACGAGCCGTTAACTAATCTGCATAAGTTTATCGTTATCCAGATGAAAAACCCAACTCAATCGGACGCCTCGAGAGCACTCCTTTCTACAGCGAGTTTTCAGCCCGGATTTGGCAAGATTATCGTAGCAGTAGATGAAGACATTGACCCTGCGAATGTCGATGCAGTCCTGTGGGCTATGTGCTATCGCATGAAACCTCATCAAGATGTTCAGATCCTCACGGGCATGGAGAAGGGGCATGCACCCCCTTTTCATCTAACCAGCGAGAAAGCCCAAACAAAGTTCTATCAATCCGCAGATGATTCGTCCTTGTTGTGCAACGCAATCCTCAAAGAGCCATTCCCTCCGATTTCCTTACCCAAACGTGAGTTCATGGAGCGTGCACGAGCCATATGGGAAGAATTAGGGTTACCAGAACTTCGACCTCAAAGCCCTTGGTACGGATATTCCCTTGGGCAGTGGGATGACGAATTTGATCAAGAAGCCCAACTGGCAACCAACGGCGACTACTTCATAACTGGAGAGAAGCTTTCCGGGCGACGCAAGTATTTTGCTGATGGGGAGGAGGAATCTGAAAGCCTCGCATGAGCGGTGTTACCAATCCCGTTCCTGTATGAACCCGCCCCGGAGAAGAATTGGGCATTATGAATATTTACCGAATCCAACAACCGGCAGCGCAGAATCTCACTCATACGGCATTCCCGGAATCATTGAAATCTCCGGACTACGAAGCCAACCGCGGTCTCTGGGAAACTGAACTTCTCTATGAATCTCGGGCGTGAAAGAACAAGTATGCATGCATGTTCTGCCCATTTATCAAGAAAGGTCATGCTGGTTACTATTGTCATTTCAGAAGGTGTATCGAGACGAGTTCGCTGTTGTTTCCAATCTATCTATCGCTTAACGAAAAGGTCCTTCTTCCATTTCCACAAAGATGGCGGATCGGAAGGGAGACGTCGAAGGAGAGTGGATCTCCAAATGCCGTCTTGGAACATCTATCTGCGCGAGCTAATGCCCGAGAAAAGCGGAGGATATGTCTACACCCACATTTGATCTTGGTGGTATCGGGAAAACCCCGAAGATACTGATTGAATGGCTTCGTGGACTGGCTTGGGGAAAGTTGCAGCCTTTTGCCACGTTAATCATTGCGATTGTTGCCGCGTTTCTTATGGGCTCAGTCGTGCTGTTGGTTATCGGTCAAAACCCCATTCTCGCCTATAAGGAACTCATCTGGGGGGTTCTTGGCACTTCATACGGCAGAGCAGATGCGCTGGTAAAAGCCACGCCCTTACTTCTAGTCTCATTGGGAATCATAGTCGCTTTTCGTGGCGACACGTTTAATATTGGCGGACCAGGCCAATTAATCATGGGTGCGGGTTTAACCACTTTCATGATGCTGAAATTGGAAGGTTTACCAAGTCTATTGCTAATTACCATTGGACTCCTCTCAGGAACGGTTGCAGGAGCGCTCTGGGGAGGCCTTGCAGGATTACTCAAAGCCAAATTTGCGGTCAACGAAATCCTTAGCACCATTATGCTGAACTATGTGGCGATCCAGATCATGAATTTCCTATTACGCGGTCCCATGATTGATCCAGTTCAAATTGAACAAGGCACGCATGTCGCACAATCACCCCCGATACCACTCGAGAGTTACTTACCGAGACTTCTTCCCCCTACAAGGATCCATAGTGGCTTAATCATCGCCTTAATACTGGCTATTCTCACATATTTTTTCCTATGGAGAACAGCAATCGGTTTTCGCATTCGCGCTGTTGGCGCGGGGCGTCGCGCTTGCGAGTTTGCTGGGATCAATGTGGCTCTGTATTCGGCATTAGCGCTCACAATCAGCGGTGCCTTTTGCGGCCTTGCCGGGGCGATCGAAATCCTCGGCATACACCACCGCATGATGGATGGCATATCTGGAGGTTATGGTTTTTCTGGAATAGTTGTCGCTCAATTTGCGGGCCTGCATCCTATCGGAGCCATTGCATCGTCGATACTCTTCGGAGGCCTGCTTGTAGGTGCCGACAAAATGCAACGGGCAGTCCAAATCCCGTCTACGATGATTGAAATGCTTAACGGGTTGGTGCTCTTATTTATCCTCGGAAGGGGATTGTGGACGAAGCGGGTCACGTATCAGTCATCTGCTGCCCCGGAAACTACGAAGAAGGAGTAAGCACCGAATGCCTGGCGGACTCTCATCAGTAGATATTCTAACCTTCATCCTGGCATCCGGGATTGGCCTATCTGCTCCTTACCTTTATTCTGCGATCGGAGAGGTGTTTGTTGAACGTTCAGGTATTTTCAATCTTGGTATTGAAGGAATCATGCTTTTAGGAGCGTTTACGTCGTATTTTGTAGTCCTTCAAACCGAGTCGCTATTCTGGGGATTAGTGGCGGCGGTGTTGAGTGGAATGGCGATGGGGCTGTTGATGGCATACTTTACCGTTTCTCTCGGCGGATCTCAAGGCATTGCTGGAATTGGTCTCGTGATGCTGGGATCGGGGATTGCCAACTTGTTTTTTAAGGTTCGCCTTGGGACTTATACCTTCGTAAAAGGGCTTCAGCCTTTCCCAATACCTCTCCTGAAGGATATCCCGATAATTGGGGAAGCTCTATTCCAGCATAACCTGCTTGTTTATTGTGCTTTTTTACTATTGCCTATCAGCTGGTACGTCCTTTATAGAACCCCCATTGGTCTAAGCATTCGGGCGGTCGGTGAAAATCCCCAGGCGGCTGATTCCCTAGGAATTAATGTATTTCGAATCCGGTATTTGACTCTTCTTATCGGCGGAGGTCTGGCTGGTATCGGCGGGGCCTATCTTTCGGTGGTGTTCGTTAAGACTTTTCAAGAGGGGATGACAAACGGAATTGGCTTTATAGCCCTCGCTCTGGTCTATTTCGGAGGATGGAGACTCGCCGGGGTGTTGGTGGGAGCGTTGCTCTTCAGTATAGTCAACTCCGGTCAAGTTTGGATGCAAATGCTTGGTGTCAACATTCCTTCAGACTTGGCTGTGATGATGCCTTATCTACTCACAATTCTGGTGCTCACTTTGCCGCTCACCAGGGGACATAAACCAAACGCGTTAGGGATCCCTTATTTTCGAGAAGAGCATTAACGGAGGCATGATGCCTGATTGGAACCAATATTTAAGCACTGACGACCTTAAAGCCGCAGATTATTATCAAAAAATATCTTATCTTAAGCGTCCGAACCTCGGTTATCGCCCAGCCATTCTTGTCATCGACGTTAACTACCATTTCCTCGGACCCCAATCGCTTCAAGTAATAGATGTCAGATCCGACTGGCCGCTTAGCTGTGGTTCACATGGCTGGAATTCAGTGGCTTCAATAGAGCAGTTGATCAATGAGGCTCGGCGTCAGAATTGCCAGGTAATTTATACAACCGCAGCTCCAACTTATACAACCAGTGAGGGCGATTCAGAAGAAATGGGATATCGCAGGTCGAAGATACCTGAGCAAATCGCTCCACAACAAGAAGACCTGGTTCTCGTAAAGTCAAAACCTAGCGCCTTCTTCGGGACGCAATTGGTTGCCCATCTCATTGGCCAACGCATTACCACTCTTGTCGTTGTTGGTTGTACGACTAGTGGTTGTGTCCTTGCGACCGTTATCGATGCCGCGTCCTATGGATTTAACGTTGTCATTCCAGAACAGGCGGTCTTCGACCGTTTCCAAGCTTCTCACGATATGAGCTTATTCAACATGCATCTTAAGTACGCACACGTACAGGATCTAGAGACAACCTTGGAGTATTTGAAGGAAGATGGCGAAGTGCAGGAGGACTGAACCCCTTTGGCGAATGAAGGGGTAACCCGGGCGGTATTGTAAAGAACCTGATTAGATATCCCACATAGAATTCGGGAGAAAGGAGGAATTAGAAAAAAAACCCTCGTACCGGTATATCGCAGATTTATACCGTTGTGGCAAAACGAGGAAGCACAAAAGCATATCAAATCATCAAATTCCATCTAGTGTTGAGTCAAGGGGCCATAATTTAAAGGAGAGTCGGAATGAGATATCTGAGAACCCTACTGGTGCTAATACTTTTATCAAGCTTCATGCTCGCAGCCTGCGGTAATGGCACTGAGCAGGTTCCGGAGGTTGAGGAACCTGCTCCAGAAGAACCGATCGAAGTACCGATCGTTGATGATGAGCCAACCGAAGAACCCCCAGCACCAGCAGAAAAATTGCTCGTTGCTGCGGTACTGCCCTCCACTACAGAGGATTTGGGCTGGTCACAATCCCTGGTAGAAGGGTTACTTAAAGTTCAGGAAGAGATGGGAGGCGAGGAGTCGATGGAGATCGCCTTCACAGAAAACATGTGGAATCCAGTCGATGCCGAAGCCGCGCTTCGAGACTACGCTGCGAGTGGATACGACATCGTCTTTGCTCATGGTTCTGGTTGGGAAGCCTTCGTCACTACCGTCGCAGCGGATTTTCCAGATGTAACCTTCGCCTGGGGAACAGGCTCTGATACGTTTGGATTGCCGAATGTTTTCGCCTATAGGGCAGTTGCTTACGAGGGGGGGTATGTCATTGGTACAATGGCAGCAACAATGTCGGAAAATGGCACAATCGGAGCTGTTGGAGCAGTGGATGCCGGTGGAGCGCATATGTATTTGGGCGGATTTGAGAAGGGTGTGCTTGCCACCAACCCTGACGCGAACGTCATGATATCTTTTACCGGGGATTGGAACGACATCACATTGGCAACGCAAGCAGCTGAAGCACTTGTCGATGCAGGGGTTGATGTTATGACCGGTACCTCACAAATCATGGTGGGAACCATCGCAGTCGCTCAAGCGAATGGCATCAGTTGGTTCGGGAATGAAGTTGATTCCACTTCACTTGCACCGGATATTGTTGTTGCCGGATTAATTGACGACTACTCTGTGATCGTGCGCCAGATTGTCGCGGAGCGAGCGAATGGTGTCTTCGGAGGCGTTTCGTATGATTTAACGTTGGAGAACGGAGGCCTTCGTATTCAATATAACGACCAATTTGATGTTCCGGCAGAAGTCCGTGCAGCGGGGGATGCTGCAATTGAGGGCATCAATAACGGTACCATCGATCCAAGCTTTGAGTAGGGCAAGAACATACCAACTTGCCGGGGCTCGTACATGAGCCCCGGCAAGCCTGTTTCGACAGCAGTTCTGCTGGCACGGATATCACGGCAAGGATGAATACTTATGCGAGATCCGAAGTATGTCGAACTTGACAATATTGCAAAGAAAGCATCTCCACAGATTGAACAGCAATCCCCTAAAACAGGTCGACGCATCCAAAGTGTCGAGCTTCAAGGAATAGTTAAATCCTTTCCCGGCGTCGTTGCCAACAACAATATAAATCTTAATATCCGTGCTGGCGAGGTGCTTGCTCTCTTGGGCGAGAATGGCGCAGGCAAAACCACCCTAATGAGAATTCTTTACGGCCTTGATAAACCGGATGCTGGTAATATCCTTATCAATGGAGAAGAAAAAAATTTCACAAGCCCAAGCGACTCCATTCAAGAGGGCATTGGGATGATTCACCAACACTTCATGTTGGTATCGGACATGACGGTTGTCGAGAATGTCGTTCTTGGTCTTTCTGGTCCAACCCCGTTTAGTTTAGATCTAGACCGAGCTTCGAAGAGGATTACGGATCTTTCGAAGAAATATGGAATTCGGGTCAACCCTTCAGCTTGCATATGGCAGTTGTCTGTTGGAGAACAACAACGAGTCGAAATTATTAAAGCGCTGTATCGAGATGCAGATCTATTAATTTTAGACGAACCGACATCAGTATTAACCCCCCAGGAAGCGGAAGATTTGTTTATTACTTTGCGACAAATGGCAACCGTTGGCCACACCATCGTGTTCATTACTCATAAGCTTAAAGAGGTCATGTCCATCGCAGATCGGATTACCGTCCTACGGCATGGTAAAGTGGTCGAAAGCTTCCTGCCCGATCAAACAAATGTTAAACAATTGGCACGCTCAATGGTGGGGCGAGACGTACTCATGCACCTTGAACGCAAGGAATGCAGCCCGGGGGATGAGCGACTGAGGTTGAGGGGATTATGTGCATATGGTGATATGGGCCTCCAAACACTTAGGGATGTGAATCTCTCAGTTCATTCCGGTGAAATTGTCGGTGTTGCAGGAGTATCAGGCAATGGTCAGTGTGAATTATTGGAAGTTATCGCCGGAGTGCGGCGAAGCAGCAATGGAAAGGTTGAGATCGACGGAAAAGATGTAACGAATTGGTCACCTATGAAATTGCGGGGAGTGGGCATCTCAGTAATCCCGGAGAAGCGCCTTTCGGAAGCTACTATTCCCGAGCTTACAGTTAACGAGAATTTTATTCTTAAGGATCATGCAGATCCTATATATTTGAAACGATTATTTTTCCGCATGGATGTCCTTAAAAAACGCCCCGCTGAGCTCAGCAAGCGATTTGATGTCAGAGCGGCGTCGATGGATGCGCCACTAAGAACTCTCTCAGGAGGAAATATCCAGAAGCTGATCCTCGCACGAGAACTATCAGGCGATCCACGAGTACTCGTTGCTGCACAGCCAACACGCGGTGTCGATATCGGTGCCACCGAATTCATCCGTAGTACTCTACTTCAACGCCGCGATCAGGGAATGGCCATCCTACTTATTTCCGAAGATTTGGACGAAATTCTCGCGCTTTCAGACCGCATTGCAATCATGTATGAAGGAAAGCTAGTGGGGATCATTCCGCGTGAGGAAGCCACACTCGAGCAGTTGGGATTATTGATGGTTGGATCGGAAAATGACAAGGAAATTCCTTAAATGAATTGTGCATGACGGATGATGACGATGTGATTATTTTCGAATATGATTGAATGTGGGACGGGATCAGATGACTCGTTTTTTCTCCTTTCCAAGATCCTTCAGGATGCACTAAAACTTTGGCACCCAAACTCAAGGAGAAAAAAGTCTACATGCGACGATTACATTTTAGCGGAGACTCGGATTCCAACTGGTTAATAATCGAGAATAATCTTGCCAGATATAGCCTACGGTTCACCCATACGCATCCAATCTTCCAGCGCCTCCGAATCGACAACGTCCTTAACGGCCTGTATGATTTGCACATAACCTGTACAACGGCATAGGTTTCCCGCAATCGCCTCTCTAATTTCTCTTTCGGTGGGGTTTCGATTCTCATGGAGCAATGCAACAGCGCTCATTAGCATTCCTGGTGTACAGTATCCGCACTGAATTGCGCCATGTTCAATAAAGGAGCGCTGCAGTGGGTGAAGCTCGCTATTCTTGGCCAACCCTTCCACAGTGATTATCTCAGAACCATCCACTTGCGTTGCAAGGACAAGGCACGCACATTCTGCCTTGCCATCGATTAATACTGTACAAGCTCCACACTCTCCGACTCCGCAACCCTCCTTCGAACCGGTGAGGTGAAGTTGGTTGCGCAAAATATCCAATAATCTATCTGCAAACCCCACGCTTAATAGATGCTGCTTGCCATTTACAGTAAATCTGACCTCAATTATCTGGGCTTTCGAATCCGGGTGGAACGCCATGGTTTTCCCGCTCTCATTTAATGCGTTTTTCATTTAAATCTTTTTCTCACCGCTAGAAACAGACCATCGATAGCGCTCGAGAGACAAGGTTTTCCACAACTGGAAGCTTGTAAGGGCTCGACCAGCGGATGCCAGTGATCTTCTCCACTTCATCCCGCGTTTTTTTCGATGCGTGGCGGATGGTTAATTCATCCCATTCTGATTCATTCAAGATCTGCTCGACGCTTGCCAGGCGAACAGGAATGGGCGTCACCGCTCCTAACGCTATGCGAGTATCTGGGTCTCCATTAATTGAATTCACCCGAACAACCGCTATTGTTATTCTTGAGATCGCCGCTGAATTTCGCCTCCCCAGCTTTAAATATGCGCAGCCAGCCTTATTCTCCGTAGTTTTGATCGTAATTGTCGTGAGAATCTCATCCCGCTCTATCGCGGTACGCCCAGGCCCTAAGATGAAATCTCGCAACGGCATACTTCTTTGCCCCTCGTGATTCTCTAATTTGATGCGGGCATCAAGTGCAATTAATGGCGGAGCGCTGTCAGCGCATGGGTTCGCATTGGCGAGATTCCCGCCAATTGTTGCCCGATTTCGGATTTGAGCTGAGCCCATCTGGCGGGCCATGTCAGCGAGTATTGGGAACTCGCGATGAACCAAGGATGAGTTGATCAGGTCTGAGAACGTGACCAACGCGCCAAGATGAAGTTCTCCATTCGATATATGAATATCCCTCAGCACGTTGATTCTGCTGATGTCAAGAAATCTGGCCCCTGAAGAGTCACCCTTGTATCCATCACGCATTTCGATCAATAGGTCTGTGCCTCCAGCCCAGATTCGCCACGGAGTTGTCGCATCCGACAAGATTAGCCTTGCTTCGTCTAAATTCGCGGTCCGCCGGAAATCAGTTTCGTACATATTCACCATCCCCGGTGCCCCACACATCGATGTGCTTGTGTAACCGCTCGATGAGAATCTCAATCTCATTTGATGTATTGTAAATATGCGGTGAAATCCTTAATCCCCCCAAGCGTTGAACGGTATAGATCTTTTCTTCCCTCAGCGATTCAACCAGCAAATCTGGCTGTGGAACCCTGAGGTTAACGATCGGCCCCCAGAGTTCTTCTTTAGAAGGCGATAAACTTTCGATCTTCATCTGCTGCGCATACTCACGAATCACACCGCATAGCTCATTGACGTGTGACCAAATCTGTTCAACACCTACATCCAAAATAAATTGCAATCCTTTTCGGAAACCTTGATACCCTATGAGGTTGATATTTCCAGAAATTGTGAACCGGCTGGCATCGTCGGCTAATTGCATAGGATTTCCGGGAACAAAGTTGAAAGGTTGCTCGACGCTGAACCAACTGATATAAGCAGGATCAAACTTGCCAAGGTGTTCCTTCCGACAGTAAAACGCCCCAGTCCCCGATGGAGACATCAGCCATTTGAAACCAGAACATGCCAAGAAATCGACGCCATCCCTCTCCACGTCAAGAGGAATTACTCCAGCGGATTGCACGGCATCAACTACTAGATATGCTTTGTTCGAGTGGGCGAGCTCTGAAAGTGAGGATAGGTCTAATTTCATGCCGTTCGCGAAGGATACGTGGCTCACCGCGACAACTTTCGTATTTGTGTCTATATATTCCGCGATTACATCAAGCGGTTTTTCGGATCCCAAGATAGGAGCAACTCTTACATCTACTCCGATTCGCCTTAGATTGAGCCACGGGAACAGGTTGGATGGGAATTCAACATCGGTGAGAACCACATTATCTTCTGCCTGAAAATCCAGCATGTTAGCGACAATATTTAAGCCTTCTGAAGTGCTGCTCACTAAGGCGACTTCTTCGCGCCTTGCCCCAATCAACCCGGAGAACTTCTCACGGCAATCATCAATGGTTTCGACCAGAAGCGGCCAATGATCCGTAATACCTTCTTTATAGTAACCTTCTATGAAGGATCGCATCTCTTCCGTCACAAAGAGCGGTAGAGGCACAGCTCCAGCGTTATCCAGGAAGATCCAATCTTTAATAATCGGGAACTCTTTGCGAACATCTTTTAAATCCATATTAAGCTATCCCTGGAATAGTACTGGGACGAACTCCTGTTTATGGGCATCGACTAAACCCAGATCTGTGATACCGACTTCGGGCACGGTAGGAAGGGTTATGAAGCCAAGGTCCATAAAGGGGTCGCTTCGATCACATCCCAATTTCCTTGTTGCATCAACTAGGGAGTCAATTTTTTCTATTACTTCCTCAAAGGGAGCATCGCTCATCAGTCCAGCGAGAGGCAACTAGAGCTTTTCCAGCACATTGCTCCCTTGAACAACTACCTGCCCCCCCTTCATTGATCTTATCTGCTCCAGCGCAAACAGAACTTCCTCGAGCGTGGCTCCAAGGGCGACAACGTTATGATGGTCATGCGCGATAGAAGATGCTAACGCTCCACTCTTCAAGCCAAAGCCACGTACAAATGCCGTTGTCGAGCTTTCAGCATTTCCATAGCGATTGACCACAACCAGGTAATTAATCCCCGTCTCGGGCGTTGCGAGTACAAAGCCCTTTCGAGCTGGCAACTCTTCAATTACAACCCGGTTGCGCAGGTTCCCGCCCTCCGTCTCGATGATTCGCGCATGAACTTCAGTATCTGAGGATCTCAAATCCCTGCGTAGGAAATCAAGGGATAACGATTCTGGATAAGCGATAGTCGAGCAAAACCAGTCGGGGTAATCATATTCAGGAATGTCGATAATCAGCTCACCCTCTTGGGCAACAAGACAACCCTCAAAATAGACTTGCTTAGGAGGAAATTCGTCAAGTCGATCAAGTAAGAGAATGTCCGCGAAGCGCCCTGCGGCTATTGCGCCAAAATCGAATTCTTTATGGAAGTGCTCCGCACAATTAATCGTCGCCATCTGAATCGCTTCAATCGGATCGATGCCAGCGTTGATAGATAGACGCACGTTCTCATCTATATGGCCCGAACGAACGATGTCGTTGATCTTTTTATCATCATCGCAGAAGCTCAGACGGCGTGTGCTCAGATGATACTTCTTTGTGGCTTCCAAGAGAGACAGCACATCTTTAGAGCTTGTGCTCTCGCGTAGTTGAATCGTTGTCATTCCAAGCCGCAGCCGTTCAATGAGCTCTTCGGGGGTAGAGCATCCATGATCTTCGGCAATACCGGCAGCAATATATGCGTTCAAATTGGATCCGGTTACACCAGCCGAACAACCATTTACAATTAGCCCTTTATTCTGGTAATCCTCGATACGCTGCAAATACTCATCTCGCATATGCGTGACTTTCGTCACATCAATTTCCCCCAAACTCGCTGTCTCAGGCCATGTCATAATTTCCAAGAGTGCATCTCGATCCAACACCCCACCCGTAGATTCCATCCCGGGGGCTTGAGGTACACGCGATGGCACCTGCAGGTACGCCCTGAAAGGACACAACTTTACCGCATCCATGAAAGTTCGAATACCCTGCAATCCAAGGACTGCACCAACTTCATGAGGATCCATGAAGATCGTCGTAGTCCCATGCGGCACCATTGCCCGCGAGAGTTGTGCTGGCGAGACGAGACTTGATTCAATATGCGTATGGCCATCGGCAAAGCCCGGGACTGCGTAGAGTCTTTTACAATCAACGACATCCGCCCCCTTTGGATCAATGTCGGGGCTCAATCCCGCAATGTATCTGCCCGCAAAGGAAATATCACTCTCATAAATCTCCCCGGTTATTACGTTCACAAGCGAGCAATTCTTTAAAACGAGATCCGGTGTAATCTCTCCTTTGGCCACACCGACAACATGCTTCATTTCAGATACATTCATCGCTTTCTCCCTTAAGATTTCCGAAGCGAATAACCAAGGAAAGTTCTTTCTAAATTGACCGGGATCTCATCACGCTGTTCACCTATGGCATTACAGATAGCATTGACAATTGCTGGAGCAACACCCACGGTAACCAGCTCTGCAATACCTTTAGCACCGAATGGGCCGGTCGGGTCAGGTGCCTCGACGATATCAGCCCTGATTTCACCAATATCCACCGCGGTCAGAAGCAAATATTTGTCGAAGTTGAGGTTCGTGACCTTCCCTGCATCCATCCCTAGTTCTTCCAGCAGCGCGTAGCCTGCTCCCATGACAGCACCGCCATATATCTGTCCGAGCACAGCGTCCGGATTAATAGCTCTCCCGCAATCCACAACAACGGAAAGGCGATCTACGTCCACTTTTCCAGTGGCAAGGTCGACGGTAACATCCGCCACCTGCGCGCTGTATGCATAGCAATAATATGCTTCCCCTTGGCCGACCGACCTATTCCATTCGAGAGGCGGGAGCTCATGGTGAAAATCACTGTGTAATGTGATTCCTTTTTCCTGTGACTGGGCTGCAAGCTCATCTAAACCTATCCCCGTCTTTTTCGAAGTTTGAAGATCTACAATTTCACCGTTAATCAGATCGAGTTCTCCATCAGTTCCCTCTACTAGCCCTGCGGCGAAATCAATGACTCGTTTTTTAAGATCACTTGCCGCCTTATGAACCGCCATACCACCTACAAATGTCGATCGAGAGGCGACGGTTTTGTTGGATTCAGGGCTAACGACCGTATCTACTCGCCGGACACAAATCCTTTCGACGGGGACAGAGAGCGTCTCACTGAGGATCTGGGTAAAAGCTGTGAGGACTCCCGTCCCGAGATCAGTCATGCCTGTGTTGCAAACGACAATACCGTCATCGGAAAGTTCAACCGTCGCGCCGGCGTAGTCTCGCCCCTCGCCCGCACCTAGACTTACACCGTATGACGCCAGGGCAACACCCTTGCCCTTTACTTTGCCTGTTTTTGAATGTGCAGGTAACTCTTGAATATCCTGCATCGGCAGGTACTCTCCCAGTTCAAGCGCACGATTCAGCGCTTGCTCAAGACCGACACTCTCGGACAATCTGTCACCTGTGATGATGACACTGCCTGGACGCACCATATTTAGACGGCGTAATTCCACGGGATCGAGCTTCAATGAAGCGGCAATTCTGTCGATGTGTCGCTCAGCCGCATAGGTCGCCTGTACTGCACCAAACCCCCTCATCGACGCCGCCGGAACGCTGTTTGTATAATACGCTTCGCCGACCACTCTAGCGTTCGGCACTTGGTAGGGACCACAGCCGTGGGTAACGGCCCTCCATATCACAAAGGGGCTCGTCGCGGCGTAGGCACCCCCATCTGCGGCCATGTAGACTTCCCAAGCGCAAATTCGCCCGTCTGCCGTAACGCCCACTCGATGGCGAAGCGCCATGGGATGTCGTTTATTACCGGTGAGGATCGATTCCTCTCTTGATAACACGATTTGAACGGGTTTCTCGAGGTTCCAAGCTGCCAAAGCGGCGTGAGCGCCCAGCTGATATATAAAGTCGTTCTTCCCTCCGAACGAGCCACCGATATCTGGCTGGATCACCCGAATCTCTTCCGGCTCCATGCTCATGGTCTGAGCGACAACGGAACGTACAGAGAACGGGTTTTGGCTTGGAGCGATCACGGAAAGACGGCCCTCTTCGTCAATAAAGGCAATTACCGCATCCAGTTCTAATGCAGCATGCTCTTGCCAATCCGTCGTATAGGTCGCCTCGATGATATGCACCGCTTGTGCGAAACCATCTTCAATATCGCCGTGTTCTACGATATGCCTCTCAATAAGGTTGCCCTCTTCATGGACCGATACAGCCCCTTCCTCCATGGCCGCCTCAAGCGAAGTCACAGGAAGAATCTCTTCGAAGTCCAGCTCAACGGAGGCAATCGGTTTTGAGAGTTCTTCTCGATTTTTTACCACTACAATTGCGCAGTGTTCACCAATGAATCTGAGACGATCATAGGCCAGTATG
>SDBS01003732.1_pt1 | contig 14968 bp, 21 predicted proteins | sample 2277091 | NCBI WGS metagenome assembly SDBS01 (sample SAMN10404972, study PRJNA504765) | marine sediment metagenome | isolation source: marine sediment core GS10_PC15, 163 cmbsf | place: Arctic Ocean: Southern Knipovich Ridge | collected 2010 | reverse complement strand
CATCGGGATAGACGTAAGCGAGGAGTACCTAAAGATTGCATCGACACGGTTGAGGCAGCAGAGTTTGTTTACGGGTAGCGACAAAGAGGATGGTGAGTGTGGTGAATAGCACACCAATCGAATCACTGTATGTCTGTGCGGATTGTGGCTGTGTCACCAGTGAGAGCGTTAACCACGTTTGTAAAAAAGGACAGCCGAAGTCGTATAAACAACTCCAATCCGAGATCACCCGGCTGCGGGGGGCGCTGGCAAAGATTGATGTTGAGGCTAACTTTCCGCCTGCATGTACCGAATGCGACAGCACAGAAACTCTACTCAGGATATGTAAGACAACTAGGGAAGCCCTGAAAGACGGAGACGATCAGCCGCTAGGTGTAGACTGAACGTATGGCAAAGTGTAAAGCCACAACAGGCAAGGGCAAGCCGTGTAAGAAGGATGCTGTAGATGAGGCTGGGCTGTGTAACTATCACAACGGGGATACGAAACCAGGCAGGCCAACGTCACTAACGCAGGAAGTCCATGACGAGATCGTAAGGCTGATCCTTGTAGGTAACTATGCAGATACAGCGGCACTAGCTACGGGCATAGATGAAAAGTCCTACTACAACTGGCTAGAACGTGGCGAGCTAGATGTGGAGCTGGGTAGGGGTACTGTGTTTGCCCAATTCTTCCAGGCTATTAAAAGATCAGCAGCAGAAGCAGAGGTTACACAGGTCAACTTTGCCATGACAGGACCGTCCGGTAAGTGGCAGGCTCACATGACCTGGCTAGAGCGCAGATACCCTAAGAAGTGGGGCAGACAGGAGAAGCGCGTACATGAACTTACAGGCAAGGTTGAGTTGACTACACCCGCTAACGATGAACGTCGGGCAGAGGTAGCACGATTGCTGAGTGAAGATGAGTAAGCAACCCGAGTGGACAGCACACTGGAGGAGCCTCAAAGTCATGAGAGTGGAGGGAGTAGACTCCTCTGGCAACTGGCTATGGCGCGTGTTTATCGATAAAGAAGTCCCAAAGAAGCCGGGCAGTAATCTCGATGACAAAGACAAAGACGAGTAACCCCCTAGACGTTCGCATCCCCTACTGCCGCGCTGAGACAGTACACCCTAAGCAGCACGCCTTTCTATGTGCATGGCAGCGCGAGGTCTTATTCGGTGGGGCGACAGGTCCAGGCAAGACGATAGCTCTAGCTATGGCCGCGCTTCAATACGTGGAGGTGCCTAAGTATTCAGCGTTGCTCCTTAGACGTACCTATAAGCAGCTAACAGAGGAGGGGCAGCTACTAGACGTAATGCGTAGCTGGCTGCAAGGCACAGATGCACGCTTCAACGAGACAGAAGCCAAGTGGTACTTCCCATCAGGGGCAACGATCCAGATGGGGCATCTATCGTCTGAGCGCGACCTTGAGAACTACTCCGGCCCCGAGTACCAGTTCATAGGATGGGACGAGCTGACACAGTTTCCAGAGCATCACTACAAGTTCCTGTTTACAAGGCTGAGGCGATCAAAGGATCTGAAGGTGCCGTTGCGTATGCGTGCTGCCTCTAACCCTGGCGGCATAGGGCACGACTGGGTGAAGCAACGCTTTATGAAGGAGCGCAATCACAAGCGGCTGTTCTTGTCTGCGCTGATTAAGGATAATCCCTCACTCGATCCAGAGGAGTATGCAGACACGCTCTCAGAGCTAGACCCGTTCACTAGGCAGCAGATGCTTTACGGCGACTGGGATGCCGAGCCGCCAGGGGCAGTGCTGAAGCGTGAGTGGTTCCGCAGGTGGTCTGAGCTACCTAAAGGCTTAAAGATATTCGACTCATGGGATCTCACCTTCGGAGGCGACACCGGCACTAGCTATGTAGTCGGACAGAAGTGGGGCGTGAGGGGTGCTGATCTCTACTTGATAGCGCAGATGAGGGCGCAGCTTGACTACACCGAACAGAAGAAAGCGGTCAAGGCGATGGCTGAGATGCAGGACACTCCCGTAATAGTTCTGGAAGATGCAGCAGCAGCACGCCCGATCACGAAGGATCTCAAGAAGTCAGTACCAGGTCTAGTGCTACGGAAACCAGAGGGCGGCAAGCTGGAACGCATCGAGGCAGCAGCACCAACGATTGAAGCAGGCAACCTGTACCTGCCAGAGACAACCTACATCGATGCCCCACCTGGATTCGAGCCGACGCTAACGGCTGAGTTAATCCAGAGGATTACCCTAGTGCCGTCTAGTGCTGAGTGGGATGAGGCCGATGCACTAAGCCAAGCGGTCAACTATGCACGCTCACGACGCAGCTCACCTGACGTATCACCTGGATCTGTAACCAGGCAGTCACACTGGCGATCTTGACCTAACCAATCGTTAACCTTATGAGCGATGCCTGATGACAAGGTCGATCCGTTCGTAGAGCTGTCCAACAAGCGACTCCAAACCCCAATGGGTTTCGACCGGCTTGAGTTCCTACCTAAGCTAAGGGGCCGCAGGCAGGCGGAGATATACCGAGAGATGGTGGACAACGATGCGCTGATCGGTGCAATCCTGTTTGCCATCGAGATGGTGCTACGCCGTGTCGAGTGGGAAGTAGAGCCTGCACGATCTGAGGACGGGGAGGCAAGCGACATCGACATCGAGCGTGCCGACTTCCTAAGCACCTGCATTCAGGATATGTCTATGACTTGGGAAGAAGTAATCTCAGATGCCTTGACCATGCTGCCGTTCGGCCATGCCTACCTTGAGATCGTTTACAAGCGGCGCGAGGATAACTCAGTAGACGCAGAGGCAGAGCGCCGCACCCGCTTTCCAGACGGCAAGATCGGGTGGCGCAAGTTCTCGATGGTGCCGCAGGCCACGATCAGCGAGTGGAAGGTTGACGATCATGGCGGAGTAAGGGCGGCTGTGCAGGGTGGAGCCTACGGTGCAGAGCGCGTGACTATTCCTATTGAGAAGGCGCTGCTGTTCCGCACATCCACGCACTCACCACAGGGCAAGTCAGTTTTACGCCGCGTCGTTGAAGCCTGGTACTACCGGAAGCGCATGCGTGAGATCGAGGGCATAGGTGTAGAGCGCGACCTCGCTGGCCTGCCTGTCATGTACCTAGATGCTGACATCATGGCTAACCCCGCACGCCTAGCTGAGTACCAAGAGATTATTACCAACATCCGACGCGATGAGCAGGAAGGCGTCATCCTGCCAGGAGTAGTTGATACCGACAGTGGCGAATTGAAGCCGACGGCCAAGCTGGAACTACTGTCGTCCGGCGGTGCGCGGCAGTTCAACACCTCCGAGATTATCAACAGGTATGCACGCGAGATAGCTGTATCTTTGCTGCAAGACATCGTGCTACTAGGCCATGAGAAGGTAGGCACGCAAGCACTGGCATCAGAGAAGCGCGACCTGTCCGATACCGCTTTGCAAGCATGGCTTAACGACATAGCCGCAATCATCAACACTCATGCTGTACCGAGGCTGTTTGCCTTGAACGGTGAGAGCCTAGAGGATCTACCTATGATCGTGCCTGGTGAGCTTAGACCTACTGACGTTAAGGAGTTCGCAGAGTCACTAGCCGCCGCCGCATCAGGTGGGTTCATCTTCAGCGATGACCCGGAGACTGAGGCAGAGGTACGACGCAGGCTCGGCCTACCGCCGATGTCACCTGAAGCCCTAGCTGCACAGGAAGATGAGAAGAAGGAACCTGAACCCAAACCAGAAGTTGAGGACGAACCCGACGACGAGGTATGAGTCACCAACCAACCCATCGCCTAGCCAGTAGTTACGAGAAGCGTTACACCCGCGCATTCCTTAATTCTGTAGAGATAATGAAGGGGCGCGTCACCGATGAGGTGGTAGCCGATGTTATGGCTCGCGGCTTGACCGATAAGCCAGAGGCGCTATATGAGCTAGTAGATCAGATGGTGCTAGCTAAGACAGCGGAGGAGGATGTATTCGCGGAGTTGATAGTTGAAGCTGGAAGGATGGAGTTAAGACTGCTGGGGTTCGGGAGCCTTGCTGGACAGTTCAACCTCACATCACCCTTTGTGCTGGAAGCAGCCCGTAAGTTTGCAGCCGACCTTGTCACCAATGTGTCTGCTGAGACCAAGAAAGCTATCAAGCAGATCATCTTCGAGTCAATCCGTGACGGCATCCCGCCAGCCGAAGCCGCTCGCACCATCCGAGAAATAGTCGGGCTGACACGAGGCCACGCGATAGCAGTCAAGCGATTCGCAGAGACCCACACTGCTAAGGCCACAGCTCGCTACTCACGGAAGCTACTGAACCTGCGTGCTAGAAGTATTGCCCGTACTGAGACGATCAACGCTTCCATAGTCGGCCAACAGGAAGCCTGGAAGCAGATGGCGCGCGATGGCTTGCTCGATACGTCCAGGTTCTGGCAGAAGTGGGTTGTGACTCGCGATGATCGGCTGTGTGAGCGTTGCGCTCCGATGGATGGGAAGCTGATTAGGCTTGATGGCCGGTTCTTGGAAACTGAGCGGGGTCTGTTGCCCTCGGAGCGGGTAGCTGTTGCAGGTGAGACTGTTAACGGGCCGCCGCTTCATGTAAATTGTCGGTGTGCTTTGGTGGGGGTTTTCGACGAATGAGCCTCTTAGCTGTCATCCCTGCCCGAGCAAACTCTAAGGGGCTACCAGGTAAAGCCTTGAGGACCGTCGGCGGCATTCCCATGATCTTAAGAACGCTTCGCACCGTAGAGGAGTCCGGCGTCGCAGATCGAATAGTGGTATCGACCGATGGGCCGGAGATCGCGGCGTTCTGTCGGCTGCGTGGGTATGAGGTTATTGATCGACCGGCTGAGTTGGCGGAGGATGATGTGCCGGTCATCGAGCCAGTACGTCATGCCGTTGGACAGCTTGGGTGGACAGATGATGTGGCGATCTTTCAACCGACCTGTCCGTTGCTTACACCTAAGACAGTTCAAGGTTGCTACAAGGAGTGGCAGAGACTTAACTACGACTGGGGCATTACTACTACGGCCGACTCTCATATCCACTGGTACGACGGCAAGCCGTTCGGGGATCGCCGCAATCGCCAATATGAGACGCTTCTCCTGCGCGAGAGTGGCGCGGTGCAGTTTATGTGTTCCAGCTTTCTCACCTCTGAAGGTAACGGCAAGCGGGGCAACATAGCTATATCCGGACGCGAAGCCCTAGACATCGACACACCCGACGATCTACTACTAGCCGAGAAGCTATCCCGTACAGCCAAGATCGGGTTCGTGGTGGCAGCAGGCGAACGAGTAGGAAGCGGTCACTACCATCGGTCGAAGGCGCTGGCGGCTGCACTGTCGCACCATGAGGTGAGCTGGAACTGGCGAGGCGATCCGCCTGACTGGGCAGAGATCGACCTGCCTGCTATACCCGATCACCCAGACGTAATCATCTTCGACTGTCTATCTGTTGTGCCAGGTGAGATATACCAAGCGTGGATGTCTGGTGCGAGGACTGTGGTGCTTGAGGACGAGGGCGCACTACAACATGCCGCACCTGTCGACCTGCTAGTCAACGACATGCTAGACCCTGCCGATCTCCGCTATGCAATCCTGCGTTCTGAGTTTCGGTGTCTGCCGGAGCGGGATCAACGAGAGGACAGTGACGAGGTGCTAGTGACGTTCGGCGGCACCGATCCATCGAAACTAGAGGATCGAGTGGGCAGGCTTATCGCACATCTAACTAATCCAGACGACTTAGACCCGGATGAGCCAATGTCTAAACGGATGCGTAGTGCTGGCCTAGTTGTCACCGGCCAGGGCCGCACCGTCCTTGAAGCTGCCGCTTGCGGTACGCCTTGCATATCCATCGCCGCGAACGAGCGCGAGGCTCGGCATATACGGCTACCTGGAGTTACCTACCTCGGCCTGCATACGGCAGTGACCGACGACCAGATCAGACATGCAGTACGCAGCACACTTGACGACCGAGAGCTACGAGTCGAGAACGCCGCCGCCGCTTCTAAGATGATCGACGGGCGTGGGCTTGACCGGCTAGTGCATCGGATTGAAGGGCTGCTGTTATGATTCCTACTTCTTGTTGCCCCTTCGCAGTATCGGCTAGCAGATGTGAGGGGTACCGGGGTGTGCATACTGCTGCTGTGGTACGACCACAAACATGCCCGGAGGAACTCTATGATTGAACTCATCGTTGAGTGGGGTTCACCACGCGACCTTGAAACTGCCAAGCGCCAAGCTGATGCAGCAGTCCTGATCGGCGCAACCTGGTCGAAGTGGCAGATATACGACCCTAAGAAGCTGGCATCCGCAGACGCACAGCGGTACTGGGATTCAGAGCTAGGCGGATCGGAGTCACAGCTAAAGACCTTCGAGGGCGGGGGTCTGTCTAGTAGAGAATGGCTACAGCTTGGCAACCACTGTCGCAAGCTAGATGTAAAGATGTTGGCGACGCCATTTGATCTGGCGGCTGTGGATCTGCTTGAGTCGATAGGCGTAGAGGCGTATAAGCTGGCAAGCGGCGACGTAACCTATCGACCGCTCTATGAGAAGGTGGCCCACACCGGCAAGCGCATCTTCTTCTCAACTGGCGCAGCTTCAATAGCTGAGATCCGTTCGGCTAGAGCGTGGCTAAAGAAGGCCGCACCTACAGCTATGGCATGTGATCTCGTTTACCCCTGTCGAGCAGATCAAGCCGACCTGACTCAACAGCTAAAGCAGCTACGAGGTGAGGGCATCACATCTGTCCTCGGCTACTCAGACCACACCCGCGAGATCGTTACCGGAGCAGTAGCGGTAGCTCACGGTGCGCGAGTCTTAGAGAAGCACGTAACGCTTGACACTGACGGCGACTCACCCGATGATCGCATGGCGCTAACCGTTGAACAGGCAGGCGAGTACCTACGACTGGCAGAGTCGGCCTTAGATTTATGCAAACCGGTCAAGGATGACCCACAACGTGAGGCTAGACAAGGTGCAAGGCGGTCTGCTTATGCAGCGCAGGCAATCACAGCCGGACAGGTTCTAATAGATGCCGATGTAGCATGGCTCAGACCTGCACCGCCTGGATCGATACCACCTACCTACAAGCTCAAAGGGCGGGTGCCTGTTCGCGCTATAGGCAAGGGCGAGCGGATTACCCGCGACGTACTTGTCTAGTGGTGGGTGTAAATTACTAAGTCATGGCATCGATATTCGTAGACGAGGGAGAGCTTGAAGCTCTAGAGCAGTTACTAAAGGACGGCACCTCAAACTATCTCCGCCTCGGTGTTGGATCGCTACCAGGTGAGACGGACACCTTGACTGATCTAACAGAGGTATCCGGTAACGGCTATGCAGCCGAGACGGTTACGGGTGACGGAACCGGCTGGCCGACTGTCGCACTCGACAGCGGCGACTATCAAGCGCAGTCTAAGCAGGTGACATTTACGGCAACCGGCACTTGGACGACAGCGGCCTTCGCTTATCTTGCAACGTCCTCTGACGATTCCGGCAGGCTGATCTCGGCTGTTGATCTCCCAACCGCTAAGACCTTAAGCAGCGGCGACACGCTGGCCGTGACCTTCAAGCTGAAGATCTCCTAATGCCTAAGCCGCACGAGGACATCAACGCGGCCTTGCAGGAGATACGGGCTGCCCGAACCTTGATGGACGAGCGGCTCGATACCTGGGAGCGGCTACTGACCGAAGACAGGCTGCCGAAGGTGGCGGTAGAACATGTGGACGCGATGGTGGCAAATATCAAGTGGGCGCTGGCCTACGTAGTCGAGTCGTGGGGTCTGAACACCGAAGGCGATCTAACTATGCCCAGCGACGATAACTATGACCAGCTCGGCGACTGATGCAGCTCTACATCAACAAGTACATCGGCGACGGTAACGCTACGCAGGAGATTTCCGTTCCGGCTGATTGGCTAGGCGGGCCACAGATCATCTCGCTTCAATGCCACTCCAACGCCGTCCTCGATAGGAACTTCCACTACACCGCCGACATGCCAGCGGGCAAGTCGATTATGCCGTGGGACAATGTGGGCCTGATTGATGACGGCATCTCAGCAGTCGGTACCAGCAGCTTCACGGTGACAGACCCAAACGAGAATAACGAGGAATATGGCTACTTCATCGCTCGGTCGCTGACCGGCGACAGCGATCACGAGTTCGCTCACGGTAGCTATACCGGCGACGGCATAGATAACACGGATATCTCAATCGGTCAGACCTGGACGCCTGTCGTGGTGGTCGTGCTTCGAGCTGGGGCTTCATATCCGCACTTCTCCTGCTTTCAATTCGGCAACTATTCCTATCCACTCAGAGCAGGATCGCGAGTCTTGGATCGAATCCAATCTGCCGCCGCCGGAACTTTTACCATCGGGACTCATGATGACGTAAATGCACGCGACGACACCTACTATTGGTACGCTTTCAACACGGTCGATAATCATATTGAGGCAGGTCAGTACAAGGGTGATGGACTAGCGGGACACGACATAGTTTTATCTGATCCCTTCTCACCTCACTACTGCTTGACAAAGACCGAGGCCGCAGGCTGGGCTACTTTCCACCGCTGGTATCTTGAGACGCTTGGCAGGGCGGGCAACTTTGGTGGCTCACCGCTCGACGACATAATTTCCGCGATGAACGCAGACGGCTTTGAGTTGGGCAGCCACAACGCGATTAACCAGGACGGATTGTTCTTTTCCTACTTCGCTGCCAGGAGCGGCAACGGATGGGACGACACGGTATCCGCTACCGCCGTAGCTACTGCGACAATAACAGCGACATTCACAGACACAGTGACCAGTGCGGCGATTACGGATAGCGTAAGCAAAGGAACGGCGACTAGCGACGCATTAAGCAAAGGAACTTCGATCAGCGATAGCGCAACCAAAGGGACGGCGATAACTGATGCCAAATGAATATGACATAGGAGACAGGCCGCGAGTGTCGGTCACGTTCACATCTGCTTCAACACCTACCGATCCTAGTGTGGTGAAGTGCTTCATCTTGAAGCCGGACGGCACTGCCTTATCTGGTACGCCCTACATCTACAGCACCGACGCTGAGCTAGTCAAAGACGACACTGGCGATTACCACGTTGACATCGACCTGACCGAGTCCGGCACCTGGACTTATCGCTGGGAAGGTATCAACGCCGACGCTAGCTTCTTCGACGCAGAGGAGGCAACGCTACTTGCAACCGATAGTGGGTTCTACCCGTGAGCTTTTTGAAGGGTGGCAAGGCCACTTATAGAGCCGTCGACGTAGGCAGCACTGCAAAGCTGATTGTTGAAGGCCGCTCAGATCGCAAGTCTGTACTCATTCAGAACTTCAGCACAGGCACGCTGTTGCATATCGCTACCTCTTCAACCGTAACGACCAGTAACACGCCCGGTTTCCGTTACGGCGGCTGGATTATATTCAATACTTACAACAACGATGTCTACGGCATCGCAGCTAGCACCGGGACTAGTGCACGCTACATAGAGATATTCGACTGATGACCGACTTCTCGTTTGGCCCATACACTGACGAAGAAGCACAGGATGCGATAGGCAGCATATTAACCGACAGCGCATCGGTGGACTTCACCTATGACGATGCTGCCCCCACAATCACCGCAGATGTCCTGCCAGGTGGCGTGGATCACGGAGGTTTGGCCGGTCTTGGTGATGATGACCACACGCAGTACCCCCTGTTACTTGGGCGCTCGGGTGGGCAGACGCTAGCTGGCGGCACTGGTGCAAGTGACGATCTGGTCTTACAGTCTACGACTAACGCAGTTAAGGGCGTTGTAGTAATAGACGATCTCTTACAGATCACAGCCATAACTCCTACCTTGACCTCTGGCCTTACCTCGACAAATATTTTCCCAAACGGTGTGAACATCGGTGCTGGCGGCGGCTTTATTATGTTCGGTGTGTCGTCAACTGTTGAAATGTTCGACGATCCATCTGCGTCCTTCCTCTGCGTCAACTCGTTTTTTAGCCCGATGATTAAGACGGAGAACGGGACAGCGATAACGGCATCGTCGGTGTTGGCGTTTTTTTCTACTGCGACTGTTCAGGCAGACGGTGCGGCACTTACTCATAATGATGTCAGCTTCCTACCTGCCTATGGGTCTTACGGCCATAACCCGAGCTACAGCCGAACAAATGGTGGCACTGGAACGGTTCAGACTGTTGCCGGATTTTGGTCATTTGGCATCATCGGTGGTGGCTGGACTTGTACTGACTTTATCCCTATAAAAATTACATCGCCCTTTGTTTTCGGGACGGTTACGAACTTAATCGCAATCGACATTGCAGCGTTAACTGGCGGTTCCACGTTGAATCTCTCGCTCCGGTCGGCGGGTTCTACAACGGAGATGCGACATGCTGGCCCTGGAGTCTTCGGAGCGAATGCTGCACCTACAAACGGTTACGTGGCATTGGAAGCCCAGTCCACAACCAAAGCGTTCCTGCCATCACGGATGACTACCACGCAACGGGATGCGATGACAGCCGTGGACGGCATGGTGATCTACAACTCGACTACGACGAAGCTGGAAGCTAGAGAGAATGGAGCTTGGGTCAACTACGCAGTCTTTGGTGTCCACACGGTTCGGACTATTACCTCCTCTGACACTGCGTCTGCGACGGATGAAGTTATTCTCTGCAACGCAGCATCGGGAGCAATCACGGTCACTCTCCCAGCAGCCAATGGGGGCAACAGATATTTCTACATAAAGAAGATCGACTCAACCGCTAATGCAGTAACCGTCGATGGCGCTAGCTCAGAGACAATCGACGATGTAACAACTCGCGTCCTTAGCTCTCAATACGATTCAATAGAGATTGTCAGCGATGGCTCGGAGTGGTGGATCATTTGACTTACTTGGGAACAAAAGACTTTTCGCTTGAAGTGGTACTGGGAAAGGTTGCTGGATACAAGTCGATCGATAAGTTCGGAGAATCGACTAATTGCGATAACAATGTCTTGACCGACATCTGGGACGGTGCCGATGGTGTTACGGGCACCACCATCTGGGTTGCGCCGACGCAGGCGCGTACTCACAACATTGCGTCAGCTCTTGGTGCCGATGACGGTGATCCTGTTGGTACGGGTATGCGAACGATCCGCATTTACGGTTTGACTGACTGGGATACGGCGGAGGTCAACGAAGATCTAACTCTGAACGGGACTAACGATGTCGTTACATCTAACAGCTACGTCATCATTCATCGCATGCACGGTCTCACCTACGGTTCCGGTGGAGCTAACGCAGGGATTATTACAGCTACAGCCACGACTGACAACACTATTACGGCCATGATTCTGGCCGGTGCCAGTCAGACACGCATGGCAATCTACGGGGTGCCGTCTGTGCAAAAGATCGCCGTGCGTACTATGCACGGCACGATCCTGAAGCGTGGGCCCGATGCCGCCGCAGATGCAGACTTAACCGTCAAGCTGAACGCAGACCAGGCGGATTCTGCGTTTGTAGTCAAGAGGCTTCTTGAGTTCGCAACTAATGAGACTCTAGATCGGCGCTTCGATCCGCCGCTTCTTTTTGATGGGCCGTGCATCCTGAAATTAGAAGCAACCTCCGACACGAACGACGCAAGTATCGCGCTGGCCTTCGATGCTTTCGTGGTTGATAATTAAAAGGAGCTAAATGGCAACTGAATGGCAAACAAAAACTGAGGGTCCACCGCCGACTACACGATTGGAGTTATGGATAGATGGAGAGTACCGGGGGATGGTTATAAGCTCAGTAGATTCTAAACTTGGTATTAAGTATGTAATCCGCTTAGCTGAATCGGCACTGGAGTACGGTTCGGAAGATGAGGCTAAGACAAGCGCTGAGGCACTCGCTACAGCTATAAGTGAAGGAGTTATCGGATGACTAATGAAGAAGCCAAGTCCAGAGGGTTCGAGTCCGCAGGGAGTATGAAAAGGAGGGATTCAGAAGAACAGATCGAAGGTGTAGGAGACGAAGTTGCCGCTGCCCCGACAGACGTAGTCCAACCGGAGTTCACGCTGCAAGAGATGAGCATCATCGTCAAAGTTCTACAGAACGCACAGCTACCAGAAGCAAACGGAAAGATAGCTGTCGGTCAGATACAAGCCAAGCTAGAAAACCTTATGCAGCAGCAAGGCGCGAATCAATAGCTAGCTGATGCCCGTGTTATCCTGATTACATGTCGCCCGATCCGCAGGTAGTAGAGAAGAACCCGCAGAACATAGCGGCACTACTGCACAGCGTGGCCGAGATCGTTGCCAGCTACGGCATATCTGAGACACGCATCCCACAGAGCCAATCGACGCTAGCACCGCTAGACATGGCGACGATCCACCCGGCAGTTAAGATATGCAAGATCGATGAGGATGAGCAGCTTGTGTTTGGCTGGGCCTCCATCTCAGCAGATGAGTTCGGCGGCCTAGTGGTGGATTCAGACAACGAGGTTATCGAGCCTGACGTATTAGAAAAGGCTGTCTACCAGTATGTGCTTGAGGAGCGTGGAGCCGGTGAGCTACATGAGGGCGAGTCAATAGGACAGATGGTGGAGTCGCTAGTTGTCACGCCGGAGAAGGCAAAGGCAATGGGCTTGACCGTTCCGCTTAGCACCGGCTGGTGGTTCGGTGTCAAGATTCACGACGCAGATGTTTTCGCAAAGGTAAAGGACGGCACGTACTCGATGTTCTCGATAGGTGGTACTGCTGTTGCCGAGGAGGTTGAGGTTGCATGAGTAAAAAGCTGAAGCGCCTACGCAATCTGGTATTAAACAGCGTCGATCTAGTCCCGACGGGCGCGAATCCAGGTGCCAACATTAAACTTTTTAAGAACGAGAAAGACGTTCCATCCGCGACAGGACTTAAAGTTGATGATGAATGTCACAAGGAAAACCCCGAAAAAGACAGCGCTGATTTACCGGAGGTAACTATGGCTGACGACGAAACTGCAGCAGAAAGCACAGAGGAAGCTACCGAGGAAGGCACCGCGGAAGTTACCGAGGAGGCAACCGAGGAGAACACTGAGGAAGCCGAAAGCAAGGAGGAAGCAGCCGAGCTTGAGAAGTCACAAGCCGAGACAGTTTCACTCCGCAAAGGTTTAGATACTGCGAACGAGAAGATCGCAAAGATGGAAGCGGTACAGCGTACTCGCGACTTCGTTGCGAAGGCCAAAGAGTTTACGAACCTCGGCAGCGTAGAGATAATCGGCAAGCTACTCAACGTAGCTGACGAGCACTTCAGCGCAGACGAGTACGACTACCTAGAGAAGATTCTCAAGGGCGCATCCGCGCAGGTCGAGGAAGGCGCTCTATTTGCACAGCTAGGCAAGACAGACGGCGAAGCAGATGAATGGGAAGATCGTCTAAAGGCAGCAGCTAAGGATCGGGTCGCAAAGGGCGATGCCGAGACGTTTGAGATCGCCAAGAGAGACATCATGAACGAAGACCCCGACATGCAGAAAGAATACGAAAAGAGCGTGAGATAAATGGCTTGGGATAAACCAGGACTTACACACACCTTCAGAGCCGCAACTGGCATGAAGCAATACCATGCCTACAACATCACTGGGGTTAATAACCAGTTAATTGCGCCGACGACCGAAGGTAATGCCATCGGAATCTTGACCTCAGAAGGCACGACCGGCTCAACCGGTCTAGTCGGATCGACTTACTCAGGAACCTATCAAACAGTTCAGCTCACGGGAATAGCGAAGTGCGTTGCAGGCACAACGACTATCGACGCAGGCGAGTGGGTCAAGGCGGCAGTAGACGGCAAGGTGGAAGCCTCGACAGGGCCAACATCAACTAGCCATCTGCTCGGGCGAGCACTTAGTAAAGTACTGTCAACATCCACAAGCGGTGAGGTCATTTCAGTATGGCTCAGCGACAACACTCAAGGAGTGTGAGCTAGATGCCAAATCCTACTCCAGCATCAGTACACCAAGATACACACCTCACCGATGTCTCGGTGGCATACCTACAAAGCTCAACGAAGTACGTGGCGGATCGAGTATTCCCTCGCGTACCTGTGGCGAGGCAGTCAAACACTGTGGCGATGTATAGCCTCAGCGACTTTCTACGCGACGACATAGAGCGGCGCTCAGTAGGTGACTCGGCTGTTCAGATCGGATACCGGACAGAATCAACGTCTTACCACTGTACCGAGTGGGCAGCGGTTCACGCTATTGACGACCAGCTTCGAGCAAATGCGGATGCACCGTATATGCCAGAGCAGGACGCGAGCGAGTTCCTTACGCAGAAGATGCTCATCAAGCGCGAGGTGGAGTTCGTTAATAACTTCTTCTCAACCGGCGACCTGTGGACAGGCTCATCGGACGCGGCAGATGTTGTTGGCGGTACTGACTTCACTCAGTGGTCGAACGCAGCCTCTACACCGCTAGAGGACATCCATTCGCACCAGTCGCGGATCGAATCGCAGACCGGCTTTCTGCCTAACAAGTTGGTCGTGAACCGAGACGGATGGTTCGACTTGAAGAATCACCCCGACATCGTTGACAGGATTAAGCATACATCCGCCGAGGCAGTCACGACCGATCTGGTCGCCCGTCTTATGGGGATAGATGAGGTGCTTGTTACAGGTGCAGCCAACATCACATCCGGCGAAGGCTCTACTGACGTAGGTGCTTACATCGGATCGGATGAGGCGCTTCTAGTCTACTCACCGCCTGCGGCTTCTTTGATGACGCCTTCTGGTGGGTACACGTTCGTTTGGTCAGGCTTGATCGGCTCCAACGAAGGTCAGGTAATCAATCGCTGGCGGGATGACCCTAAGCACTCCGACATGGTTGAAATTGTGGGCGCTTGGGATCAGAAGCGGATTGCACCGGCACTAGGTGTTCTCTTTACTGACATCAGCACGAGGGTATAGAGCAATGCTAGTAGCGTTGCGGCACTTCTCATTAGGTGATATGACGCTCTCCCCTGGCGATGAGATACCGCTAGGGGAGCAGCAGGCTTTACCTATAGGCCGGATCGAGACGCTAAAGAGTCAACGCTTTGTAGAGGAGCAGAC
>SDBS01003730.1_pt1 | contig 14974 bp, 10 predicted proteins | sample 2277091 | NCBI WGS metagenome assembly SDBS01 (sample SAMN10404972, study PRJNA504765) | marine sediment metagenome | isolation source: marine sediment core GS10_PC15, 163 cmbsf | place: Arctic Ocean: Southern Knipovich Ridge | collected 2010 | reverse complement strand
GCCTGCTGAAGCGGATGCAGATTAAGCTGGCGGATATCGACCTGATCGAAATGCATGAGGCCTTCGGGGCGCAGGTGGCCGCCAACATCAAAGCCTGGGAGCAGGGCTGGAAAGAGGATGCCATTGGGACTGTGGATCGGGCAAAACTCAATGTCTCGGGCAGCTCGCTGGCGGTGGGCCACCCCTGGTCGGCAACGGGAGGCCGGATCGTAACCACCCTGGCGAACGAGATGGCCCGGCAGCAGGCCCGCTATGGCCTGGTCAGCATCTGTGCGGCCGGGGCCATGGCCGGGGCTTTTCTGCTGGAGCGGTGATAATGTCATATAACATGGAATATTCATAAAAACTGCCGATATTAAGTGCAAATATGTTTTTCGATTGGAAGTGTCGGCAGCTTTTATGAATAATTCAGGCACCTGAGTTATTCACGGGCCGAGGTTGGTGCAGCGACGAGGAAGTGGCTCATGAGCTGTAGTGTACTACTGCGATTGGGCCACGACGATGTCGATGTGCTGAGATCGGCTCGCCCGTAGGGTAAAAGATGCCGATGATTATTATGAGTTTTATGAAAGAAATATCGGCATTATTTATGAATAATTCAGGATAATAAGGAGTGTGCAAATGGACAAACACAGAGATCATGTACTGAACGTTCACCTCAACCCCAACGTGAGCGGGCTCAAGCCGTCGGCTACGGTCGCGACCAACGACCTGTCCAACGAGCTCAAACGGAAAGGGAGAGAGATCTTCAAAATGGGGCTGGGTCAGTCGCCCTTTCCGGTCCCGAAGTGTGTGACCGAGGCGCTGTGTGAGAACGCCCACCAGAAGGACTACCTGCCGGTCAAGGGGCTGCGGGAGCTGCAGGAGGCCGTGGCCGAGCACCACCGCCGCAACTTCGGCATCGATGCCGACCCGGATGACGTCCTGATCGGGCCCGGTTCCAAGGAGCTGATGTTCGTGCTGCAGCTCACGTATTTCGGAGACCTAGTGATCCCGGCTCCCAGCTGGGTGTCATACGCGCCCCAGGCCAAGATCATCGGGCGCCATATCCAATTTCTCCCGACACAGTTCGAGAACGACTGGCACCTGACCCCGGAGGACCTGGAGGAGAGCTGCACCATGGATCCGGGTCGCCCTCGCCTTCTGATCCTGAACTACCCCCTTAACCCCACCGGCACCACGATGTCACAAGAACACCTGAAAGAGCTGGCCGAAGTGGCGGACAAGTACCGTGTGGTGCTGCTCTCGGATGAGATCTACGGCAAGATCCACCACGATGGGGAGCACCATTCCATCGTCCCCTTCTACCCGGAAGGGACCATCTTCAGCGGCGGGCTGAGCAAGTGGTGCGGGGCCGGGGGCTGGAGGCTGGGTGTATTCGTGTTCCCGCGCCGCCTGAGATGGCTGCTCAAGGCCATGGCCGCCGTGGGTACCGAGACATTCACTTCGACCAGCGCGCCCATCCAGTATGCGGCCGTGCGGGCGTTCCAGGAGGGGCCGGAGATCGAGGATTACCTGAAGAGGTCAAGGAGGGTCCTCAAGGCTCTGGGAAATACCGCCGCCCGCAAGCTGGAGGAGGCGGGAGCCAGGATCCGCTATCCGCACGGAGGATTCTATCTCTTCCCGGATTTCTCCGCCTTCAAGGAAAAGCTGCAGGCTCGAGGGATCAAGACCAGTGTGGACATGAGCCGGCGCCTGCTGGAAGACACTGGCGTGGCCTTCCTGCCCGGCAGTGATTTCGGACGGCCTCCGGAGGAGTTGACCGCGCGCCTGGCGTATGTCGATTTCAACGGCAGGGCGGCCCTCGAAGCCGTCGCGGGCATTCCCGGGGATCAACTTCCCGATGAGATTTTTCTCAAGACACACTGTGGAAATGTCATCGAGGCGATCGACCGCATCAACGAGTGGATGACCGGTTAGCTACTCTATCCGCGCTCCGACTCTATCCGCGCTCCGACCACTACAACTAATTGATTTAAATATGGTTATATCTTTACAATGGCTAAAAATATGGCTTAGAACGCTGGTTTTACCCCATAAATCAGCTATCTAAGGCAAATGAACCTGCGTCATCTATGCGAGATCCTTAAATGCCTGCTTTGACCCCCTTAACTTGCATTCTAAGCAGATATTTTGGGCCTTCTAAGGGGCTATTTACAAAGAAATGAATGACTTCGAGTGGTCGGAGCACATATAATAAAGGCATGAATGAATTGTCCATTCGGGCGCTTAAGAGGGTGATCCGGGAGACAGGAGCGAGACCGAGCCGGGGGGCGGCCAGGGAGCTAGCCCGGTCGCTGGAAGAGATCGCGTGGGAGATCGCCGACCGGAGTAAGCTGCTGGCCGAACACGCGGGGCGCCGCACCGTCAAGGACAAGGACGTCCGACTCGCCGTCAAAGACTGGAAAAAAGACTACTCGTAACGCAGCAAACCCACCGGACCGAGATCTCCGCCACCACCCCGGCTGTGATGCCGGAAAACACGAAGATATCCCACCCGATGCCGATGCAGTAGGCGAAGTTTCCCAGCCACTTGTGCATGACAAAGTAGGCGAACGGCCATGCACCAGAATATGATGGCACTCTAAGCATTTATCTTCAGTATCTTAAGCAACTTCTAATGGTCGGAGCGCAAAAGGTTTGTCCCCATATAGAAAAAAATGAAAGAAGGTTGGAGGAAATGGAGTCTATTATATATAATGATTCTTCATATGTTTTATCCATGAATCAAATAATCCAAATCAGGAGGGAGAGGATGTCTCTGCATCTCAGGAAGGTGTATAAGGCCGGACTCATACTCTGTCTAGTTCTAGGCGTCTCACAGCCGTTTTATTCGCAGGATCAGAGTTCGAACGGACACCTGATCAAGGACCTCAAATGGCGCAACGTCGGCCCGGCCAACATGATCGGCCGCATCTCCGATTTCGAGGCGCTGGAGAGCGACTTCACGCTCGTGCTGGTGGCCAGCGCATCGGGCGGAGTCTGGAAGTCCGTGAACGCGGGCACGACCTGGGAGCCGATCTTCGACAACTACGGCTCGGCCTCCATCGGTGACGTGGCATTCTATCAGAAGGACCCCAACATCATCTGGGTCGGCACCGGTGAGGAGTGCCCCCGCAACAGCATCGCCTGGGGGGACGGGATCTACAAATCCGAGGACGGCGGCAAGACCTTCACCAACATGGGGCTCAAGAGCACTCACAGCATCGCTAAGGTCATCACCCACCCCGACAGCCCCGACATCGTCTACGCGGCGGCCGCCGGGCACACGTGGGGCTACTCCGGTGACCGAGGCCTGTTCAAGACCACAGACGGCGGCAAGACCTGGCTGAAGCTCACCAACGGGCTGCCGGACGACGGCAAGACCGGGGCTATCGACCTGGTCATTCACCCCAAGAACCCGGACATCCTCTACGTGGGATTCTGGCAGAGGATCCGCCAGCCCTGGCGCTTCGACTCGGGCGGACCCAACAGCGGGATCTACAAATCCACCGATGCCGGCGCGTCCTGGACCAAGCTCACCCAGGGCCTCCCCGAGGGCGACCTGGGACGCATCGGATTGGCCATCTCGCGCAGCAACCCCGACGTGCTGATGGCCATGGTCGAACACAGCTACCAGCCCCAGCGCCAGCTCCGCGAGGGCTCGACCCAGAAACCCAATCCCGAGTACGACGACATGACCAAGCTCGGCACCGGCATGTACCGCTCCGAGGACGGCGGCGCCTCCTGGATTTACATGAACCGGGTCAACACGCGGCCCTTCTACTACAGTCACATCTACATCAATCCCTTCGACGACAAACTGGTGTACTATCTTGCGACCTCCATGCAGTATTCCGAGGACGGGGGCAAGACACTCAAGACCATCCAGGGGCTCCATCCCGACTTCCACACCATGTGGCTCGATCCTTCCCACCAGGACCGCTTCTACGTGGGGCAGGACGGCGGCGCCTCCATCACCCATGACGGCGGCAAGACCTGGATCCTGTTCGACAACCTGTGTGCAGCGCAGTTCTATGCCGTGAGCGCCGACAACCGCGACCCCTACTACGTGTACGGCGGCCTGCAGGACAACGGCTCCTGGGCCGGCCCCAGCATGAGCCGGGAAGGCACGATCCTGACCGACTTCTGGTTCAACTTCGGGGGCGGCGACGGGTTCTACACTCAGAACGACCCCACGGACTGGCGCATCGTCTATGGGGAAAGCCAGGGCGGGAACATCTTCCGCGTGAATGTTGAGACACGAGAGACCACCCGCATCCGGCCTTCCCAGCAGAGCACCTACAACTGGAAAGACCATGCCCCGCCACCGCCCAAGAAGAAAGCGGATGTCCCACAGCAGAAGCCCTCACCCTTCGGCCGCCAGAGATCGCCCTTCCGCCACAACTGGAGCTCCCCCATCCTGATCTCGCCGCACAACCCCAGCACCCTCTATTTCGGGGCCGACCGCGTGTTCAAATCCATAAACCGCGGCGACAACTGGACCATCATCAGCCCGGGTCTGACCACCAATAACCCGGAAAAATACAGCCGACCCACGGGCGGCATCACGCTGGATCAGACCGGGGCCGAGACCCACTGCACCATCACCACCATCTCCGAGTCACCGATGACCCCGGGTTTACTGTGGGTGGGCACGGACGACGGCAATGTCCAGGTCACAAGAGACGGAGGCACACACTGGACCAACGTGCGCCCGAATGTACCGGGCGTGCCCCAAGAGATCTGGGTGAGCAGAGTCGAGGCATCCCGTTTCGACAAGGGGACATGCTACCTGACCTTCGACGGCCACCGCAGCGACGTCTTCGCTCCCTTCGTGTTCAAGACCACTGACTACGGCCAGACCTGGACCAGCATCAGCGCCAACCTCCCGGATGACGGCCCGGTTTATGTGATCCGGGAAGACCTCAGGAACAAGAACCTGCTTTTTGTGGGCACCGAGTTCTCCATGTTCTTCACGACCGACGGGGGCAAGAAATGGGACAAGCTCAGCCCCAACATGCCGACCGTGGCTGTTCATGACCTGTTCATCCATCCGCGGGATAACGATCTGATCGCCGGCACACACGGGCGCGGCATCTGGATCCTGGACGACATCTCCCCGCTCCAGCAGGCCACGGACAAGGTGCTGGCCTCCGAGGCCCATCTGTTCGAGAGCACACGGCCGGGCACACAGTGGCTGCGGCTGGGCAGGGGCGGCTACGGCCGGGGGAACCTCTTCTTCGCAGGGGAAAACCCGCCCGAAGGAGCGGTGATCAACTTCTACCTGAAAGAGAAACCCGCCGAACCGGTAACCGTGGAGATCATGGACGCCACAGGAAAGCTCAAGACCCTCTACACGCTGAAAGAGGCGGAGGCCGGCATCAACCGCCTGCTGTGGGACATGCGGTTCGACCCCTCGCCTCAGGCGATGAAGGCCAGCCTCAACTCGATGCAGTCGATGATGGAAAGGATCCTGGGACGGCCCGAGGTGGAGCCGGAAGCCAAGGCGACGGTCGAGAAGGCCTTCGAGCAGCTCAAACAGCCCGGCCTCACCTACCGGGAGGCGGCCGAGATCCAGAGGAAAGCCTTCCAGACGATCGGGTTCGGCGGCATGGGCCGCTTCAGGGGCCGTGGTAGGGGTGGGGCGGCTGTCGCAGAGCCCGGTTCCTATGCCGTGAAGCTCACGGTCAACGGGAAGACCTACGACGGCACCATCGCCGTCCGGAAGGATCCCATGCCGACGGGTAAGAACAACTGATTTAAAGGGGACAGGTACATTTAGAGCTCTAAATGTACCTGTCCCCTATTCAAAAAAAAGGGCAGTCCCTTGATCGAATCGGGACTGTCCTTTTATTTACTCTCTTATACCACTAACTCTATGGGCGGGCTGGCACGCTCGACCTGCCGCTCAACCGCCCCTAATCATCCAGAGGTTCGATGGACAGGATCTCTCTGTCCCCCGCCTTGAACTTGTAGCTGTCGTGATAATCCGCGTCCTCACACAGGACGAGTTTGAGGTTCTCGGGAGCCAGTTCTTGTCGGCTCGTGAATCCTCAAAAACTATCGCACACAACACAATTGCAAGACTATAGGAAAGAAGTAATAGTGGAGTGTAATAAAGAATACGGGTTGCAATTTCTGGTTTGCGCAACAGGAAAGCTAAATTTTCCTAGCCTAAAACATCATTACCATGAGCGTAATCTATGGAATTGTGATCTAAATCAATTCCCCATCCCAGATGGAGGATTAATAAGATACACAACAATAAAGACTGCAACGCCGCCCCCTGCTTGTATAGTCCAGCCGGGTATGGAGCCACCGAGATCTATAAAACCTAACAGCCCAGCCGAGAGAAAGCCGGCTCCGAAGGCAACCATAACGCGGATTATCCATTTTGCAGTGGGGCTCAAGTTGCTCTTGAAAACCGCAATCAGCAAACCCAAAATGAGAAAAACCGCTCCGATGATAATCGAAACATAGATAGGCATAATCTTCTCCTTCAATGTGATTGATCATACTCTCACATTCTTTTGAATGCTCTGCCGATATCCTCACCATACAGCTCAAAGTCCAATGAAGCAGACTTATATTGCTCAACTTGCTGCCAGACACAATGTCCAATTAAAGTAGATAAGGCCAGGCAGGCATATTGGAGCTTATCTAATCAAGGATCGATGATGATCTCAGGATCTTCAACGAGAATTTTATCATGCTCCTTATCCCAGACTGCTATGGTATATTTGAATTTCATTCCAGAGCCCTTCTTATCCGGATCAGCATATACTGGCAATTCCTCGGTTTCGTAAGGACCTGGGTCTGCTGGTTGTGTTCCCCATATCTTTTCTACAGCCTTATTTTGTTTACCCAATGGAGTGTCCCAGCCGAAATCCACAACAAACGGATACTTACACGTCCATCCGACTTGACCAGGTCTTTTCACACGCGCTCGCTTACAAATAATATCACCATTCTCAACTGTAATTTGAATTAGCATAACACCAACCTCCCATAAATTTATTTTTCCGGCAGCTGCCGGTTGAAACCACCCCTAAAATCAAGCTGTGTATATTACTTCTGCTGTGTTTGAATCAATTCTTTATATCTTGTGTCATTCCGCATGTCAAGCAGATCGGGATTCTTTTCGATCTCGTCCAGCGGCCCCCCGGCATCGAGATAGATCTTCAGCATCCCCAAGGACCTATCCCGCATATCCATGACCTCGTAGGCGCGGACGCACAAGCGCAGGGCCAATACGTTTTTGGTTTCAGTTTCTCGGATCTGAGCGATCTCATTCAAGGCATGACTTTCGTCGCCCGTTACCGCCAGATAAAAGGCCAGATAGGCCCGTGTCTCCGTGTCCTGTGGATTGGTGCTCAGGCCCATCCGGGAGAGCCCTATCGCCCTGCTGTATGCCTCAGCGACCCCAGCTTCAGTCGCTCCCTGCGTATACCGCCTGGAGTCTCCCAAGTTGCCCCAGATCCTGTGGTCATTCCTCTCGAGTTCGAGGGCCTGCTCGTAGATAACTGTGGCTTCGTCATATTTCTGCTGGCCAAAATAGAGCGTCGCCAGGTTGGAGTATGCCTTGGAATTCGGCTTGATAGCCAAAGATCTTTGGAAAGTTGACTCGGCAAGATCCAAGCGCCCAAATATATAGTAGATCCCCCCCAGGTTGTTGAAGCCCCTTACATTGTCAGGAGCCAATTCGGTGACTTTCACAAACATCTGCTCGGCCTCATCCTGCCGTCCGCTGCGGGCGTAGAAGGCCCCGAGATGGCTGTATCCTCCCCAGAAGGCCGCGTTGAGGTCGATGGCTCTCAGGTAGTGATGTTCCGCTTTTTCGAGATCATCAGCAGCCTGATAAGCCTTGGCAATCTCTCGGTGAGCGTCCGGGTTATCGGGATCGAGCTCGAAAGCTTTCTCAAAGGCGTGAATGGCACCTTCCAGATCGCCCGTCTCCCGGTTTATGATCCCGATCGTGATGTGCGCCGCAGCCAGGTTGTTATCGAGCTCCAAAGCCCTTTTGCACAAAGCGCGCGCCTTGATCAGATCGTTCGAAACCTTGGCCTCGACCCATCTTCGCCAGTAGGTCTCACCCAGTTTTGCACTGGCCAGCGCAAACTCCTCATCCTCCTGGATGGCTTTGGTCAGCAGTATGACGGCATTATCCAGGCTGTCCAGGTCCTGATACTCCTGCAGATACCCTATCCCACGAGTATAAAACAGTGACGCTTCTGCATTTTCGCTTACGGCAGCGGCAAAACTCACCTGATCCTGCAGGCTGACCTGAATGTCCAGCAAAGCTGCGACCTCGCCGATGATTTCGTCACGAAGGGAGAGGCGATCCGGGCTGGGATAGCTGAGACTCCTTGAATCCAGCGAACGAAGGATTTTGGCGTCGATCAAGGACAGGGTAACGTTCACACCATCCAAGGTATAATCAATGTTCGGGGCGATGACCAGGTCCACATTGAATATCTCACGAGCATCGCTGGCGCTTTGAATGTCCTTGTCGATAATCTCCACCGAGGGAACCAGCCATAGATCGGATTTTCCCCTCTGCAGCTGAGTGAGCTTGCTGTTCAGCGTCTCGTAGAGGCCCTGGCAGAATCTCTGGTCTTCTTCGCTTCCGCCGATCACATTGAATGGCAGCACCGCAAGGCCCTTCTCGGGCGGCCCGGCCGAACCCAGGCTGAGCAGGCTGATCCAGGCATGGCGGAACGGGAGGATGAGCACGAGCAGGAACAGGATCACAGCGGCCGGAATGGCGACCAAGGGCCTGTGAAAGGGGCGTAGGACCTGCTGGAGGAGGCGGGTCGTGGACGTGTAGGGCCGGGCCTCTCCTGTGGACAGGGCCTGGCGGAGCTTCTTCAGGTCATCCTTCAGCTCGGTCACCGACTGGTAGCGCGCATCCGGGCTTTTTTTCAAGCACCGGCTTATGATCCGCTCCAGATCAGCCGGGAGGTCGGCCCGGATCTCACCCAGGGGCTTGGGGGCCTTGTTCAGGATGGAGTACAGGATGACCATGCTGTCCCCTTCACCGAAGGGGAGCTTGCGGGAGGCCATCTCGTAGAGAAGCACACCCAGCGACCAGATGTCCGAGCGCTGGTCGACCTCCTCCCCTCCGGCCTGTTCCGGAGACATGTAGGCCACGGTCCCCATGACCATGGCGGTGCGCGTGATCTGGGTCCCGTGCAGCATCTTGACCAGCCCGAAATCCATGACCTTGGCCTGCCCCTTGGGGGTGATCATGATGTTCGAGCTCTTGATGTCCCTGTGGACGAATCCTTGTTCGTGGGCCTCCTCCAGGCCCGAGGCCACCTGGATGGCGATGTCGAGGGTTTCCCCCAGAGTCAGAGGTTCGGACCGGAGGGTCTCTTTGAGGTTCTTCCCTTCGATGAACTCCATGGCGATGAAGATCCGGCCGTCGATCTCCTCGATCTCGTAGACCGTGTTGATGTTGGGATGGTTCAAGCGGGCGGCCGCCTGGGCTTCCTGGATGAAGCGGGTCCGGGTCTGATGGTCCTGGACGGCCTGCCTGGATATGAATTTCAGGGCGACCGTGCGCTTGAGCTTGGTATCTTCGGCCTTGTAGACCGTGCCCATACCTCCCTCGGCTATCTTCTCCAGGATCATGTAGTGAGATATCGGTTTTCCGACCATAGGGTCCATGGGACCACCCCTGTTGAGCCTTATATATCAGAGGGAGTATGCAAAGTCAAAGATTCTTTGGGGACAGACCATGAAATGTATTGATATTAATATAATTAGATAACATATGTTAGCATTTTAGCGTCTTAGAAGTGATTTTTTAGCCCTAAAAATCAGCCCCTAAGGCCTTTTCGAATTCTCTATATTATAAATTCCTTAGATTCACATTTTTAGTATTATAAAACGAGTTGTAAGCACGAATAATGACATATCTTATGCCTTAACTTCAATTATTACAACAGAATTCGAGGTCTGTCCCCAAAATGAGAACCTTTTAGTGGATTTTGCCGTATACAGAGGCGGCGGAGTGGATTTGGAGACTGAATATGTTCAAGAACGACATGAAGATGGCCCTGCGGACCATCAAGAAGAACAAAGGCTACACCTTCATCAACATGACGGGGCTGGCGGTCGGGATCGCCAGCTGCCTGCTCATCCTGCTCTTCGTGCAGCATGAGCTCAGTTACGACCGGTTCCACGAGAAGGCAGAGCGGATCGTCCGCGTGGGCATGAAGGCCGACATAGGCACCAACAGCTTCGAGGTCGCCGATGGACCCTCGCCCCTGGCAGAGGCCCTGCGCAACGACCTGCCCGAGGTGGTCGACTCAACCCGGCTGTTCAGGATCAGGCAAACATTCATCCAGTACGAGGACAAACAGTTCAAGGAAGAAGACTTCATCTATGCCGATCCGAATGTGTTCGATGTCTTCACCCTGTCCCTGATCGCGGGAGACCCGGAGACGGCCCTGGCCCAACCCGGTTCGATCCTGATCACACCCGCGGTGGCTGAAAAATATTTTGGCAGCCTGGATGTCCTGGGGAAGGTGCTTCACGGCGAAGACGACAGGTCGTTCAAGGTGACGGGGATCATCCGGGAGCTCCCGGACAATTCCCACTTCCATTTCGATCTGATGGCCTCGTCTATGGGCTACCCCCCGAGCAAGGCTCCCGACTGGTTCAGCAACGGCACCTTCACTTATCTTGTGCTGGATGAGAGCGCGACGGTCACCCAGCTGCAGGAGAAACTCCCCGCACTCTCCAAGCAGTACATCGAGCCGACCATTCAGGAAGGCTTTGGCATGAGTTTCGATAAGTTCCTGGAGACCGGCAATTTCTTCGGTTTCATCGCCCAGCCTCTACTCGACATCCATCTTCATTCCACCGCGGACAACGATTGGGAGACGACGGGGAGCTACAACACAGTCGTCATCTTCGCGGCCATCGCAATCGTGATTCTGATCGTGGCCTGCATCAACTTCACAAACCTGGCCACCGCAAGGGCCAGCAAGCGCGCCAACGAGGTCGGGATCCGCAAGGTCGTAGGCTCCCAGAGGAGGCAGTTGGTGCAGCAGTTCCTGACCGAATCTCTTTTCCTGAGCCTCGTGGCCTTTGCGATCGCCCTGGTCCTGGTGCTCACTGCCCTGCCAGCGTTCAACAAGATCATGGACAAGGAGATCTCCATGGCCGTGCTGGGTACCTGGTACGCCCTGCCGCTCATGGTGGCGTCTGCGCTGGCCGTCGGGATCCTGGCCGGGGTGTACCCCGCCTTCATGCTGGCGGCGTTCCGGCCGGTGGCGGTGCTCAAGGGAAAGATGCAGTCCAGTGTGAGGGAACGCAGGTTCCGCAATGCCCTGATCGTCTTCCAGTTTTTCACCACGGTCGTCCTTTTCATCGGCACGATCGTGATCTTCAACCAGCTCCACTTCATGCGGAACAAGGATCTGGGGTTTGACAAGGAGCACCTCGTGGTCATCCAGAATGCCCACATGATCGGGGACCAGCAGGAGGCCTTCAAGACCGAGCTCCGGAAAAATCCTGACATCCTGGGCGCGGCCTATTCGGCCACAGGGCCGTTCATGAGCCTAACCGCACAGATCTACCGCAAGGAGGGGCAGGACATCCAGGCCAACTACACCCTGGTCAACATCGAGGTGGATCACGACTACATGGACACCTACCGGCTGGAGATGAAAGAGGGACGGTTTTTCTCCCGGGAAAACTCCACGGACACCTCAGCCATCATTCTGAACGAGGCAGCCGTGCGGGCTCTGGGGATCGAAGTTCCGGTCATTGGGAAGCGGCTGCTCTGGCTGACCGATGAAGGGATCTCGTTCACCATCATCGGGACGGTCAGGGACTTTCATATGCAGTCGCTGCATGAGGCCATCCGGCCCATGGTCATGACCCTCAATCGGCCCGTTCCGATGCGTCTGTTGTCTCTGCGTATCAACCCGGGGGAGACCGAGAAGACGCTGGGTTTCGTAGAAGATCAGTGGAAAGCCTTCAGCCCGCCTCAGCCCGTCGACTATGTGTTCCTGGATGAGCGCTTCGACAGAGGATACAGGTCGGAGATACAGGCCGGGAATGTCTTTTCCGCCTTCGCGGGATTGGCCATCTTGATCGCCTGCCTGGGGCTTTTTGGGCTGGCCTCGTTCATGGCCGAACAGAAGACCAAGGAGATCGGAGTACGGAAAGTGCTCGGGGCTTCGGTGCCGGGGATCGTGATGCTGCTCTCGAAAGAGTATGTGAAGTGGCTGGTGGTGGCCAACCTGCTGGCCTGGCCGCTGGCCTACTATGCCATGCACAACTGGCTGCAGAATTTTGCCTTCCGGACCGGGCTCACAGTGTGGCCTTTTCTGATCGCCGGGGGGATGGCCCTGCTTGTCGCGCTCCTGACCGTGAGCTTCCAGTCTATCAAGGCGGCCCTGTCCCACCCGATCAAAAGCCTGCGCTACGAGTGACCGCACCGACAGGGCGCGGCTGGGGAAGCTCGAGCTCCTTGTCAGAGATCGAATGAACGAGGTAAGATAGAAAAAGTTACACACATGTTTAAAGACATCGGTCAGCATAAAATCGATCCCCGGGACCGGGCCGTCAAGCTGTTTGTGCTGACCATCTCGACCATCGTGTTCGCACTGATCATTTACATGCTGCTGTTGCTGGCCAACGTCATCCCCACGGCCGAGAGCCGAGAATACCAACGAAGGATCCGGCGAGGGCAGGAGATCCTCGAGATCCTGGATATGCAGGTCGTAGAAGCGGGCTTTATTCGGAAAGCCACCAGCGCCCAAAAAGACATCTACATGCCGCAGCTGGTCCTGCAGTTGGTCAATTCGTCGAAAAAGAAGTTCACGCAGATCATCCTGGAATGCCGTTTTTCCAGAGGGGATCAGTTCATTTGTGGGGGAAGATCCTATGCGAACGAGTTCGAGCCGGGAGAGGTTCGCAGAGTATCGGTTAAATGTGTGGAGCCCGGTTTCACCGGAGCCGTTATCTTTGGGATCGGGCTCGAAGACGCCAGGCAGGGCTTGGAATATGAGATAGTACTCAAGACCGAAGAAATCAGCGTCATCGCCCTCACCGACACCCTGACATTTAAGTTACTATAAATCGCGCTCCGTGAGGACGATGTCGTCGCGGACATAGACGATGTTGGTCTCTCTCAGCATGCTCTGGAACTCATCAGGCGAGAGGTCATCACGAACCACTGCTTCGACCGATCTGCCGATGTAGAGCTTTTTATTGATGTTGTCGACCATGCTGTTGACCCGGATATAGAGATTGGCCTGGGTCTTATCCGCAACCACGGTGATCTTGTTATCTTTGACGCGGATGGCGCGCACCCCTTCGAATCTGGAGACCTTGGACACCAGGTTCTTAAGCATCCGGCGTTTCCGGTTTCGGATGTAGCGAAATATCACAAGGCCGACGATGCCCATCCAGAGCAGTGTCGCCCATGGGATGTCTGTGAACAGCAGGATGGCTACCGCGACCAGAGCCGCAGCGGCAAGAGCGATCACTTTGGATCCGACCGGTATCGAGGTCCTTATCCAGTATTTGATCTCCTCGAACTTATGGCCGGGGATGAGGGTTCGCCGGACTCCGGATTCGATGTCGGCCCGCAGATGTTTGAGGTCCATTGCCAGCGCGGCCGCGTCTTCATACCGGTCCTCGGATCGTTTGCGCAGGCAGCGGGAAATTATACGGTGCAGCTCGGGCGGAAGATTCTTCCGGATCACCGTGATCGGTTTGACCTCGTCGAAGGCAATGGAATGCATGGTATCCAGGGGGGAATCGCCTTTGAAGGGAAGCTCTCCGGTGACCATCTCATAAAGGACGATCCCCAGAGAGAACACATCGGAGGTGTAGGTCAGTTCCTGCCCGCGTGCCTGTTCCGGACTCATGTAGGCGATGGTTCCCATCACAGTGCCGGCCATGGTCTGAGCCATGGTCTGCGTGCGAGTTCTGTTGGGCCAGGTCTCGGTCCCGGTGGCATCCGCATCAGGCTCCAACAGCTTGGCCAAGCCGAAGTCGAGGATCTTGGTGTGGCCGTCCCGTGTGACCATGATGTTGTCGGATTTGATGTCCCTGTGGATGATCTTGGATTTGTGGGCCTTGGAAAGACCCTCGGCGGCTTGATACGCAATCTCGACCGAGCCGATGAGGTCCAACTCCTGGTTGGTGATCAGCTGGCTGACGGTGTGGCCCTCGACGAATTCCATGGCTATGAAGGTGGTGCCGTCCACCTCATCGATGTCATAGACCTGGGCGATGGCGGGGTGCTGGATGGAGGCGGCGGCACGCGCCTCCTGCTGGAAGCGGCGCAGGCGGTCCGGACTGGCGGTGAGCTCCGGTTTGAGGACCTTGAGCGCCACCGACCGCTTGAGCTTCTGGTCCTGGGCGCGGTACACGACACCCATGCCGCCTTTTCCCAGCAGTTCCTCGATCTTATAGTGCTTGATGCTTTTCCCGACCATACGCCTAGACTTCCGCCTATCCTATACCATAGGACTCCCTTCCGGTCAATCCGGATTTGCGCTCAGACCATTAAAGCCTATTGATATTATTATAGTTATCGCCATAGAAGGCATAATAAAGCAGCTTAAAGTTCACTTTTTGATACCAAAAACACACATATAAGCCCTCATGTGGAATCTATGCTTCAGATTTATCTCAGGCGACATCTTTGGTCCTTAAAAACGCACAGATAAGAGAGCTTAAAGTATCGATTTGGCCCCAAAAAAGCTTGATTTAAGCCAATATTTGTAGGCATCTAAAACAGTATTTCCTTTATTTTAAGTAAGTTCTGATTGTCGGAGCGCGAATAGAGCGCGAATAAGCCATCTTCGCCTTGACTCCCCTACCAGTCTGTGTTTGTATAATGGGTTCATGAGGGTAGGTTCCACCAGAAGGCGGAAGGTCTTCTATTCCTGGAAGCAGATCGCCTATCACCTGGGCTGCAACGAACGCACCTGCCTGCGTTGGGAAAAGGAGCTGGGGCTTC
>SDBS01003729.1_pt1 | contig 14976 bp, 8 predicted proteins | sample 2277091 | NCBI WGS metagenome assembly SDBS01 (sample SAMN10404972, study PRJNA504765) | marine sediment metagenome | isolation source: marine sediment core GS10_PC15, 163 cmbsf | place: Arctic Ocean: Southern Knipovich Ridge | collected 2010 | reverse complement strand
ACTTTATACCGACCCAAACATTTCTCTCCATAGCTGAACTCAATGTTCGCACCATAAGTAAAATGACGATACAGAAGAACGATAAGGGAATATTGATCCATTACCTGCTTATAACAGACGCCTTAATAAAAAAACACCATGCCGAAAAACAGGAAGTTGGCACAGGTTGGATAGGCTCTAAAAATAGTTTGTTTCGCGAACTCAATCGAGAGGTGAAGTGGCTTTTTTCTAATAATGCAGTAAAGCTCCAGTTGATATGTAATAGCCTTCTGCAAGGCTAAATTTTTGGCAGGATTCAGTAACTTCTCTTTTACCCTTTTCTTCATCAACGAAATAGAAAAGAATCGCTCCCATCAACATACCACTCTCATTTTCTATCGATCCAAGGACGGGTCCAAAATCAAAGTGTTCGACGCCCTGGAAAGGGAACCTTTATTCAACCAGGGTCTACGAAGTTGATCCGCTTGTATGTCCCAGATGCAATGGATAGATGCATGTGATCGCCTTCATTGAGCATGAGCAGTTGATCAAAAAGATCCTAAAACACCTGGTGCTGTGGTATGTGAAAACAAAGCCGCATCCGGTGGCCCATGCCCCGCCTATTGATACCTTTCCAGTATACGACAGTCCGCCGGCACCCAGTACGGATGACTACTTTTAAGAAAAATCAACCACCGGACAAACAGGTGTATTGTACCCAAAATTACTGAAATCTTAGGATTTTATAAAAATTGCATTTGACAATACAGAGCTCTTTCGGTATCTGGATTATAATTGTTAACTGTATACTGGATGATCCCATGTGTTGTGATTCGCTCGAATACCATACACAATTCAAAATTTTCACTTAATCCACTCTTAAAAAGCGAGTTCTTATCAATTGAGCGATTTATTGCTTTAATTTGCGCTTAATGATCTCCACCAGATCATTTCTGCCCATTTTTTTTAAAAAGGGAATTATCTCTACATAAAACGGATCACGGTGTCGAATGTTGATCTCGAAACCTGAAAAGAGGTCGGGAGAGACATCATTTTCAATAAATGCGTTGGTTTTGTTAAGAGCCCCGATGGCTACCAAGGCCGTCATGGTCCGAACACATTTCTCACACTTTCCACAATTCAGGCGGTCTTTTACATTTGCCAGACAGACTCTTAGATTTTGAAGAGCAACATCCCAATCTGCAACCAATTTAATCTTTTCCATTCGTGATAATTCAAGGTCCCGGTGAATGATCCTCATATCATAGCTGGAGTATGCCGGATCTAAAAGGGGATGAGACCCGCACGGCACGAGAATCGGTATGTTATACGAAGAAGCAATATAGACGAGATTAAGCCGGGAAACAAAGGCATGGGCCACGGCAGCAAGAACTGCACCAAAAAATTTTTCCAGCCAAAGATCCCTATCATCACACAAATGCCGAATATTGGTATAAACAGGAATGAGTTCGACCTGCGCATCCTTTGCCACAGGTGTAAGAGCCGCCTTGGCCCTTTCAAACACGTGATATTTCGTGCCTCTTTCCACTACACCTCCAATATCAAAGCCGTGAACAAAGAGACAGTCTTTTATGGATCCCGGATGTTGTTCAGAATAATGAAGTTTATTCAACCGCAATGCAGCAAGGGAATCTATTCCTCCTGATAAAAAAAAACCCGCCCGTCGGGGTTTACTTGCATAGCCGGCATAAGTGCTTCTTTTGGCTTCAATTTGCAAAGGCTCATATATCCCTCCATACCATTCATGGATCAAGGCCATTATGGTTTCCAAACCTTCACACAGCATAGGACAAATTTCATCTTCTAAAAGGATTCGCTTCTCACCAAAATGCATCGCCGGCAGCAGACACCCAACTAAAAAAGCGTTGGGATTGCAGGATATATCATTATCAAATCTAACATCTGTTTCGATATAGACCTCCTGAGACGGGCGGTCGCAGTCCTCCCAAGCCACGTTGGCGATGGCTCGCACCATGTTTTCATTACGAATCAGTTTAAAATCGGATATACGCATTTTATTTGTTCTATTCTTTTAAAAAGAAGCTAGGTAATAGTTCAATTATTAGACAGGATAACAGGAATAACAGGAAAGTTTTTTTATCTTGTTTATTACCTATCCCCTTAATTTTAAAATTTATGCTTTTATGTCAAAAAATAAGTTAATATCGATATTAACTCTTTCAGGCCCGCCCCGGTGTGGCTTGCTTAGAATACACATTATTTATATCAAGTCTATCCTGTTATCCTGTCTAATATTTTTCTACCGGTGAACTATTACCATATTTGTTTGCCACATAGTCCACGATTCGGCCTGCAATGTCCAGTCCGGTGGCGGCCTCAAGCCCACGAAATCCGGGCGAATAGTTTGTCTCGATGACGCTTATGTGATCGTGTTGATCCACGATGATATCCACGCCTGCGATTTCAAGACCCACTGTCTCCGCTGCTTTTAAAGCGGTTTCCTCTATCTCCGGCAATAAGTCTTTGGGTTGGCTTTTGCAGCTTAAGTGGAAATTGGCTCTAAAATCTCCCTCTCGTGGAACCAGTTCCATGGCGGCCGCAGTCTTCCCGCCGATTACAAAAACTCGTATGTCCTGACGCCCTTTTGGAGGAATAAAAGGTTGCACTATAAGGCCTTTGCGTTGATCCAGATGGTTTCGGCAAATCTGTTGTTTATCTCGACGGTTATTTACAAGATGGATCCCTTTGCCTTGGCGGCCGCTGACCTGTTTAACTACTACCGGATACCCACCTAACTTATCAAGCGCCTTTTGTAACCCTTCTGCAGAATTTACAAACACCGTTTCCGGAACCGGCACATCACTTTCGGTGAGAGTCATTAAAGTAAGAAACTGGTTTTTGGCAAGAAGTATGGCATCCAGATCATTCACCAAAGGGATCCCCATTAGATTAAGATGGCGTACCAACGCCAGGCAAGAATCCCCTACAGTAGCTCCCTGCCGGGGCATTACAACATCCAGAGATTCTATACTTGGCTGACCCAACAGACGATGCTTTCCGTTTTCAAGTCTTGGCCACACCTGATAGGGATGAACCACCGTGACTTGGTGTCCCCGTTCGACTGCTGCTTCATGCAACCGCCGGGTGGGATGATAATCAGAGCCTCTAACTGTAATGATGCCGATATTCATATTAACCTTCCTGCCCATCCGGAACCCACACCCCCACCTCCTTGCCCACACGTTGACTATAAAATGTGGCGATCTGTTTGGTGTTATTCCGCAGGGCCATTTTTTGGGCAGCGACATTATCCGCACCGATGATTGAGAATATTTTCTTCTTACCGGCCCTGGCAGTTAGACCCTCCAATAGTCTGGTACCGATACCCATACCGCGATATTCGGGCCTTACAGAAGTATAGCCCCGTTCCAGATAATATCCAAGGTCAAAACCCGTTTGCTTATTTACCGCCTCCACATACTCGTCTCTGGGTTGCTTTAAACTGGAGTTTCCAACAATCACGTCCTCTTCCAAGGCATATCCAATGAGAAAGGCACGCTCCAGGTTGTATCTAATCCACTTGGTTCTCACCGAGCCTCCCGCTTCCACCATTCGGCAGATTTCATCCAGATATCCTTGGGGCAGATCTCGTGGATTCGCAAAATGGTAAGTTATGTTACGGCCCGGCTTATAGACCGTGTGTCGGTTATCCATTACTCTCCAGCAATATACTTTTTTCAGCCCATGTCGCTTAAGATAAAGCAGCAAGTAAGCCGGTTCGTTGAGGTTGTATGAAAAAGATTGTCCCGGTAATGGCGATACCTGTGTATAAGCTTTTAATAAGTTTTGCTTCAAAGGTGCTGGTCCGGAAAAAGGTACAGCGGCCGGTGAAGGACGATCCCAAGAATGGGCAATATTTGGATTGGATGATATAAAATGTGCCAGTTCCTTGATAAGGTTACATTCTTGCTTACGGTGTATCGCCACATGGTTCCATATTCCCGCTTTGTAGACGTCCAGCAGCGTCTTAATCAGTGATTCGCTTTTACCTTTAGGGTTTTGCCAGTGGATCATTCGAACGCCGGCCTTGTATGCGGCAGTGAATTCATCCAGGCCAGGCGAGGTATTCCAATCGCATTTTAGACCCAATACAAAGGATAATTGTTTTCCGTCAATTTCATCAGACAGTTTGGCCATATATGCAGATGAAATTCGTGTGTCTTCACTTAGAAAATCCTTCACGTTGAGTTTTTGCTGTTGCTCGGCAACGAAAGTTAAAAAAGATGAGGACGTCAAGATATCAGCCTCAAAATTATCCGGAATTTTAAAAGGTAGAACTATATCTGGAGCCAGGTAGTCCCTCAGAGGCAACCCACTAAAGTCAGGCCATGCCATTTTATATTGTTCCCCTGGACCGCCCAATTTACCAATTAGTTTTAATAGCGGTTTTGGATCAGTTTCCGGAAGCAAGCTGTCGATAAGATTCGCAGCACCTGTCTGCATCTGATGATTACTCTGCAAGGCAATATGAAGATCCGGACGCTGATTTTTCGTGAAATGAGCAATGGTTAGTGCAGCCGGCAACTGGTCCGGAACTGATACAAAAAGGATTAAAAGGCCAAGCTTGGAGTTAGCAAGTTTTGACGAAAGTCTTTCTTGTAAAAATGATAAAAAAGGGTTTGTATTCGTGTTTTCAAAAAAAGTTTTGGCTTGTGACCACTTTTGTATAGAAGCGTTGGTATAACGACCCCGTCGAAATTGTGAAGGAGAGTATGCCAGGGAGGTCATGTCCAGCAAGTCTTTTATTCCCTTGAGGGCTGTGATGAAGGATTCGGGCTTATAGAATTCTTCCGTTCTCAGAACTTCCAGGTTACGGCTCACTTCAGTGATTTTTTGGGTCCACTTTTCAGGATTTTTCTTTAAATCTGCCAATATCGTTTCGGCGTGGGGAAGTGAAGAGGGCTTTTTCCTATCTAAAATGCGATTCATCAGAACCGCCAATTGTTTGGATGTCAGGAGATAATTTAAAAAGAAATCGAGATTAGCATCGTATTGCTCGATGGATAAGCCCGGGCCGGCAAGATACGCCGCTGTTTGGGCGAGTGCCAATGGAGGAACAGCAAGGCTTCCCATGGGCGGATTGATCATTAGGATATGAAACGAATTTCGATTTTTCATGTAGTTGTTTGCCTTTTAAGGTTATTGTATCAATTTGTCTCAAAAGGTAAAATATTAGTAACATTCAAAAGTTATGACATAATCGGTTCTCAAACTTAATAAAGTCCATTTAACAATCCTTCAGGTAATGCCAATTTTCGAAAAAATGCGATATATTTTGAACGTTACCAAAATGTTACAGCAGAATAAGGGAATTATAGTGAGGTGTCAATTCTAAACGGGCTGTTGCCCAAATCCCTTTGAGCGGTCATTAAAGCGCTTTTTTGCAAATAAATCTTGGCGAAGTGGAAGATCAGTACTTTCAACTGTTTGAGCCCGAAAGGCGAGTTTTGAAAGCACCTGGAGCAAGCCTTAGATTTATCAAAAAACGCTTTAGACAAAGCGAAAAGGGATTTGGGCAACAGCCCGTAAATCTCCATCTGTATGATTTGTCTTTGCAAAAAAATTATATGTATGATATCAACAACAGGATATTTGGAACAAACAGTAAGCAGGGGTAAAATAGAGAAGGTTGAAATATTCAACATTGTTTGAGGGCAAAGGTATTTCCATGTATAATATGAAAGACAAATTTAGAAAAGTATCCATATTTTCTATTATCATCTTCTTACTTTATTCCTTTTTCCCATTCCCGACATTTGGATCCGAGAAGATCTTTAGAAATTCCATTGGAATGGAATTTGTCTTGATTCCGGCAGGCTCTTTTTTGATGGGGAGTCCTTCTTATGAACTCTATCGGGCAGATAGTGAAGGGCAACATCGGGTCACCATCACCAAGCCCTTTTATATACAGACCACTGAGGTAACATTGAAACAGTGGTGGGCGATAATGGGGAAAAAACTATTTGGCCGCCGAAAGGGACCGGATAACCTGCCGGTGGTAAAGATTTCCTGGTATGATTGTAAAAAATTCATAAAAAAATTAAATAAGTTGAATGAAGAAAAATATCGACTTCCCACCGAGGCAGAATGGGAATATGCCTGCAGGGCAGGTAGTACTACTGCTTACAGCTGGGGAAATACCATTGATTGTCATAATGCCATGTATAGTAATAACAGCAAAAAATCTAAAGAATGCCTGAACTTTGTGAAATCGAAAGGATTCGCCATTGATCGCCCTGCGCCGGTGAAAAGCTACCCACCCAATGCCTGGGAGCTCTATGATATGCACGGTAATGTCTGGGAATGGTGCCAGGACTGGTGGAGTGACTACCCTACAACTGCCGTTGCAGATCCGCGTAGCTCTGACCAGGACACTGCGAAGGTACGCCGTGGCGGAAGCTGGTTTAAACATGGATATTCATGTCGATCTGCTAACCGGACGTTTGCTCATCCTGCAAGCAGGTTTCAGACTACAGGCTTTCGGCTGATTTGGGGCAAAGAAGCAGATTGGATCGGGGATGAAGAAAGAGAAAAACCGACGGGTTTTATTAGAGAACAGGATGGGCCCTAGTGTTTTATATAACCGTTCACAGGTTCAGAGGTTCAGGGTTGATTTCCTTTTATTAACCTTCACTAACCCCGAAGGGTGAACTCTGAACCTCTGAACGCCTACTATTTAATTTATTAATGAAACAACCTAACCCGGATAAACCGGAAATAACAAATTACAAGCACCAAATTCCAAATTACAAGCACCAAATTCCAAATAAGATCAAAAACCAATTGTTTGGAATTTTGAATTTTAGTCATTGTGATTTATTTGTTATGTGTTTATTGTCTTTTGTTTTTTGACATAAAAACGCAAAAAATCAGATATAAGGTACCAACTAACACATAAAACCTTTTCCGGATGGACACAAACTAACTTGAATAAAGGTCTTTCATGCTGAAACTATTAGGCAGATGGCTTAAGGTTTATGAAAATGAAATCACTCTGTTTGTGTGGACAGCCGCGCTCTTATTTCTCGTTCGAAGCTCCGGCATGATACTGAATAATTATGCCGAGACAGCCTTTCTCAAACGGTTTGGTGTCGAGTATCTGCCCATTGTAAATATGCTCAATGCGATTGCCACCTTTTTTATTATGGGGGTAATGGCCGGTATTATGGGTAGAGTTCAGGGAGCGCCGCTGTTGACCTATCTTTTTATATTTTGCGGCGGTTCGATAGCATGTATCCGATTCTTAATCCCCTTTGGCATTGATCTAATATACCCTGTGCTGTTTATGTTGAAGGCACAATATGAAGTCTTGCTTGCGCTCCTTTTCTGGAATCTGGCCAATGATCTTTTTAACATGAGACAATCCAAGCGCCTATTCCCGCTGATTACGGCAGGAGGCGTTTTGGGGCTGATTATCAGTAGTTTTGGAACCCCTTTTATTGCCAAATTCTTTTTATTTGATAATCTCTTGCTTGTTTATTTAGGAATATGCCTAATGGGTGCCTTGATCGTTAAAGGCATGAGTACTCGCTTCCCGACCCTCCTTCTTGCTGAAAAAAAGTCTAAGAAAACCAAAGGCCGGACGTCTATGATCGAGGAATTTAAAAAAGTTCTCCCCCTCATGAAGGAGTCTATCCTCGTAAAGCTCATGATTGTACTAACATTTATGCCCAACGTGGTTATCCCCATCATGAATTACCAGTTCAATTTTGCCGTTAATGAACAATTTGCCACTGAAGCGGGTCTGATTCAATTTTTCGGTTATTTTCGCGGCATTTGTAACATCATAAGCCTCATTATTCTCCTTTTTGTGGGAAGGATTTACGGCAAGTGGGGTCTGCCGGTTGCCCTCATATTTCATCCATTTAATTATATTCTTGCGTTTTTGGCTTTTTTATTAAAATTCAATTACTTTTCAGCAATGTATGCAAGAATGTCCACGAACATTTTACGAACCACTATTAATATTCCGTCAAATGCCATACTGATGGGTCTTTTCCCGGAATCTTACCGCGGCATGGTAAGACCCTTTCTGAGAGGAACCGTGGTGAGGATCGGGCTTTTTTTAGGGTCCGGCATGATTTTAGCTTCTCAGGCGCTCTTTCACCCCAGATATCTTTCCCTGGTGGCATTACTATTTGTTGGCGCCTGGGTGACGGCACCTTTCATCCTAAAAAAGCGCTATTCAAAGATACTGCTCGACCTGATATCCAAAAATATGATCGATCTAAAATCCATGGAAGAAAAGGATGTTGGGCATCTTTTCAGGGACAAAAAGATCCAAACACAATTGATACAAGCCTTTTTGACAAGCCGGGGAGATGACTGTCTGTGGTATGCCCATTTGCTAAAATCGCTTTCAGTGCAAGATTTTGATGCCCACATTCTCACCAAACTAAAGAACGTTGATGATCAAACCAGGATAGGGCTTTTAGAATTACTGTCTTCACAAGCAGGTACAGAGGCCATTCCGGTATTAAGGGAATTAGCTGATCCTGAACAACCGGATCTGATGGTCAGTCTCATAAGGGCTGTTAACCGGCTGGCGCCTAAAGTTTCTTCCGGATTTGATTATGAAGTGTTTGAAAAAAGCAAGTATCCTGAAATTCAGGCATATGCTGTCGTTGGTCTTTTTCGCCAGGTGCCACAGAAATACAAAGCGATTATTCACTCATGGTTGGCTTCAGAGGATTCAAACTTGAGGAAGGCGGGCATTATTGCCGCCTGTGAATCAGGTGAAGCATCTTTTGTTTCGAGGCTAAGAGATATCTTAGATACAAAAGATAGTGCTCCGATGCTACCACTTTTATTAAAGGGACTTCACAAGCTTGAGGCTCCTGAGATGAATTCAACGGCACTACATTATCTTGCCCATCATGAGGAATCGGTTCGTTTAGCCGCCATAGAGATGTTTGAAATAAATGACGATGAGACTTTGAAAAAGATGATTTCCCTTTTGGGGGATTCATCAGAGAAGGTCCATGAGCTGGCTGGGAAAAAGATAGATATCGCACCCTATCATAACGGTCAAATTCTTGTAGAATCGCTTAATATACCGAAACACAAGGTTCGAGAGGGGATATTCGACTTGTTGGAATCCATGGATATAAAGGATCTGGATGTCTTTCGGTTCGCCCGATCTCAGATTGAAGGCAGCTACCATAATCTGGTAGAAGCAGAGGCTGTTCGGCTTCTTTCTGAAAGTCCCATAAGAGAACTGATTATAGATCATTTAAATCAAGAAAGTCGCGTAAAGATCGAAAATACGCTGCGAGTCTTAGCAGCGCAAGATCGTTCCGGCCAAATGAAAACCATTTATAGGGGAATATTTTCTCCGGATATCCGTCAGCAAGCCAATAGCCAGGAGGCGCTTGAAGATTTAATGGATGCCTCGTTGTCAAAAATCATGATGCCTCTTTTGGAAGGTTCTCCCGTTTCTGAGCGCATTAACATTGGCAGAAAAAACTTTAAACTTCCACAATTTGATTCAGAAAAATCTGCTCTTCTCTCCTATTTTTTAGCAAAAAAAGACTGGTTGACGGTAGTGCTGACGCTCAATATAATTGCCGAACAGGACATGGAAGGAGTAGACCAGGGAATCCTATTTGAACTTACCAAATCTGAAAATTCATATATTCAACAGATGGCTCAACATGCTATGAATCGGCATAAGGAGCTTCCGAGTAACAGGGAGAAAGGGATGGAAAAAGAAATTACTATTTCAGACAAGATAATACACCTCAAGGGAATTGAGTTGCTTGAAGGTCTTTCCATAAGCGAATTTGCAGCCGTTGCATCGGTAACGGATGAGGTCGTTTATCCGGCAGGTGAGATTGTAATTAAGGAAGGAGACTCAGGCGAGACCATGTATCTCATTGCCAGTGGAGAGGTATCTGTGATTAAAAGTCATGGTGAAGACCGAGAAGTTAGACTGGCTCTGGTTGGCACCGGTGAATATTTTGGAGAAATGGCCTTGGTTGATGATATTGTACGATCGGCAACTGTTCGTACGGAGAAAGAGTCCCGCTTTTTAGTCCTCCATAAACAGGAATTTAAAGAAATAGTGAGAGAATATCCCCAAATTGCACTTCAAATTTGCAAAGTGCTAAGCGAGCGAATCCGTAAACTTCACGATAAAGTGAAGACATAATTGTTTGCACCAATCGGACTTATATGACCCAAATTTCTCAAGCCTCCCAAACCAAAGCTAACGAGTGGAGAGTTTTATGGAAATAGCCTTTTTAATGGACAAGTTAGAATCGATCGATCCAGAAAATGAGACCACAAGTTATCTTATGTATGAATGCAACCAGCGGGGGCATACGGTCTATTTCCTTGAGCCGCATGATGTTTATATTCGCGGAAATGAGATCGTGGCCAGGATGATAAATATTACGGTTGCCCCTGCTCTCTCAATGAGAAAATATTGGCGTTCCCTCATAAGTTGTATGAAGCACGACGAACTGATATTTGAGACCATCACGGATCTGGATGCCCTATTTTTACGAAAGAATCCTCCTTTGAACTACCAAGTGATGGAATTTTTGGCACCGGTCAGCGATAAAGTATTTATGATAAACAGTACCGCAGGACAGATTCTCGGCAACAGTAAGCTCTATATTTTAAACTTTCCAGATATTATACCCGAAACGCATGTCTCTCGAGATCCGGCTCGGCTGAAGAAAATCATTGATGATTTTGGGGGAGACATGGTGATCAAACCACTGCAAAGATACGGCGGACAGGGTGTAATCAAAGTCAGCAATCGCGATCATGAAAATTTGGTATCCCTGATCAACTACTATGTGAAGGAATATAAGTTTTATCCGGAACGTGAACCCATCATGGTTCAGGAATATCTTGATATCGTGAAAAGAAAAGGAGATGTTCGGATCCTGATGCTGAATGGAGAGATTCTGGGTGCCATGCGGCGAAAGCCTCGTGAGGGGGATTTCAGAACCAACATTCATGCCGGTGCCCAGGCCTACAAGCATGAAATAACACCGGAAGAAGAAAAGATCTGTCATGTTATCAAAAAGCGGGTGGTTGAAGATGGTTTATTTTTTGTGGGCATTGACGTAACAGGAGATAAACTGGTTGAAATAAATTGTCTCAGTCCCGCTGGTATTCCTCGCATCAACCGATTGAATAAGGTAAAGCTTGAGGCAAAAGTGATCGATTTTATTGAACAGAAAGTCAATGAAATGAAAGGGTAAAATTAGACAGGATTAATATGATTTTTCATTCTGAATCTCACGCAAAGACGCCCCAGTACCATCTTCCGGAGCTATGGGGCAGGCGGGGCAGGCTAAGACGCAACCTTTTTTATTTTATGATTATCTTTCTGGGCATTATGTGTATAAGTGTTTCCTGTGCCAAAAAGCAGAGTGTTTACAACCTCAAAATAGGACTATCTAATGAGCCTAAAACCCTCAATATCTGGCTCGCAAGCGACAGGTGGTCTCTTGGAGTTCTTTCCCAGATATATCAGCCTCTTTATACACGGGATCCGGACACACTGAAACTTATTCCATGGTTGGCTGAACAACTGCCAATTTTTGATGAGAAAAACCTTTGTTATACGGTCCGGATCAGACCATCTAAATGGTCGGATGGTTCTGAGTTTACCTCAGAAGATGTGGTATTTACCGGCCGTTTAATAAAAGAATTTAAAGTGCCCCGGCACTATGCCAGATGGGAATTCATTGAAAGGTTTGAAACACCGGATAAACACACTGTAAAGTTCTATCTGAAGAAGCCGATGGCCATTTTTCTGGCGAGGACCCTCACAACACCCATCGTTCAAAAAAAGCAATGGTTTAAAATTACAGAGGAAGTGAAAAACACCGAAAAACCGCTAAAGGCATTACTAAATTATAAGATAGACAATCCGATTGGCAGCGGTCCTTTTGTCATTAGAGAATGGAAACAGGGCGCTTACTTATTCGTAAAGAAAAGTGAACATTTTTTTGGAACAGGGGAAAAAATAGGGGGACGATTGTTGGGCCCTTATATCAATGGGATCATTTTTAAATTTTACGGCACCTCGGATGCAGCAATCCTTGAGCTGAAAAAAGGAAGTATTGATATGTTCTGGTGGGGTATTCAACCAGGATACCTGGAGGATCTTGAAAGGCAAAAGGATATTCAACTATTTTATAATGAGAGAAGTGCACTGTATTACATGGGGTTTAACGTCCGGAAACCACCCTTTGACGATGTCAATCTCCGACAGGCGGTGGCAACATTAATCGATAAAGACTTTATTCTAACCAGGATTCTTCAAGGACACGGGAATAAAATGAGATCCGTTATACCCTCTGGAAACCGCTTTTGGTACTGTGAAGATGTTCCCCGTTATGGCGAAGGTCTCTCGCAAGAAGAACATTCAAAAAAGGCTTATGAAATCCTTAGAAAGGCCGGATACACATGGAAAGTACCACCTGTAGATGAATCAGGAAACCTGGTTAAAGGCAAGGAAATTCGTTTGCCCAATGGACAACCGATGAAAAAAATAACCATCTTGACTCCCCCGGCAGACTATGATCCCCTTCGCGCCATGAGTGGGATAATCATCCAGGAGTGGCTTCAGTCCATTGGCATCCCGGCATCTGCCAAACCGATGCACTTGAGTGCTTTACTGCAGCAAGTCAAGGTGCGACATGAGTTTGATTCTTTCATACTTGCCTATGGAAGGCTATCGCTTGATCCGGACTGGATGAGAAGCTTTTTTCATTCCAGGGATGACATACCCCGTGGAGGAAACAAGAGCGGCTATCATAATACCTATTTTGATCGGATTGCGGATCAATCTGCGTGTACCGTAGACAAAGAAAAACGGCAAAAACTTATTCATGAGATGCAGAAGATCATTTTGAGGGATGTACCATATATTCCCCTTTACAATCCCAAAATGATTGAAGCCGCACGCAAAGACCGCTTCACGGGTTGGGTGGAAACATTGGAAGGAATCGGAAACCTTTGGTCTTTTTGCCAATTGAAACCTAAATTAGCACCTTAGTTGTGAATTTTGTGCATTTTGTGGCAAAAAATTTTTTACTGGTACAATTTCTCTATCTTAAATAATTGAAAATTGAAGATTTGTGGAAATCGCTTCGCTCTGCTGTTTTGAATAATAAAATAAAAAATTGGCAGAATTCCTCAAATCCGCAATCCACAATCTAAAATTCTTTTTTATCCGGCTTAAGTTAAGAGACCTTTGAAAAATGCTCAATTTTGTTCAAGCTCAAGGCAGGCGAAAATTTTAACCATCCCGATGAGATAATTTATCGGGACAGGCATCCATACATTGAGTATTTTGAGGATAGCTCTAAAGCTTCACTTCGTGCAAAATGTTGAGCCTAACGCAGAAATTGGGCAAAAGGGGGCGTTTTGCAAAGGTCTCGTTAATAAGCAGGTAACATAAGGATTCATTATCCATGGAACTATTGAAATATATTCGCCAGCGTCTAATTCAGACCCTGATCATTTTTTTTGTGATCATGACGGTTCTTTTTTTACTTTTCCGTTTGGCACCTGGAGACCCGGTATCAAGGATGATCGATCCGGACATGACTCCTGAGGATTCAGCACGCCTTATTTCTCAACTGGGCCTCGACCAACCACTATGGATGCAGTATCTATATTACCTAAAAAATTTTTTTACAGGTAATTTCGGCTATTCTTTTCATTACGGACAACCAGTGGTTCAAATTATAAAAAACCGTCTTCCGAACACCATTCTTCTTTTTACGACGGCTGTAATTCTCTCTGCCTTGGTAGGTATATTTCTAGGGCAAATCGCCTCGTGGCATAAAGGTGAGAAAACCGACACCTTATTGAGTTTTGGTGCGTTATTCACCCATACGGTTTTTATACCCTGGTTGGCCCTCATATTGATATGGGTTTTTGGTTACAAATTGGGTTGGTTTCCAATCAACGGAATGATTTCAGCGGAAATATGGCTTGACCCCGAGGCCGGTTTATGGATTAAATCTCTGGATGTCCTTCACCATATGATCCTTCCTTTGAGCACTCTTTTTTTCATATATTTCGGGAGTTATTTAATGATCATGCGAAGCAGCATGCTCGAAACATTAAAAGAAGATTATATCCTTACTGCAAGAGCCAAAGGCCTTGAAGAGAAAGTGATCCGCAATCATCATGCCGCCCCCAATGCGGCTCTTCCGGTCGTAACCAGTGTGGGCTTGAGCCTGGCTTTTTCAATCAATGGCGGCGCGTTGACGGAAACAGTATTCTCATGGCCGGGAATCGGAAGAGAGCTGGTATTTTCGGTGAGCAATAATGATTATCCCCTTGCCCAGGCTTCATTTTTGCTTATAGCCACTGTTGTGCTCCTTTCAAACCTGATCGTAGACATCCTTTACGCATACCTGGACCCAAGGATCCGGTATTAAATGAGATAATTTCTGGATTATAACTATGGAAAGAGACGACATAAAACGTTTAAAAAGATCCAACTGGATCGCCCGTTTTAAGGAAGGGTGGTCCATTTACAAGCAGAACATTATCGGCAAGATCGGAATTTTTCTTCTGATTCTATTTGTTTTAATGGCAATAGGAAGCTTTATTCCTCCATTAATAGATCCCATGTATCAGCCTATGTCCGGAGTGGATCCGGATATTTCCATATCAACAGGTCCGAGTTTAAAGCACTGGTTGGGAACTGATTTTATGGGCCGGGATCTTTTCAGCCAACTCCTTGCAGGTGCCAGGGTTGCTTTCATGGTAGGAGTTTCAGCAGCCTTCATGAGTATATTTCTTGGTACGATAATCGGAATGCTTGCCGGGTATATGGGGAAATTTGTTGATACTTTTCTCATGCGACTGGCGGATATGATCATGGTTATGCCAACTTTGTTGGTGGTACTTATCCTGGCGGCCCTTTTTGGTCAGCTCAATATTTGGACGATTATTCTCATCATTGCCTTATTC
>SDBS01003728.1_pt1 | contig 14977 bp, 13 predicted proteins | sample 2277091 | NCBI WGS metagenome assembly SDBS01 (sample SAMN10404972, study PRJNA504765) | marine sediment metagenome | isolation source: marine sediment core GS10_PC15, 163 cmbsf | place: Arctic Ocean: Southern Knipovich Ridge | collected 2010 | reverse complement strand
TTAGTTAAATACTCGCGCAACATAAACCAAGCAAAAAGAGCCGTAACAAAAGGAGAAATATTATAAATAAGTGCGGTCTTTGATGAAGAAACGTATTGTAAGGCCCAAAATTCAAATATATAGGCACAATAAATATGAAACGCAGTTATCTGCAAGAAATCTAATAAATCCGCTCTTTTTGGCAAAATGCGTTGTTTACGCACGATAAGATATGCATACAGCAACCCTCCGCCAACAAGCATACGCAATGCTATAAAAAAAATAGGCGAAATATAGCACAGAACCGCCTTACCCATGGTGAATGTGCTGGCAAGTATCATGTACAGTAATAATATCAAAAACATGCTATCACTCCATTAGCAGAGGTTAATCACTAGTCTCATCGCTTTTAAATTCATTATCAACTAATCGAACAGACCCAATATCTACCGCTTTTCCTGTATCAGTATCAATTTCCACCCAAACACCGGTCATTAAGGCCGGTCCTTCGGTTTCAACCGCAAAGCGCGTTGGCATCTGAGTCATAAAACGCTGTATAATCGGTCCTTTTTTCATGCCAAGCATAGAATTGAGTGATCCAACCATCCCAAGATCGGTGATGTAGCCAGTTCCGTTAGGTAAAATGCGCTCGTCAGCAGTCAAAATGTGAGTATGAGTCCCAACAAACATACTGATTTGGCCATCTAAAAAGTAAGCGAGGCCCATTTTCTCAGATGTGGCTTCCGCATGGAAATCAACGATAATGATTTTTGCTTTGGTTTTAACATACGTTAAAAGTGATTCAACCGTGCGGAAAGGACAATCAAGATCGTCTCTCATAAAAGTTCTACCTTGCACATTTATCACCGCAACAGTATGATTTTTACATTCATAAAATGTATATCCTACACCGGGAGCACCTGTAGGATAATTGGCTGGCCGAATTAAATCATTATTATCGTTTAGATACGAGTAGATTTCTCGTTTGTCCCAAATGTGATTCCCGGAGGTTATAACATCAACTCCATTGTGTTTAAAAAAAGTAACAACGCGTGGCGTGATTCCTCTGCCGCCATTAGCGCTATTTTCTCCATTCACAATCACAGAATCGATGTTATATTCTTTTTTTAAACGATCAATATGTTTTTGAAAGATAGTCCGCCCTGTAGAACCAACAACATCTCCAATAAGTAATACCCGAATTGTACTCATTTATTACCTTGCATATTCAATTGATCGTTTTTCACGAATAACATTTACTTTAATTTGCCCAGGAAAACTCATTTTCTCTTCAATTTTTTTAGCAATTTCACGAGCCAACAAAGCCGCTTGTTCATCATCAAGATGATCTTCTTCGACAATAATGCGAACTTCTCGTCCGGCTTGCAACGCGTAGGCTTTTTTCACACCATCAAATGATCGCGCTATATTTTCAAGTCCTTCTAGACGTCGGATGTAGGTCGCCAATGTTTCTCTTCGAGCACCTGGTCGAGAAGCAGAAATTGCGTCAGCAACTAAAATAATTGGCGAATAAATTGAGGTAAACGGAACTTCCTCATGGTGCGCTGCAATTGCATTGACCACTATGTCATTTTCGCCGCACCGTTTTGCAATATCAGCTCCTACTTGAGCATGAGGACCTTCAATTTCAGCTGAAACTGCTTTACCAATATCGTGCAATAAACCTGCTCTAAATGCGATCTGTCCGTCGAGTCCTAATTCTTCAGCAATCATACGAGAAAAAAGCCCAACTTCTCTACTGTGCTCAAGAACATTTTGTGAAAAACTTGTTCTAAAGTACAGTTTCCCGAGCAGGGTAACTATTTCAGGGTGAACGCCCTGCAAGTTAAATTCAAGAACAACTTCTTTTCCGTGGTCTTGGATAACCTCAGCTAGCTCATTTTCACATTGCTCAACCGTTTCTTCAATACGAGTAGGATTGATTCGTCCATCAGCAACTAAACGCTCTAACGCACGACGAGCAATCTCTCTGCGCACAGGATTAAAACCAGAAACCGTAATAAAATCTGCTCCGTCACCAATGATGAATTCCATCCCAGTCGCCATTTCTAGGGACTTGATATTACGCCCCTCTTTGCCGATAATTCTTCCCTTCATATCTTCTGAAGGCAACTGAACAATACTCGACGTGTGGGACGCAACTTGATCAGAAAAATAGCGTTGCATTGCGGTAACAATGATGCCGGTCGCTATTTCTTTTGCGGTAGCTTTAGTATCGTATTCAACCTTTTGTATCCACTTTTGACTGGTAAGTTTAACTTCAGCCTTAAGAGTATCCAAAAGCGATTGCTTGGCTTCTTCCCTACTCATCTTAGATACACGTTCTAATTTCGAAATGAGTGTATCATATAAGTTCTTAAGCTTTGTTTCACTGACACGTAAAACGTCTTCAGTATGCAAAATACTCCGCTCTTTTTGCTGCATATCTCGACGCAACTGATCAAGATCTTGTTCTTTTTTATCTATATGATCGTATTTGAAATTCAGTTTACTCCGAAGATGATCAAGATCTATCTTTTGACGTTTTATGTCGAGATCAAAATCTTTACGCCTTTTATAGACTTCGTCTTTGACTTTGAGCAAAGCGCTACGTCGCTCTAAATCAATATCACGTTTCACATTTTTTAATTTACTTTTTGCTCCATCAAGGAAGTCTTGTGCACTACTGAATTTCTTTTTTGCATACACAAACAAAAGAACATCCAAGAGTAAAAGTGCACCCCCTCCTATGAGCAAGAGAGTTGGATTAATCATTATATTCCCATAATTATTTATATTTACTACTAGACAGAGAAAACCCTGCATCTATAACACGTATATATGCAGGATACAACAAAATGAGAAAAAAATCGCGTTTTAACAATGTCTTGGACGCAATCAAAACGCCAAAACAGTAGGAAATAAGACGTAATCTAAAGCAACTTTACAAAAACAAAAGAGGTGCAAAATCAGTCTATACTGAAAGCTCCTCGTCTAAACGACAAATAAGCTTATCGTATCTTTCGTTCGCTTTGCCCTGTAACTCCTGAAGATCTAACAACGAACTTGATATTTTTAGTGCAGCCATAACGGCAAGTATCTTTTTATCATGCATAGATGACTTAGCAGATATTTCTTTCATTAAAGAATCGACCAGAGCAGCTACTTGCAGAACCTTTTCAGATGATTCATCACTTGTAAGAGAATATTGATCACCAAAGATTTCTACCTGATAGCTTTTTGTATCTTTTGCACTCACAGAGCTTCGCCTTCAACAAGAGAATTGATGCTTTTGATCAGATCATCAACCGCAAGCTTAGTCAGTTCTCTTTCTTTACCAAGATCTGTAACTCGTTTTGAATCAACGCTATGAGAAGCTTCTACTGATTTATATCTTGCTTTTATCTTCTCATTTTCTTTTGTTAACTTATCTTTATCAACACGTAACGTTTCTACAAGCTTAACTAAAGACGAAACCTTATCTTCAAGAACTTTGAAAGCTTCCATGGCAATCTCACTTTTTAATTTAAATTTTCAAACCGATACTAATCTAATAACAGAAAAGATCTTGTGTCAAGATGCACCTAAATTTATTTAACCTCGTTTACAAGTACGGTAAACGCCTCTGGCTCCAACACGGCCATTTGGCTGAGCATTTTACGATTTAAATCGATATTCGCTTTTTTTAGTCCGCTAATAAACTTGTTGTACGACATTCCACGTTCTTCAGACGCCGCCTTAATACGACTAATAAAAAGAGCGCGCATATCACGCTTTTTTAGTTTTCTACCTCTAAATGCGTATGCCATCGCACGCATCAGTGTTTCTTTAGCTCTTTTAAAAAGATTTTTACGAGAGCCCCAGAAACCCTTTGCCTGCTTTAAAACCCTTTTATGTCTTTTTTTTACAACCGTTCCACGTTTTACGCGTGTCATTTATATCTCCACTCAAAATAACAGTGTTTCACCACCAATTTTTTATACACTTAATTCCCAAATTACCCAGAGGGCACATTTTTAATACGGAAGCAATCTTTTCACTACAGCGTTATCCGCTTTGCTAATGTAAGAACCTGAACGCAAGTGTCGTTTACGTTTTGTACTCTTCTTAGTAAGAAGATGTCTTCGATACGCTTTAGCTCTTTTAAAAAGACCTGACCCGACCTTTTTAAAACGTTTTTTTGCCGCAGACTTTGTTTTCATTTTAGGCATAGTAATACAACCCCAATAAATAATCTATTTTGACGATTTTAAATAATATATGCGAGACCAAAATTGTCCCAACTTTGAATCTTTTTCTTTAATCAAATCATTAAGAATACCTGACTTTTCAAAGGTATCATCAATTCTTTTAAAAAAAGCATTTCCTCTTTCTACCTTGGTGATATTTTCACGCCCTCTAAAAAAGATCGTTACTTTTACACGCTTACCAGCATTAAGAAATTGCATTATCCGCTTAAACTTAGTTTCATAATCATGCTCACCAATAGTTGGACGAAATTTTACTTCCTTAACCTGGATAACCTTCTGATGCTTCTTAGCTTCTGTTTGCTTTTTCTTCTTATCATATAATTCTTTGCCAAAATCCATGACCTTAACAACCGGCACCCCATCTTTTCCGGTATCAGCGATAAGAACAAGATCAAGATTTACATCTCTCGCTTCTCTCAATGCCTGATCTCGCAAAACGACGCCTATATTCTCACCCGTATGAGTGATAAGCTGCATACGTGGAGCACGAATTTTTTCATTTATAAGTGGCCCTGAAGACCGTTTTTTTTCTTTCAATATACCTAACATCCTTAAGAATTATACCTTTCTGTTGTTACTTATCACTGACTATGCCTTTTTGCACGAGCAGCATCTACCTCATCACGAATAAGCTTTGCTTCGTCTTCGTTTTCTTTCAGGTAAACAAGTGCGCGCTCTCTTCCTTGAGCAATATTTTTTTCTCCATGGGAGAACCATGCTCCTGCCTGCTTAATAACGTCATAGTGTAACGCAGCATCAAGTAAATCTAATTCTTTACTGATACCCTCATTAAACAGTAAATCTATTTCAACCGCCTTAAATGGTGGCGCTACTTTATTTTTTACCACCCGTACTCGAATACGATTTCCAAACTGAATATCGTTCTTCTTGAGGCTGCCAATTCTTCTAACATCTAGACGGAGTGACGCATAAAATTTAAGCGCCTTACCCCCAGTAGTAGTTTCTTTTGGAGCAAAAGGCATTCCACCAATATTTTGACGAATCTGATTTATGAAAATAAACACGGTGTTTGATTTATGCACAACCGGTGTCAATTTTCTTAGGGCTTGCGACATAAGGCGCGCTTGTAGCCCCATATGGCTATCACCCATATCACCTTCTAACTCAGCCCTAGGAACCAGTGCCGCAACAGAATCGACCACAATAACGTCAATCGCCCCTGATCTTACAAGCATTTCTGCTATATCAAGAGCCTGCTCACCACAATCGGGTTGAGAGATAATGAGGTCATCTATGTTGATTCCAAGCTTCGACGCGTATACGGGGTCCATAGCATGCTCGGCGTCGATAAAAGCACAAATTCCGCCATCTTTCTGGGCTTGAGCAATGACATGCATAGCCAACGTACTCTTACCAGACGATTCTGGACCATAAATTTCAATAATTCTACCCACCGGCAAGCCGCCTATACCTATTGCATCATCAATCAAGATGGATCCGGTAGATATGGACCTCACCTGATAATGGGTCGATTGCCCCAAACGCATAACGGCCCCGTTGCCATATTGCTTATCAATTTGAGAAAAGGCAACTTCTAACGCCTTTTTTTTAAAGGCTACGTCATCTGTACTCTTAGAAAGAACACCTTTTGATGATTTGTTTTTATTTTGATTTTTCATGTTGAATATTCAAACCTAGTCGATATTTGAGAGAAATTTATTTACTTCTATCTTAGCATTTTTACGTAAAGAATCAACATATCCCTTTACTAAAAAACCTAGATCTTCACGGGTATCTGCCGTCCTCAATTCTGTTTTTTTTGCCATAAATGCCTCTGGATCCACCTGGCCTACTTCATCTAGACGGATCAAGTATCCATTATTACCCTGAACAGCTTCAAAAACGCTTCTTTTGTGGGTCATTTGCATCATACTATTCGCAGGAACCCCTTGGTCAGTAAGCTTTTTAAGTTCGTTTTCACTATCAGGGCTGATCATTCCTGTTTGCTGGACCTTCACCCCCAACTCACGAGCCGCGTCCTGCAACGACCCTGACGTGGCCTTTTCCTTGAGTTGACTTATTGTACTGCGCATCATTTGCGCAGCTCGTTGATCGTAAAGATCGTCTTTAACTTGCTGTGCAATGCTCTCAAGCTCAGGATAATGCCCCTCAGCAATATCGTCCAATCGAACCACAACGCCTATTTGTCCATCGAGATATACTCGTGATTTTCCTTTTTTAATCGCAAAAAGAGCTTGTAACAGCCTGCTGCTATCACTTTCTTTGTCGGTGATAGGTTCACTTTTTGCTGATTTGTCTTTTGCAAATGTTTCAAATGCCACTTTGTCCTTCAGCGCATTACGGGTTTTCCCTACAAAGTTTTTTTCAAATTTCTTTTGAATTAAGCTGTTGCGAATGTCGTTGCGCACAGCATCAAGTGGCTTGTACGCACGGGACGTTCTGCCCACGCGTTGTAAAATTTCAAAACCATCGTTTGTTTTAACAACGCCTGAAATATCGCCATCATTTTTCAACAAAAATGCAGCTTTTTCAAAAGCTATTGCACCTTCACCTCGTCCACCACGTGAAAAATAATCAAGCAAGCCACCTTTTTTTGCCGAATCAGTATCTTGCGAAACTTTTTCAGCCACCTGAGCAAAAAGAGACGGATCTTTTTTTACTTCAGCCAGTGTTTCTAGCGCGTTTTTTCTTACCGCCTCTTCTTGGTCTGGATTTTCTACCTTAAATAGGATGCGTCTCATCTGAACTTTCGGTTGTTCACTAACAAATTCGCGAGACTTCTTCTTGTCGTAATACGCTTGTATTTTTTCTTCAGAAATATCAATGCCATATGATCCTGAGTCAAATCTCCACATGGTACCCGTGCGTTTTTCAGAAATCCAATAGTGCTTTGCCATTTTATTTTGCTGATCAAAAAACGCTTTTAACTCCTCAGGTGTTATTTCTTTTTGCTTTTCTGTGGCTAAGATCTTGTCATAGTCAATTTTCACGTATGAAAACGAACGGGGAATATCGCTTGCAATGTAGCTTTGTTGCAACATAAATTCTGGTGTATATACAGCAGGCATAATCATTTGCGTAAAAATGTATCGCTTGAGAGCTTCTTCTATTTGTCGTTCAAAATCAAAGGGGGATATACGCATTCTTCGTAAGTAGTTGCCGAGCGCTGCTTGATTAATACCACCTCCCGGCGACAAGACCCCAGTAGGAATAATCGACGACAAATATGAGCGAACAAATTGTGGGTCATTCAATTGACGAGAAATATATTCCTCGTCTAACGTTATACCAATTTTTTTTACCTCTTGGTCGATGAGTGTTGAACTAATCAGTTGCTCTTTCGCTGCAACTTCTGGTTTAACATCAAGGCCATACATCTTAATATAAAAATCAGCATAAGGGCCAGCTTGTCGACGAATTTCACTTATCATTTCTTGTGCATAGCTTTGACGTGCAAAGACCGCCCGTTGAAAATCTTCTCGTGAAATCGTTTGTCCATTCACACGTAATGCCCACGAATCATCACCTGAAAAATGCCGAACCAATTGTGTAATGAGGGCTCCTCCACCCATTATTGAAAATAGGATAATCCAAAGAGTTGTTTTGAAACCCTTACTTTTTAATGTTTTTCTAATTTCAAGAATCATGTATGAGGCCTTTCATATGATATAAATCTATCTGTTGATCATAATGCACGTCAGAAATTTTTTGAAATATTCTGTATAAAATAGAACTTCAATTACTTATTCTAACTCATGCAGCATAAAACGGAAGGGGAATTGCGATGGCTAGTTGTTAAGATCATTCTACGCAACCTGTTTCTTGCAAACCATTTCTTTCATCTGTTCAACACAATAATTGCGCTCTATGCTGCTCAAATTCATTTCTTTGTCATTGTTATCGCCAGCATCACGCAACATTTTTTTAAGCATTTTCCAAAAAATTTCTTGCCGTCGTGCATACGCTCTTGTTCTACACCCAATTTTGTCGGCTACCTGCTTGAGCCAAATTGGTTTATTATTATTTCCATGTTGCGCGAAGTACGGGAAAAAATCATCGTACCCAATAATTTTCTTATGTGATAGAAAGTTTTTCCATTCAGGGTCTTTATACAGTTGATAAGCCTCATCAGGCAATCCCTGTTGCATCATCTGAGTGGTGCGTTCATTAATAATGGTATAAAGTTCATTGCGATCCCTTGTGAGATAAACAAGATCATAATCAGTAATAAGCGGATTATAAGCAGGAACAAGTTCGGATGGTTTTTTACCAGTAGATGCCCAAAGTTCTAATGCACGTGTAATGCGATACGTATCGTTGGGATGAATATGCTTCGCACGAGCAGGATCAATTGAATTGAGTTTTTCCCAAGATACATCGTCATTTTGTATTTTTTTAGACCCCTCAGGGCAAGAAGGATTAATTTTCGGAGGAAAAAAAAGAGACTTGAGGTAGAACCCTGATCCGCCCACCAAAATGGGTACATTGCCTCGCTGCCAAACATCATTCAGTATTTTTGAAACCATAGTACGATACTGGGTGACACTCAAACTTTCTGGCTTATCAATGACGTCAAACATATGATGTACAATGGGGCTTTTTTTCCAATCTGGTTTGGCGGTGCCTATTTTTAATCGAGTATAGAATGAACCGATATCCATGTTGATAATTTCTGCAGGCATGCTTTCTGCCAATAACTCGGCACATCCACTTTTACCTACCCCTGTTGGACCTAAGAGTATAAGCGCATATTTTTTATTGGATTGCATTACAGGTAATTCCATATTAATACTAATTATTCAGATATTACTATAGTATACCATGCAATAACCGACCCGGAAACACGAAATTGCCTTTACAATACGCTATTTCCGAGTCTTCAATGAATATTATGCCGTAAATTGGTGGCTTACCTCTGAAGCATCAAACTGGGCGCGCAATTCCTGGACTATAACATCCTCTCCTACACGCTTTACGATGGCTATTTCCTGGGCAAGCAGTGATTCAGTTTCTTGTAGTAGGCTCTTTTCACCAAAAGACAGCTCTTTTTGTGATGAAATTTGCTTTAAATCACGATAGATTTCACAAATTTCTTGGAGACTGCCGCTGCGCAATTTACGTTGATATTCTTTGTTCCTTTTGTTCCAGTTGCTACCACTTGGATCAGTGCTGATTGGCTTTGCACGCTCTGACAACATTTTAAAAATACCATCAACACCGTTGTCTGAGCTTAAGCGACGAACGCCAACTGAAGGAAGATTACTGGTTGGAACTAAAATGGTCATATCCTTGTTGATGAAGGTAAGCTCGAAGAACTGGAGTGTAGAACCATCAACTCGTTTGTCAATTATGCGATTGATTTTTGCAACACCATGACCTGGATAGAATACTTTTTCATTGAGAATGAACATGAGACTCCCCCTTCCAGAAGGGTAAAAGCTCCCCTCGGATGCTTTTTACTCATGCTCGACCTTATCATAGCATATCATCCAAAAAATGGAATGAGGCAAAAAAGAGAGCCGCGCATGGAAACAATACGTATTTTTTGGTATTATTTGATTATTAGGCGGTATTTTTTCTTATTTTACACTACTGAATATTCTCAACATCCATTCACTTTTGAATAGGACAAATAGATGACGAGCAAAATCCTGTATCAACAATTTTTTGCTGGTATCAGATGGAATGCCATAGAAACAATTATTTTTAGCCTGATTTTTTTGACACACCAGTTTTTTTTATTCAAAACGCTGGGTGGAGCGCTCTATGGACTTGTTGGTACACTATTTGCTTCTCTGTATCTGGTTGTAAAGGTTGCTAATTTTGGGCTCGACAAATCACTGGGAACATTATTTTCTGACCTGAGCAAGGATAAAAACTTATTTAGAAGTGTAATTACAAAGCAGCTACGAATACAACTTGCTATCTTTTCTGTTTTATCAATTATTATTTTCAGTATTAAGCTGATTGATGCGAGCATATTCAAAATACTATCGAGCGTTGAATACACAATGCTGGCAATTTTGCTAGCAATACTTGTAGTAGAAGGGGTCAAAAAAACAGTGCGAATGCTCCTACAACTCGCCTTTTTAAATAAACAGGCAGCTTTTGTAGAGTTAGGAGTCACCACTTTTTATTTTATCGTTGTGTGGGGTCTTTATCTTCTTGGTTATTCATTATCGCTTGTCACCATCTTTGTTCCTTTCTTAGTATTTTCTGTGTTGAGCACAGCATGTATGATGCGCTACCTCCATGTGTGGTATCAAACATTACCAGAAGAAAGGAATCACGAAAAAGCACACAAAACTCCAAAGACATATTTTTTTAAAAATAGATTTTTCAACACTTTTAACGATCTGGGCAGTAGAATATTCACGGGTAATTTTTTGGTCGTAATTGCTGCCTATAAATTTGGCATGGAATATGCAGCATTTATTAAACTTGCTACTTCACTATTTGATACTGTTTCCATTGTCATATATAAAACTTTTGGGTGGACGAGCTATGCACTATTTGCTCACATGAAAAGCGAACAACTGGATCATAAGAAAAAAGCATTTTCTCGGGCTGCTCACATGATGGTACAAGTGCTGTATGGCCTTCTATTATTTACTTGTATCAATTACCAAAAAATAGCAACACTAAAAAAGGTAGGAAACACAGAAATACTAACCCTCTGTGTTCTGTATGCTATCGGATATCTTATTAGTATCTATGAACAATTTTATGTGACTCAGGACTCTGCAGGATACTTGCTCATATTCAACAGCTTATCTTTATTTCTTTGCGGCGCTGTCGTTTATTTCGGATCAACTATCTCAACAACGGAATTGTTATTGTCATTCTGTGTTATTCGCTTAATAGTTTTGGCTGCAATTAGCATCGTCTCTTTTTATTTGTGGGGCATCAAATCAACATGGTCGGTTAGACCGATGCCGATAATTGGTTCACTTACAGCGGCACTATTTTTTTTCGCCGTCGTTTAATTCATTATTTTTCTGTAAGTGCATCAATAATTTTTTTTGCCTTCTCCCGCTGCTCAGGAGTCAATTTTTTATCCTTCAGTCGTTGTCGAGCAACTTCAAGCGCAGTTTTTCCCTCGGTATTTTTGGCAAGTGGAGCTTGTTTCTTCAAAAATTTTATTAAGCCATAGTCGCCTTGTTCAACTGCCTCATGCCATATGGTATTTCCGTCATCATCACGGGCATCAAGAGAAGCCCCGTTGTCAATGAGTTCCTTTGCAACAAGTATTCGCTCCTTTATGTTCTTGATGTTGGGCACTGAGAAAAGCGCGGTTTTACCTCGATCATCTCGTTCATGCACATCAGCATCATTGGCAATCATTTTTTTTACATAGTACAGCGGGCGTTCACTTTCAACCGCGTAAAATAGCGCGGTTTTACCCTCGTTGTCTTCGTCATTAATATCAATTTTTTTGCTAATCATCCTATCGACAAATGCATCATCATTGCGCATTAACGCTGCCATAAGTCCGTTTTGCCCCAAACTATTTTTTTCATTAAACTTTCCATAACCTTGACCCAAAACCCGATCCGGCTTAGTCAAAGCAGAAAGAACACTGTCTTGACCAGAGTAACCTCGTTTTTTAGCTAATTGGGCAGGAGTTAAACCTTCTTCATTTTTAATGCCCAAGTCAAGAATAGAGTTGTAGTTGTCACGCATCGTCCTAATCCAGATTTTATCACGCCTTTCAGCGGCAAGATGCATCATGGTGTTGCCTTGATTTGTTTGAGCATTGATATCAGCACCATAATCAAGAAGCAATTTTGCGACTTCCAAGCGCAATTTTTTATCAGTGATATCAAGTACTTTATGCATGGCACTTTTTCCCTTAGCATTTACAATATCTGGTTTAGCGTCGTTATCAAGTAAGAGTCCCACTAATTTTGCGGTGCCACTATAATTAGAATTATTAATTGCAAGGAGTAATGCGGTGTCACCTTGCTGCACAGAATCTGTTTTAGACTTAAAATTAACCTTTGCTCCGCGGCGAAGAAATAACTCTACAATGTCATACATTCCCTTCATTGCCGCATTCATCAAGCCGGTATACCCACTTGTGCTGTATTCATTAATCGGAGCATTTGATCTTTCTATTGCACGTCTAATTGATGTATCGCTGGCAATTGGATCAAACCACTGGGCAACACAAAAAATTGATTGAATATAAAAAAGAGAAATCCCAAGCGAAATAATAAGCGCTTTAACGCTCAATGCCAGGAAAATTAGTTGTTTGTCCTTCATATCCCACACCCCATGATTGATCATACATCCCCTATGATTTTTTATTTTATACTTCATATTACCAGGTATAAATTACTATTATCAATGGTTCTGGGACAAACAAAAAAAGCCACGTAACTATGCGCAAAAAATATCGGGTGCTCAAAGCAGGGCTGGCGCCCTCCTCCCCTTTTTAGGGAAAAAATAAAAAGAGTAATAATGGTTTTTTAAATAACATTCAATAAAATCGACTAAAAACACTATTACGTGTATTGGTTATTATTATGAATGACTGGGTGAAAACGACGTGCGATTGGTTCTTTTTGCGTTGGGCTTCTTTTTATATGCGCGTGGGTATACGCACAGTCTATAGAGATAATGGGTTTTATATTCTTTTGGTGATTTAATAGGTAATATTCCTTTTTTCTCCCCTTTAACCATTGAACCACTGACCATAAAGGCTCCCCCTGCGGAGGGAGGGTCTGCGCCCTTTCGTCTTGGACCGACGCAAATAACGGAGTCAAGGCCAATCCACCTTCTTTAATTCCTCCTGGAAAAGGTGGATTGGGCGAAGGACGGAGTGCCATGCCTCGGGATCGACGATTATGAGTTGAGAGGATTACATAAACTCTGTGTTATGCGACTGAGTTTCTCGTGGGGTCGCGGTCAATGTGGCCTCATTTAACCATCAGGTGGTGTCCCCTTGAATATATTGAAAAACAGATATAAGATAATATGAGTCACGCCCACTAAGATTATTTTAGTCTAATATTGACAACTGAGGGGTTAAAAGGTATTATAGTAACCATAAATTAGCACATTAAAAACATATTAAAATTGTGAGGATTAGATACATGGCAAAAAAAATCATAGGAATTGACCTAGGGACAACGAACTCTGTTGTGACCTTCATCGAAGGCGGATCTCCAAAGGTGATTCCAAACAAAGAAGGCGCAAACACAACCCCTTCTGTCGCAGCTTTCACTAAAGATGGCAAGCGTCTAGTTGGAACCCTGGCTAAGCGCCAAGCAGTGACCAACCCTGAAAATACCATTTATTCAGCAAAACGTTTTATCGGAATGCAATACGATGAAATGGGCAAAGAAATTGGGCGTATGCCTTACAAAATGACAAAACGGAGCAACGGCGACATCGCCATTGTAGCCCAAGGCAAAGAATATACTCCACAAGAAATTTCTGCTGCTATATTGTCTCAACTAAAACAAACTGCGCAAGATTTCCTTGGCCAAAAAGTAACTGAAGCGGTAATTACCGTGCCGGCGTACTTTAATGACGCTCAACGTCAAGCAACTAAAGACGCAGGTAAAATTGCTGGTTTAGATGTAAAAAGAATTATTAACGAACCAACCGCTGCTGCCCTTGCATACGGAGCCGACAAGAAAAAAGATGGAACTGTCGCAATTTTTGACTTCGGTGGTGGTACATTCGATGTTTCAATTTTAGAAATCAGTGACGGTTTAATCGAAGTAAAATCAACTAACGGTGACACTCATTTGGGTGGTGACGACGTTGACCAACATCTTATTGACTACATTGCAAACGAATTTGCAAAAGAACAATCAGTTGATTTACGTAAAGACAGCATGGCATTACAACGTTTAAAGGAAGCAGCAGAAAAAGCAAAAATCGAACTTTCTTCATTGCAAGAAACTGAAATTAACTTACCATACGTCACAGCTGACGCATCTGGACCAAAACATTTAAACATGAAAATTACACGCGCAAAACTCGAAGCGCTCTGTAGTGATATTTTTGATCGTCTTTTAACTCCATGTAAAAAAGCATTGCAAGATGCAGGCATAGGTAAAGATAAAATCGACGAAGTTATTTTAGTTGGTGGTTCAACACGAATTCCAAAAGTACAAGAATTGGTAAAAAACTTTTTTGGTAAAGAACCAAACAAATCAGTAAACCCTGACGAAGTTGTTGCAATGGGTGCCGCAATTCAAGGTGGTGTACTTGCTGGTGATGTAACTGACGTACTTCTACTCGACGTTACTCCCCTGTCACTTGGTATTGAAACTATGGGCGGAATTACAACTCGTTTAATCGAACGTAACACAACAATTCCAAGCAAAAAATCGCAAACGTTTTCAACTGCTGAAGACAATCAAACTGCAGTGGACATTAAAGTACTCCAAGGTGAACGCGAATTTGCTAAAGACAATAAAGTTCTTGGCCAATTCAAACTAGAAGGCATCCCTGCTGCACGTAGAGGAACTCCACAAATTGAAGTTACCTTTGATATCGATGCCAACGGAATTGTAAATGTTTCAGCAAAAGACAACGCAACAGGCAAAGAACAACAAGTTACTATTTCAAACAGCAGCGGTTTAGATAAAAGCGAAATTGATCGCATGGTTCAAGAAGCAAAACAACATGAAGCTGAAGATAAAAAGAACCGTGAAACTATCGAAAAGAAAAATCGTCTTGACGGTATGATCACAGAAGTTGAAAAAACATTGAAAGACAACAAAGAAAAATTGTCTGAAGAAGATGTT
>SDBS01003727.1_pt1 | contig 14979 bp, 14 predicted proteins | sample 2277091 | NCBI WGS metagenome assembly SDBS01 (sample SAMN10404972, study PRJNA504765) | marine sediment metagenome | isolation source: marine sediment core GS10_PC15, 163 cmbsf | place: Arctic Ocean: Southern Knipovich Ridge | collected 2010 | reverse complement strand
ATTTATTAAATCTCTCTATTTGTCTTGAGATTCAATCCATTTAAGCACTTCATCTTGATATACTGGGAAACCTTCACTTAACTCCCTTAAACCTTCAAATAATAAATTATAGTTTATTTTAGCATATTGGTGAACAACAATATTTCTCATTTTTACTAAGGATATTGCCAGTTCTCCTGTTTGTTCTGAGATCACTCCAATATTACTAAGTTTTTTCATGCATTCCGCATAGGTTTGGGGTGGTGATTCCTTTACATGAGCTATTATATGTGTACATATATCAAGAATTATCTGAATTAAGATTTCAAAAATTCGTTCAGCCGTCAATTGAAGATCTAAATCTCTTTCCAAATCATCTGAAGTTTTAGAGATTATATCACTTAATTTAGACCAATATTTCTTACTGGAAAGGAATTTTTCTCTAATCCAAGTGGCATCAATCATGATTTTTCACCGGTATTTTCAACATATTGCGACTGGTCAATCAATCTTTTGTACCAGATCATGTGATCATAGTAAAGGGGGAGGAGTTTTTCTATATAATAAGAACTTATATCAGGATTTTTTTCAAATATTAAAATTCCATTGGTAATAGCATTAAATTGTACATGAAGAGGAAGTGTTTCTAATACTATGATTTCAAAATCTTCAAATTTAGTCAAATCTGTAGCTTTAACATGAAATTGAGTTAGAATATCTAACTGGATTTTAGATGTTAACTGAAGAAATTTTGGAAGGGAAATAAAAATATCTATATCGCTCCACCAGTTTTGCTTGTTTTTAGCCCAAGATCCTCCAAGATAAGCAAAATCCACTTCATTTTCCACAAAGAGACTTTTTAATTGGTTTAAGAGGAGATCCGCCATTTCCTTCCCCGATAAAGGTTGCTTAGCTTGATTATTTAAGATAATTGTTACCTCCAAATAATGAACTCTAATTATAAAATACAAATTTTCACTTATAATTTTTATTTAGAATTTCCTAATATTGCTCGTAGCTAAAAAAGAAATTAGGTATGAAATTTAAATTTCACAATCATTTTTCATATAGGAAGCGTAATTACTGACGTATTTAAGAGCATCATCTGGTGCAATTATAACAGCCATTCCTTCGTGATCTTTAGAGTACTCCAAAGCAACAGAAAGAATTGCTCCTGTCGAAGGTCCCACTAAAATACCATTTTTTCTTGCTAATTCAATCCCAGTTTGATAAGCATCGTCATCATTAACATCAAAAATTTCATCTATTACTGATTTATCTAAAATGGTTGGTTTTAATTCATCTGGAAGTCCAGTAATCCTTTTCATGCCAGGTATATTATGAGTTGGGATTGATGGTTCTATTCCTATTATTTTAACTGATGGTTTTTTTTCTTTTAAGTATTTTCCTATACCAGTAATAGTACCACATGTACCAAGAGCAGCGAAAAAATAGTCAACTTCTCCTTGAGTTTGCTTCCAGATTTCTGGACCAGTGGTTGTATAGTGGGCATGGACATTTAAATAATTCTCATATTGATTTGGATTAATAAAACGCTCACCTCCTGTACTGGTTAATATCCCATTGACTACACCTCTTGCTCCTTCGTTAGGGAATAAAGGACATAAATCATCATCTGCTTCCCATAACTCATTAACGCCAAGTAATTTTAAAAGTATCTTTTTTTCTTCGGGTATTCTTGAAGGAACTGCTATTTCTATAGGAATTCCTTTAGCATTGGCTAAGCAAGCTAAAGCTATTCCTGTGTTGCCTGAAGATGGTTCAATAATTGTTTGATCTTTTTTAAATTTTATATCCTTTAACATCGAATATGCTATTCTATCTTTAATTGAACCAAAAGGATTATATCTTTCTAGTTTTATATAGATTGGAAAGTTATAGTTTGGATTAATTCTTTCATTTAATCTAACTAAAGGCGTAGGATTATCTACATCTGAAATTAAATCAACTATGCTTTCATAAACCCGCGATTTATGGTCTGAACCTATTTTCCTTATTCTATTATTATATGATAATACTTTCATTTCTCATTCCTAATATTTAGTTTTAATAATGTAAATTCAATTTTTTAACCAGTAAAAGATATGTAAGATGTTTAAAAATCGATAATTATTAGAGAATTAATGAATGAAGTTGTTATTTACGACAACAACAACTGAAAAAACAGCAATCAAAGGTAAGTTTTATTACCTTATTCTGATGATTAATTCTCATAATTTTTAAAATGATATGTATAATATAATGTTGCTAGTTATATTTTAAAAGGAATATAATAAAAATTTAAGTGCCAAAATTGCTCATATTTATTCAATAATTCTAGATATTCGAGATAGGGGATGTCCTTTAGCTTTCATTTCTAATTCATTGAACCACCCGAAAGCAAGTCGAAGAACCGTATAATTCTTTGAGATAAAAATTGATTCAAATTTCTTGAAAGCATCAAAAGCGTATTCTAATGAACTAAGTTGTCCAAATAAATGAGCAAAGGGTATAATTACTAAATTTTTAATCTTGAGCTGATTAGTTATTTTTACAATCTCAGAAACTCCTTTCTCAATTAAGTTTGGGTCCTCTTCATCTCGTTTTTCCATACTAATAAAAAGAACTAACGCGTCTTCAATTCGACCCTCTTTATTTTCTTCCGTTATTTCTTCAATAATCTTAGACCTACCCTTTTTAGTTACTTTAAACCAAAAATGGTCGACATGAAATGATAGAAATCTCATATTTCATCAAGATTTTTTATTTTTAAAAATTAATAGTTTGATCGCTCTCTGCGACCCAAGCTCCAAGTTGAGACATTGAACCAATTGTGCAACCTTCAATTAGATTTTCTTCTATCCCTCTACTCCGTGCGCATAAGCCACACACTTTAATTTCTGCTCGTTTTATTATAAATTTTTGTAACATCTCTTGTATGTTTGTAGCACCTTTTGGAGGTTTTTGACCCCTATTTGCAATATAAACGCCATCCCCTAAGAGAAAAATATTAACTTTTATTCCTTCCCCCATAAGAGCGGTTGCGAATCGTATTGCATTAAATGCATATTCATCCCCATATGGGCTTCTATTGATTATTATAGTTATAGTCTTGTTAATTGGTTTCTTCAATGATTAAAACCTTTATACTTATTATAGAATAAAGATTTTAATTATTCATAAAATTCTATCGTTTATAATGTATAAGAAAATTTGAGTTTGATTAGTTTAATGGCTCAAATCCCATTTATATACCATTAAAAAAAGTTTTTACTTCTTTTTTAAAGCAATTTCGCTTATTTGGGAAACAACATCTGCGAATTTCTTTCCTTCTGCGGCTGACATCCATTCGATTATAAATCGTTCATCTGCAATTTTATTTTTCTTCATCCAACTTCTAATTTTTTTCTCTCTCTTAAGAGCAAAATCGTTGCCAGAGGTATAGTGACAATCTTGTGGATGGCATCCTGTTAGCATAACTGCTCCGGCGTCTTTTGCAAAACAACGTTTAATGAAATCAATATCTACACGCCCAGAGCACATTGTACGAATAATTCGCGTATTGGTGGGATATTGAACTCTACTAGTACCGGCTAAATCAGCTCCGGCATAAGAACACCAATTGCACGCAAAAATAATGACTTTTTTCGAGGCATTTTCACGCAGAGCTATATCAATTTGACGGAAAATCATGGCATCTGTGAAGTTAGTCATAGTTATAGCGTCTACGGGGCAATCAGCAGCACATGTCCCGCATCCTTTGCATAAGATTGGATTAATGCGAGCGGGAGTCTTATTTTTTGTATCAATACTAATTGCACCGTATGGACATCGAGACACACAGGTCCCACAACTTGTACATTTATCTATATCAACAAATGCATAAAGTGGTTCTACGTGGAATTCATCTTTTGAAATTAATTTCATAATCCGACCTGCTGATGCACTGGCTTGGGTGACGGTTTCACGAATATCTTTAGGAGATTCTGCGCCTCCCGCAATAAATACACCATCAGTAGGAGTATCTACTGGTCGTAGCTTAGGATGGGCTTCAATATAAAATCCTTTAGGATCCTTAGCGAGAGGGAATGGAATAGATTCTGAAGATCCTTCTGCTCCAATAGAAAGAACAACCATGTCAAATTCTTGAGATAGTATTGTTTCTGTGCTTATATCCTCTGCAGAGATTACAAGATTTTTAGTTTCAGGGATTTGTCTAATCTGACCAGGACGCCCCCGAATGAAAATAACATGTTCTTCTCTAGCACGGGTATATAATTCTTCAAAATATTTTCCAAATGCACGTATATCAATGTAGAATATCACAACTTCAACTTCGGGCCAATGTTCCTTAATTAAAAGACTATCCTTTATAGTCTCCATACAACAAAAGTTGGAACAGTATGGATTAAATCTTTTATCTCGCGACCCTACACAATTGATAAACGCTATAGTTTTAGGTCTCTTTAAATCACTTGGACGTACCAGATCTCCATCTGTAGGACCAGCAGCATTTATTAATCTTTCAAATTCAAAGGTCGTGATAACATTAGGATAAACTCCCCATCCATATTCAGGGACTTTGGATGCATCAAATTTTTCGAAACCTACAGCAACCAAAATAGCACCAACATCATAAGTGAACGTTTCTTCTGTATCCTCATAAAAGATTGCTTCTTTTTCACATTCGGTAATACATTTTCCACATGCTAAAGGAGATAAACCAGTACAGTTTTTTTCATCTATTATATAACTTGCAGGGACTGCTTGAGGGTAAGGAATATAGATTGCTTTTCTCCAGCCTAAGTTTCCAGAATACTCATCAACTACATTTACTGGACAAATATCTACACAATCATTACAAGCAGTACAAAGTTCTTCATCTACATAGCGGGGGCGCTTTTTAATTTTAATTTCAAAATTGCCAATATATCCAGAAATTTCAGTAACTTCAGCATTAGTAATTAAGGTGATATTTTCGTGGTCACCTACATCTTTCATCTTAGGGCCGAGGATACATATAGAACAATCCATTGTGGGGAAGGTTTTATCGATGAGAGCCATATTTCCTCCAATAGTTGGCGATTTTTCAACGAGAATTACCTCATAATCATCAGCTAAATCCAAGGCAGCTTGAATTCCCGCAACACCTCCTCCTATAATTAATACTTTTTTATTTACAGAAACAACGATGTCATCAACAGCTTCCAACAATTCAGCTTTAGCAATTGCCATTTCAATTAACTCCTTAGCTTTTATCGTAGCCTCTTCTTTATCTGAGAGATGAACCCAGCTACATTGCTCCCTTATGTTCGCAACCTCAACTAAAGATGGATTAATTTCCATGTGTCTAAGAAGCTTTTTCCAAGTTGGACCATGTAATCGTGGACTACATGCAGCAACCACGATCTTTTCTATTCCTTGCTCTTCAATAGCGGTTTCAATCTCAACTTGTCCGGGATCAGAACAAGTGTAATTATTCACTTGAACTAGCTTAACACTTGGATGGTTCTCAAACTCCTTTGCTAATTGGTCAATATCGACTGTACCACCAATATTTTTTCCACATTTGCATAGAAATACTCCAATATTTGGTTCAATTTCAATTTTTTCTTTATTTCCAGTCATTTATTTACTAACCTTATCCTTTATATTTCTTTTTTGGTTTAGTTTAAGCAAAGTAGCGAAATGCTACCGTGTGTGATTATATTCTTTTTTTTTCATTTGATTTGGGAATTAAAAAAAACATTTAAAATTAATTTTAAAAATAAAATATTTTTCAGAATAATATTCATATAAAATAAATCTAATTGAAAATCTTCAGGAGAAATTTTCTTTCTTAATGAGAGATTCCTATAAAAATTTCTTATGAAAAATTCCTTCCCTATCTATTTTTTCTTTTTTTTGCTGTGAGCTCTTTCTCGTAGTTGTTCTATTCTTTTTGAAAAGCCTTCCTTTTTTTCTTCCACAAATTCACCACATATTATAATCCCTTTTTTAAAATCAAAAGTAGCTTTATGGGGGGCAACATTAGTCTTAATTTTGACTTGTTTTCTTAACCAGTCTAGCATTTCTACAGCATCACCTAATTTATTTTTACTCCCATATTGGATGAAACAAGGGGCTAGAACTTCAATAAACCCGAATCCATCATTATCGATACTTTTTGTAATGCTTTTTTGTAGTCTGAGAGTATCATATCCAGGCCATCGAGCTACATAGGTCGCTCCGGCAGCTGCAGCTAGGCTCACTAAATTAAAGGGAGATTCCATATTTCCATAAGGAGTAGTTGATGTAATGTCACCAATATGAGTAGTGGGTGCGACTTGTCCACCAGTCATCCCATAAACATTATTATTTATGCAGAGAACTGTAAGTTCAATATTTCTCCTTGCTGCGTGGATAAAATGATTGCCACCAATAGCAAACAAGTCTCCATCTCCAGAAAGTACCACTACTTTTAATTTCGGATTTGCCAGTTTTAGACCCGTAGCAAAAGGTATTGCTCTCCCATGTGTGGTGTGAAACGCGGGTGCTTTAAAACAACCACTAGATCGGCCAGTGCATCCAATACCAGAAACTATAGCGTAATCTTTTATTGTTAGCCCTTTTTCTCTTAAACTATTGGTAATTGAAGTAATAGCGGTTCCAATAAGACATCCAGGGCAAAAAATAAATCTATTCAGATTTAACCTTTCTCGTAATGGATGCTCATAAGCTTCCTCAGGGATACAGACTTCATCTGAGATTTTCATTAATTTATCTCCTCCTTAATTTTTTTATAGAGAAATTTTGGTGAAAAGGGGATAACTGTAGGGATAGATATACCCGAAACATCGAATAAATGTCGAAAACGTTGAACTTCTCTTATAACCATACCGTAATTCATCTCACTTACTATAACCTTGGAAACTCCATGTTTTCCTATTCTTTCCATTATATCATCAGGAAATGGCCAAACACTTTTTAATCGAACGTATCCTATTTTTATACCTTCCCTACGTAATTTCTCGATAGCTTCTGGAACGCCTCTAGAATTAATACCGAAAGATAGGAGTATCGTTTCGGCATCTTCAAGATATTTTTCTTCCCAATCATTAATTTCTGGTCTAGCTTTTAAAATTTTATCAGATAACCTCTTAATTAATTTTACTGCTGCTTCGGGGCTCTGGTCTGGATTTCCTTCTTGATCATGAGTCAAACCAGAAACGTAGAAATGGTAATCGGTCCCCGCAACAGCCATACCTGGGACTAAATCATCATCAAACACTTCAAAAGGTTTGTATTTTTCTGGGGAAACTTGTGGTGGTTTACGAGTTACAATTTCAAAATCAGAGTGATAATAGAGAGGTTCCATCATTTGTCCTAAAAAGCCATCCGAAGCGACAATGACGGGATTTCGGTATTTTTCAGCGAGATTAAAAGCTCGAATCGTTAAATCATACATTTCTTGAACTGTTGAGGGTGTTAGTACAATGATTTGATAATCTCCATGCGATGCATACCTCGTTTGATATATATCAGATTGAGAGGCATTAGTTGGTTGACCTGTACTAGGACCTCCTCTCATGATCGTTACTATTACAACAGGCGCCTCTAACATGACGCCTAAACCTATACTTTCAGCCATAAGAGATAACCCTGGACCTGATGTTGCCGTCATTGATTTCACGCCAGCATAAGAAGCTCCAAGACTGCAAGTAATTGAGGCTAATTCATCTTCCATTTGAACAAAAGTTCCATCTACTTCTGGTAACCTTCTGGACATATGATGAGCAATCTCAGATGAGGGGGTAATTGGATATCCTGCAAAAAATCTGCACCCAACGGCGATAGCACCCTCAGCGCTAGCGGTATTCCCTGTAACAAGAGCTTGTTTTATGCCCGAGCTATTTTTGATAGATTTAGGACTCATCATCTACATCCTCATCTAAATCTATTTCCCGGATATATATCGCCGTAACGGGGCATAACCTCTCGCACTGACTACATCCAACGCATTCCTCGGGATTTATAATTTCTATAAAATGAAGCATGCGACTATTAGTATTTTCACTTGTTTTTAGTAGTTCTTTAGAACAAAATGAGGCACAAACTCCGCAACCATCACATTGTTCCGAATCAATATATACTTCCCATTTTTTTTTCAAGCGTGGAGGTTCTAAAATAGGCTTTCTCTTCGATTCTAGCATATTTTAATTCACTTAATTATGTTGAAATATCTGGTTAAATCTCATGAAATTATATTTAAATGAAATAATGATAACTCTTTTAACTTTTCTTTTTTATGATATAAGTATTTTATAAAAAAGGATGTAACTAATATATTTGTTCAGTTTTATGAATGTAACTAATATATTTGTTCAATTTTATCTGAAAAATTTTTAAATTAGAATTTTGATCTAGGCTAAACTTTCTTTAAAGTCTCGAAAAAGTGTTTTACCAAGCTCAAAACTTAGAAGGTTATTTTTCCTTGTTCTTTCAGGCATTGTATTAAATACTTTTGAATAATGTTCATCTTTTAGTTCAATATCATTTTTATTTTGAAGATAGTCAGAAAGAAAACCTAAGGAAATGATATTGGCAGATTTTGTTAAATTATTTTCATCTGCGAGTTTAGTAATTGGAACTCGAAAAATTTTTCCTTTTTGGATAATTTCTTCGGGATTCGCTACTGTGTTAGCATCAATAAATGAGATAGTATTTTCATACACACAATCACTGGAACGTTCGATTCCTTGCTGGTCTATAGCGACAAAAACATCACCATCTTCATCACAAAAAGGGTAAGAAATTGGTTCTGTACTGAGAATAACATCGCAGAAAATCGGACCACCACGAACTGAAGGTGTATAATCAATAGCGAGTGTTGCATAATAGTTAGCCTCCATTGCAGCTTTAACTAACACACTTCCAACGAATTTTATACCTTGCCCTCCACGACCAGAAAATCTTATTTTTACTTTCATTGATAAATCTATATTTTGTTTTATATCTACAACCATTTAGAATTAATCGTAATTTTTTAATATTCTTAATCTCAAAAATTTAATAAATTGCTTAATTACTATTTGTAATGACTAAACAAGAAACTGCAGATCTAAATATTAAAGATCTTTCTTTTATTAACGATATAAATACTCTTGCTGTCATCGGTCCGTCAAGAAAAAGAGACTATTACTTTTTGCGAACTCATGCAGAAAATTATAAAGGAAAAATATATGCAGTACATCATGAAGTGAGTGAGATATCAGGGTTTCCTAGTGAAAATATTTATCCGTCACTTATGGATATTCCTGAAAAGGTTGATTATGTATATATAACGGTTTCAGCATCCCATATATTAAAAGTTATTGATGACTGCGTTGAAAAGGGTGTGAAATTGGCAAGTGTTTTTACAGCAGGATTTTCAGATTTAGGGACGGAAGAGGGAAGAAAATTAGAAGAAGAAATGTTACGCAGAGCGAAAAACAGCCTAAGAATTATTGGTCCAAATGGAATGGGAATGACTTATCCAAAAAAGGGGATATGTTGGAGAGCGAGGTTTCCGTCTGAACCTGGAAATATAGGATTTATTGGACAATCCGGAGGGATAAGCAATTTGGTTGTCTATAAAGGTTCACCGATGGGAATCAAATTTTCAAAGGTCTTTTCATTTGGAAATGGGAATGATGTGGATTTTGTTGATCTATTATATTTCTTAAGTAACGATGAGGAGACTGATGTTGTTCTATGTTACCTAGAAGGGATTAAAGAAGGTAGGGGAGGGGCATTAATAAAAGTTTTAAAACAAAATAAAAAACCAATTGTGGTATTAAAAGCGGGTAAATCCAAAGGAGCGGCAATTGCTGCAAATACACACACAGCTGCAATAACAGGGGAATATCGACTCTGGAAAGCTATTTTTAATAAATATAATGTTATTGAAGCTGACTCTGTAGAACAATTGCTATACGCTGCTAAATTAATCGATGCCTATGGACTTTTTAAATTAAAGAACATCGCGGTTTTAAGTATTAGCGGTGGATATGGAGTTGTTTTAGTTGATCAAATTGAAAATATGGGCTTGGAAGTCCCATCTTTTAGCCCTGAAATTCAAAATCAATTAAACCAAGAACTAATAGCAGTTGGTACCTCGCCTAAAAATCCTCTAGATCTAGCAGCTCAGTTCCGTAATTTAAAACTAGTGAAACATATTGTTGAGCTTGTGTTATCAGATAAATTAATTGATGGCTTAATTATGGATTTACCAAGTTTCTATTTAAACACTGGTTATCAACCAGGAAGAACCCCAATCATGGAAAAGAAAATAATTGAGATTATGTCTTTAGGACATTCTTATAAGAAGCCAATTATCCCGATAATCCAAAGAACAAATTCTCCCGAACATAGAAGTAGAGTGATAGAAATACTTAACGAAAAGAAAATACCTGTTTTTAATCAACCATTAGAATTTTTATCATTGCTTCCAAAAATTTCAAAATGTGCTAATTATAGGCCCCGTAAATAGTCAGGCCGACGCACACTTGGATCTTTAATACCAATCTCGATTCTTTTAAGAAATTCTTTTTTGTCTTTCGCTAATTCTCCTTTTAGACTTAAATAATTTGACGCATGATTGGTATTAAATATACAGTTCTGCAAATCATCAGAGGTGTACTCTATCATCGTATATAATTCTTCTAGAATTTGAGTACTAGAACAAGGTTGGAATACTCCTGACGATTTTTGCGTCCACAACTCAGAACCTGGAGTTATCCCTAAGGTTAAAGGTGAAATATACCATTTAATGGGGATTGGTGGGGCCATTCTGTTAATCAATTTAGCAGATTCAATTGCATGTTTTCTACTTTTTTCAGAATTGTTTCCAGCGAGGCCTAAAAGAAAAATACCCGACCATGATATTCCAGCTTTATAGCATTTTTGGGCAGCAAGAGTGAATTCATCTTGATTAGTGCCTTTATGACAGGCTTTGAGAACTTCATTATCCCCACTTTCAATACCCACGTATACCATCGTAAATCCACTATCCGCTATTCTTTTTAAATCCTCATCAGATTTCCTTACAATATCTTGGGCGTGAGCATATGAACTAACTTTCTCGAGATTCGGATGAATTTTATAACAATATTCAGTTAATTCAATAAGAACCTCAGGTTTTACAACAAAAGCATTTCCATCTTCGAAAAATATTTTACGTACTCGATTTCCATATAGAGCTCCCGCTCTTTTAATATCATTTTTGATCTCTTCAATATCTTTACGAACAGAGAATTGTTTCGATCTGTACATAGAACAGAATGTGCATTTGTGCGTACATCCATTCGTTATTGCAATCAATAAAGCGTCCCACTCAGAAGGAGGTCTAAATACTGGTTCGACTAGGTTTCCCACTACATAATTCATTTTTCTTCAATTAATATTATGAATTTTATTTTATTTTATTTTTCAACTTTTACATTTATATTAATTTAAATGCTTGATATTTTCTTATTGTTTGCCTTTTTAGGAGGGTAACCTAAAATTTTTTTAGTTTGCTTAATTTTAGTTTTTGATGACAAAACAAGGAACCTTGAATGCTAAATTGAACATTAAAGACATTTCATTCTTAAACACTATTCGGTCAATTGCAGTTATTGGCCCTTCAAAAAGAAGAGACTATTCTTTTTTAAGAAGACATGCTGAATTATTTAAAGGACCCGTCTACGCAGTGCATCCAACTGCTACAGAGATACGAGGATTCGATGATGGAACACAAAATAAAATCTATAGATCGATTGAACTTATTCCAGAGGATATAGATTATGTATTTATATCGACTCCAGCTTCACAGATTTTAGAGGTTATAGATGGTTGTGTAAAAAAAGGGGTTAAATTAGCGAGTATTTTTACTGCGGGATTAGCTGATTTAGGGACAGAAGAAGGAGAACAGTTAGAAAAAGAAATGATAGGTAAATTAAATAATTCCATGAGAATACTAGGTCCTAATTGTTTAGGTCTCTTCTATCCAAAAAAGGGGATTTCATGGAGAGGAAATTTCCCTCCTGAATCAGGAAATATTGGTTTCATTGCTCAATCAGGAGGTATTTGTGATTTGGTGGTCTTTAAAGGAGCAGAAATGGGGATTCATTTTTCTAAAGTATTTTCTTATGGAAATGGGAATGATCTAGATATTGTTGATTTATTGTACTTTTTAAGCAATGATCCCGAAACTGATATCATACTCTGCTATTTAGAAGGCATCAATGATGGGAGAGGCGCTGCTTTAAGGGAGGTTTTAGCACAAAATAAAAAACCTATAATATTTTTAAAAGCAGGTAAATCAAAAAGTGCTGTCATCGCAGCTAAAACACATACAGCTTCTATTGCTGGTGAGTACCATCTATGGGAAGCAATTTTCAATCAGTATAATATAATAGAAGTAAAAACGGTAGAAGAACTCATATATGCAGCAAAATTAATAGATTGCTATGGCGCTTTTAATTTTAAAAATGCTGCTGTCTTAGTTTTAAGTGGTGGTTATGGGGTTGTGCTTACCGATTTACTCGAAGAAGAAGGAGTCAATGTTCCTCCATTTAGCCCTGAAATCCAAGATCAAATAGATCAGAAATTCAAAGCTGTTGGAACAGGTACTAAGAACCCCCTTGATGTATCTGGTCATTTACGGAATTTGAAGCTAGTACAAGAACTTATTGAACTTGCGTTATCAGATAACGCGATTGATGGAATAGTAACTGTGTTACCAACTTTTTATTTAAATTATGGCTCAAAAGATGGGAGAAGAAATCAGTTTTCTAGTTTTGAGAATTCTGTTGCCAAAATCATGTCCTTGGGACATAAATTTAATAAACCTATTATTGTCATAATGCAGGGAACAATTTATCCAAAAACACGTGAAATTTTTGCTAAAAAATTGGATGAAGCAAAAATAGCTGTGTTTAATGATCCTTCAGAATTCTTATCGATACTCCCTAAAATATCAAAATATTCAGAAAAAGTAAAAAAAATAAAATAAATTAAATTTGTTTATAAAACCTTCTTAAAGCTCTAGACATGAGTAGTTGTTGAACTTGTCGACTTCCACCTATAATCTCTTGAGTACGACTCATGCGTAAATAATCTTCCATTAAAGTGTTATCACAAAATCCAGCTCCTCCCATTAAATTCGCTGCTTCATAACATACTTTTCTTGATAATTTAGCACATGCATATTTATATTGACTGGCCATTCCAACCATGGTTTGTGCGATATGTTGAGGTAAATCTCCATTATATTTTTCAACTTTTGCATCATAGGATTCAGCAAACTTCAGTAAGCCTGTAGTGTGAGTAATTACACGAGACCAAAGATCAGCTAATGGAAATCCCATTCCTTGGAATAGGAGAATTTCCTGATTAAATTGTTTTCTCATATTAGCATAGATAATAGCGTGTGTTAAAGCACCCCAACTTTCACTAACCCCTCGTAATGCTATTGCAATTCTCTCTGGGACCAATCCTTCAAATAAATGCTCACGTCCTTTCCCAGCGCCTCCTAATACATACTCTTTTGGAACTCTAAGATTTACTAAAGTTTCATGTCCAACATGAAGTTTATTTATCCATGGTATTCCTACTCTCTCACAATTCCATCCATCCCAAGAGGTATTTATTAAAAACTGACCCATCAAACTTCCGTTATTTTTTTCACCTGTTGCATATGCCACAGCCCACTTAGCACGGGGGGCATTAGTATTAAATATCTTTTCTCCATTTAAAATATAGCTTCCGTCCGCTTGCTCATCACAAGTGGCTTCCATGTGGACTGCATCAGTTCCTCGATCTGGCTCTGTAATTAAAAGGCAACCACATTCTTTACCGGTGGCTAAATCTTTCAGTGCTTCTAATCTTACAGGAATATTTTCGTGATGAGCTTCAATTGGATTTAACCCAATAGTTGTTGCACCATGGCTCATGGCAAACATTGGGTCGAATAATGTTAAAGCAAGTGATCTCATAAAATCCATTGCACATCCAACTTCTTTATAGTTTAAATCGATGCTTTCGAAAGCATGTTGACGAGTGATATAGCCTTGTTGACCGAAAGCAGGTGTCCACTCATAGAAATCCTCATCAAGACCATGAGTAATGTTATTATCTTTTTCAAACTTTACGCAAAAGTCCTCCACTTGTGTAAGAAAAGCCATTTCATCATCTGATAATACAATGAATAGATTATCATTCAAGACTTTATAACGATTCTCAAGGGTTAATTTTGCAAGAATCTCATCCTTTATAACTTGGGTTTCAAATTTAGGCAAATTTTTTTCACTATTTTATTATTAAATTTGTATAATATGAAGTAAAACACAGAATATTTTTTATTTATTCTCATTGAATTTTTCGCTAAAATAATGAAACAATAAAAAGGAAATGAAAATAAATAGTTAAGGCACATTTAAAGAAAAAAGAATGGAAAATTAAGTTGTATTCCTATAATCCTTTAAAAATAGAATTTAATGCACTCGTGATAATATACAACTGGATTTGTCTTGAGCCTCCCACAATTTCTTGAATTCTTGAAATATTCACTAGCTCATGCATTAAAGTATTATCACTAAGTCCAGCACCCCCCATTAAATTCCCTGCCTCATAGCACACATCTTTAGTTAAATCAGCACAAACATATTTAAATTGACTTGCAACAGAAACTAAAGCTCGAGAGATATGAGAAGGAAGTTCTCCTCCATATTTTTCAATCTTCGCGTCATAGTCTTCACAAAATTTAAGCAGACCATATGTCATCGTATGAGTTCGCGCCCATAATTCAGATAATAATTGTCCCACACCTTGAAATTTTATAATGGATTTACTAAATTGCTGCCTCATATTCGAATAAATTGCTGCATGTGAAATAGCACACCAACATTCACATATATTTTGAGTAGCAATTAAAATACGTTCCGGAACTAAACCCTCAAAAAGATGCTCTCTTCCCTTACCAATCCCTCCAAGAACACA
>SDBS01003726.1_pt1 | contig 14980 bp, 13 predicted proteins | sample 2277091 | NCBI WGS metagenome assembly SDBS01 (sample SAMN10404972, study PRJNA504765) | marine sediment metagenome | isolation source: marine sediment core GS10_PC15, 163 cmbsf | place: Arctic Ocean: Southern Knipovich Ridge | collected 2010 | reverse complement strand
GCGGTGTCCTTCAAGGGGGCCAAGGGTCTGATGCAGCTGGAGGACAGCGCGTTGACCTGCAGGTTCAACACCAGGATGAACCACAAACGGCTAGCGTCGGCAATTTCAGCAGCAACTGGCTGGGACATGGGCCCTGACGAGGCGTGGGACATCGGCAGGAGGGCGGTAAACCTCATGAGGGCGTACAACCTCCAGACAGGGCTCTCAGCGGAGCATGACAGGCCGTCGTTCAGGTACGGCTCGACCCCGGTTGATGGGCCCACCGAGGGAATAAGCATCCAGCCCCACTGGGACGAGATGCTGAGGAATTACTACTCGAAGATGGGCTGGCACCCCGAGACCGGTGTGCCAACAAAGGAGACCCTCGAAGGGTTGGGCATCGGCCCGGTCTGGGACAAACTCTAGCCTCTATTATTCCTGTCCTTCACGGAGTCAACGTACTCCCTGAGGGCTTTTTCTGTGATATACCACCTGCTGCCCTTTCGGAACGCACCAAGTGCTCCCTGCCTTGCCCTGAGCCCCAGGTAATCCTGTGAGTAACCCGACACCTCGCTGGCCTCGGCCAGGGACAGAACCACAGGCTCCTCGATGACTCTCAGATACCGGTCCAGGGCTGCCTCGACGCTTGACGCAATTATGTTCACCAGTGGCCTCATGTTTGTCAGGTCAGCCTCACCCAACGCGTCCATGTACCTCGCTCTGTCCCGGTATGCAATGTTCGTCAGGAACGGGTATCCCTGTCTCATCAACACCAGGTTCATCAGGAGTCTCGCTGTCCTGCCGTTTCCGTCGCTGAACGGGTGGACCTGCAGAAACCTCAGGTGGAAGATGGAAGCAAGCTCAATGCCGTTCAAGTCCTCGGGATTCCCCTCCAGCCACGCGAAAAGCTGATCCATCTCCTCTGGCACATCCCTGCTTGGAGGAGGCATCCAGGATGATCCTCCGATTGCCACGCCGTGGTCCCTGTACTTTCCGGCGTCCTCTGAGATGCCGTCAAGGAGCATGCCATGAACCGTTGTGATGACCTCTTCATCGATTCTTCGCCCCACAGTTACAGCATCCCTGATGTACTCGATGGCTTTGGGGTGGTTCGCCGCCTCACGGTACTCCTTGAGTGTCTTTCCTTTTGCTGTGATGCCCCGTGTGATGGCCATCTCGGTCTCCCTGATGGTCAGGGTGTTCCCCTCGATGGCGTTGCTGCTATGTGTGAACTCCACCGTTATCTGCTTGCCCAGCTTTTCCACGATGCTTCCGGGAAGTGGACTGTACGAGTCAAGCCTGAGCTTTTTCTCTCTTATCCGCTCCCTGAGCCTTTTCGCTATGTAACTCATCAACATCACCCATGAATCCGATAGGAAAATGTATCGGATTGTATCATTTTTCCTCAAACCGATACATAATAGTATCGGTTTAGATGAAAAGGAGGAGCCCGCCAATCACTATGAAAAGGGTGCCTATCCCGCTCTTCAACGTGATCTGCTCGCCGAATAACAGCCACGCCATCACCACCGTGATCAGCGGGTATGTGGCCACCAGACTGGCACTGAGGGACGCCCCTGACTTGTTGATGGCCGTGTAGTAAAAGTAATGGCCAACCGCGAAGCTAGTCACCCCAGCTATCCCGTAGTAAAGCCCTGTTCTGTTCAGCATATCCGAGTTTATCCTGCCAGTGGCCCCCAGATAGACGGCGAAGACTATTCCAGCTGCTATACATCCAATCCCGGTCCCCACAAGTGGGTCCACCCCATCCCCTGCTGCCCTAATTATTATCGCCTCAAAGCCCCAGACAACAACGGCAATTAACGCGTAGACCCAGCCCTCCATCTTGACCACAGCTATCATTTCAGCCGCGTTGATTCAAGTCTTTCTCTCGACGGTTTTTTATCCACTGGGGTCACCGGTTCAACCATGATTAACCTTGTAAAGCGCAAGCTCAAGGCCGGAAAGCCTGCTCTGGGCACATGGGTGACCGTTGGCCACCCCGATATGACCATGTACCTGGCCGACATGGGCTGGGACTGGCTGGTCTGCGACATGGAGCACAGCGCGTTCGGCCCAGAGACGTACCACTTCATGGTTCAGTCCATGCTTTGGGGCAGGGACAGGTGCATGCCGATGTGCAGGATACCATGGCACGACCTCATCTGGATCAAGAAGGTCATGGACGCCGGTGCCACCGGGATAGTGAGCCCGCGGATCGAGACAAAGGAGCAGGCAGAGGATATGGTAAGGCTCATGAAATACCCGCCATGGGGCGAGAGGGGTGCAGGGCCAAGGCTTGCCGCGTTCCGTGACCCGGACTACTTCAAGACCGCTAACGAGGAGACGCTATGTGTGGTCATGATTGAGACCGCCAAGGGTGTCGAGAACATCGATGAGATATTCAGCGTCGAAGGAGTGGACGCCTGCTTCGTGGGCCCCAGCGACCTGAGCCTGGACATGGGAATCCACAAGGACTATACAAACCCCGTTTTCCTCAAGACGCTGGACAGGATAGTTGAGGCCGGTCAGAACTCAGGTGTCGCACCTGGCATGCACTGCTTCACCACACCGGGCCCCACCAACATCAACGAGGCAATCGAAAGGGGCTTTTTGTTCTGCGCCGTCAACAGCGACACATCCTACCTCAGGAACGGCGTCAACGCAGCCTTCGAGCACATCAAGGGCTGGAAGCCGGGCCAGGCGGGCGCGGAAGTGGAGCTCTAGCTCCCCTCTTTTTTCGGTTTAAACATTTCTTCACGCTAGGGGCTCGTGTAATAGACCCTGTCCAATGACGATGGTATAACAGGTCTTTCAAGGGGCCTGTCAGGGCCGTGGCCCTTAATCCTTCACTTGATCCTGGATTCTCTCGACGACGACATTGAAGGCGATCGCCGCGGGGGAATCTGGGTGCGAGTAGATGAAGGGTATCCCGCTGTCGCTGTCCATTGCGACCCTGGGGTCCATGGGTATGCTGCCGATTAACTCGACGCCCATCTCCTCGGACACCTTGGCCCCTCCTCCCTTGCTGAACACATCGATGATTTCACCACAGTGGGGGCAGACAAGTCCGCTCATGTTCTCGACGATCCCCAGGATGGATACGTTCATCTGACGTGCAAAGGTCACGGCCTTCTTCACAACAGCCTGACTCACCTCGCTGGGGATGGTGACTATGATGACGCCGTCCAGCTCCGGCAATAACTGCATGACGCTGAGGCTCTCGTCCCCCGTACCTGGGGGCAGGTCGATGAGCAGGTAATCAAGGTCGCCCCAGGCTACCTCGCCGAGGAACTGCCTGATTGCCCCCATCTTGAGCGGGCCACGCCAGATTACCGGGGCCTCGTCATCTGGGAGCAGGAAGTCCATTGACACCACCGCTATCTCCTCAGGGCCTCTAGCTGGCATTATCCCGTCTGCCCCCAGCTCCATCCTGTGGCCCTTCAGGCCCAGCATCTTGGGGACGCACGGCCCGGTGAGGTCCGCGTCCAGTATCCCTACCTTTCCCTTCCTGCCCTTGGCCAGGGCGGCGGCCAGGTTCACTGTCACAAGGGTCTTGCCAACCCCTCCCTTGCCGCTGATGATGGCTATCTTGTGCTTCACGTTGGCCATCTTGTCCTTGATTAGCTGCTGTTGCTTTGCCTTCTCCTCGAAGGGGTTCGGAACGTCATTGGATGCTGTCAACCTTTTGCCTTCCCAGTTGTTTCCAGAGAATGTACGATGCTATTTACGTCTTGCCAAATTTGATCACAACGTTTTAGATACCCTGAGCATTCACAGATACGGAACACAGTTGCGGGCAAACGAGAAACTATCAAGCCTACGGGGAAAACTCCTCGATAAGGCGGACGAGGGCTCACACGCAGCCGTGGCTATTCTCATCCGGGAGCGCAACGACGATCTGGAGTTCTTCCTGGTCAAGAGGGCCGAGGTCGAGGGTGACCCGTGGAGCGGGGATATGGCCTTCCCAGGCGGCAAGCGCTGCTCGAATGATGTTGACCTGTCAGAGACAGCCATGAGGGAGACCATAGAAGAGACAGCCATCGATCTCCGTGAGAAATCCATGCTGGGCTACATGAAGCCAATATTCAGCTCTGTCCGCACAAGCATGAAGGTCCAGCCCATCGTGTACATCTACGACGAGGAGCCTGATGTGAGCCTCAACTATGAGCTCACCAGGTACCTATGGGCACCGATGAATGAGCTGGTAAGGTCCAGGGCAAAGGAAGATGTCAAGGGCTGGAACAGCGACGTGTACAAGTACGACGGAGAGGTTGTCTGGGGGCTAACCTTCCGAATGCTTGAGCAATTAATAGAAATTATAGAAGGCTAGAGGAGATCCCTCAGGAGCTCGGCCACCTGTCCGGGCAGGTCACCGACTGCTACACCTGCGCCTCTCAGTGCGCTTATTTTTCCATCAGCCGAGCCAGTTCCACCTTGGATGATGGCACCCGCGTGGCCCATCCTCTTGCCTGGGACTGCCGCCCTCCCCGCGACATATCCCGCGATGGGTTTCGTGAACCCGCCTTCCTTGATGAACTTGGCCGCCCTCTCCTCGGCGTCGCCGCCGATCTCACCGATCAGGGCAACTGCCTTGGTCTCCGGGTCCTCCCCGAACCACTTGAGGATATCAATGTAATCGAGCCCTACCACTGGGTCTCCTCCGAGCCCCACGCAGGTGCTCTGTCCGAGGCCGACCCTTGTCAGATGGGCGGCTATCTCGTAGAACAGGGTGCCGCTGCGGCTGATGATGCCAACCCCTCCTTTCTTGAAGACCTGGGCAGGCATGATCCCCATCTTGGATTCTCCTGCCTTGATGATCCCTGGCGTGTTAGGGCCAACGATGGTCGTCCCCCTGAGGCTCGCCCTGGCCACTATCTCGATGCTGTCCCTGACGGGTATCCCCTCAGTGATCACAACTACCGGGTCAAGCTCTGCCTCGATTGCCTCCAGGGCAGCGTCCAGTGAGAACCTGGCTGGGACGAATATGATGCTGGCATCGATCTCCCCCTCCTGCTGTGCCTCCCTGATGGTGTCGTACACGGGTATTCCCTCGACTTCCTGTCCCCCCCTGCCTGGTGTGACGCCTGCGACTATCTTGGTCCCGTACTCCTTCATGAGCCTGGTGTGGAACTCTCCCTGTCCTCCCGTTATTCCCTGGACAACCACCCTGGTGTCCCTGTCTATGAAACGTGTCATCCTAGTTTCCTCCCGCCAGCTTGACCGCCATCCTTGCGCCCTCCTCCATTGAGTCAAGGGTGTCGATGCCGTTCTCCTTGAGGATGGCCTTGCCCTCCGCCTCCTTTGTGCCCATCATGCGCACCACGATGGGCTTGTCGCTTCCAAGCTCCTTGCGGGCGGCCACGATCCCCTGTGCCGTGTGGTCGCATCGTGTGATCCCCCCGAGAACGTTGACGAACAGCGCCCTTGTCCTCTCGTCGCCCAGCACGAACTTGACAGCCTTCCCGATTCTCTCAGGAGTGGCTCCTCCTCCTAGGTCAAGGAAGTTGGCCGCCTTGCCCCCCTGGAGCATGACGGTGTCAAGTGTTGCCATGGTTAGGCCAGCTCCGTTGCCGATGATACCGATGTTGCCGTCCAGCTCCACGTAGGTGAGACCCTGCTCCTTTGCCTCCATCTCCCTGCCCGAGAACTCGCCCAGGTAGCTGTCCAGAAGTTTCTCCTCCAGCTCCCTGTGCCTGAACAGGCTGTTGTTGTCAACGTTGAGGCGTGCGTCAGCGGCGAGGAACCCGTCTTCTACCTCCGCTAACGGGTTGATCTCCGTGAGCTCTGCGTCCATTCCCACGGCCAGCTCGTACAGTTTCGCTATGAAAGCCCCCAGCTGCCTCATCTTTCTGCCCCTGTACCCGAGCCTGGTGGCTATGTAGTTGCAGTGGTAGCTCCTGAGTCCGTCAACCGTGTCCACGAGGTGCCTGATTATCCTCTCCGGCGTCTCCGCCGCGACCACCTCGATGTCCATTCCTCCCTCGCTTGATGCAAGTATGACGTGTTTCTTGCTATTCCTGTCAACGGTGACTCCCAGGTAGATCTCGTTCACGATACCCACCTTCTCCTCGACGTACAGCTTCCTGACCCTCATGTCCTTGATGGTCATGGCCAGGAGTGCCCCGGCGGCCTCAGCTGCCTCGTCCGGTGTATCCGCGAACTTTACGCCTCCTGCCTTGCCCCTTCCCCCGATGGGGAGCTGTACCTTGATGACAACCGGCTTCCCAAGCCCTGCAGTGTACTCCCTGGCGGCCTCGGGTGAGGTCACCATCTTGCCTGCTGGGGTCGGGATACCGTATTTCATGAAATATTCTTTAGCCTCGTACTCAAGGAGCTTCAACATACATAGCCTCGAATTAATGGTTCATGGTTCCTGCCCTAGATATTGGTTCTGGGGGGCAGAAAATACGCTGTTTACTAGTTAAATGAAGACGGGGGGCAGGTCATGGATTGATAAACCGGGTCGAAGGCTCACCATTCTTCGTCAATCAGACGATGCGTGAATTTCTTCGCCCCCTCGCCGATGTAATCAGCGACGATCTGGCCGCTTCCCCTGAGGATGTACCTGTATATGGTGAGCCCTTCAAGCCCCGTGGGTCCCCTTGCATGAATCTTCCCCGTGCTTATGCCCACCTCCGAGCCCAGGCCGTACCTGTACCCGTCAGCGAACCTGGTTGATGCGTTCCAGAACACGTTGGCCGAGTCCACGGACTCGATGAAGTAGGCAGCGGTCTCGGCATTGCCCGTTATCACCGCGTCGGTGTGGTGCGAGCCGTACCTGTTGATGTGTGTGATGGCTTCCTCTGGGCCGGACACCACCTTCAATGCCACGATGTAGTCCAGGTACTCGTAGCCCCAGTCATCGTCAGTGGCCCCCTTGACCCCGGCGTCCAGTATCTCAAGCACCCGCTCACCGCCCCTGACCTCAACACCCTTGCCTAGCAGCCTCTCGACCATGGGTGCGATGAAGTCCTTGGCTATTTCCTCGTGTACCAGGATGGTGTCAACCGCGTTGCACACGGATGGGTACTGGACCTTGGCGTCGAGGCAGACTTCCACGGCCATCTCCAGGTCGGCCTCGCTGTCCACGTAGATGTGGCAGACGCCGTCGGCGTGTCCAAGAACTGGAATGCGGGTGTTGTTCTGGATGTACCTGACGAACTCGTTGCTGCCACGGGGGATAATCAGGTCAACGTAGGCGTCCAGCTCAAGGAGCTTGGTTACCTCGTCCCTTGCCTCCATGATCTGGATCCACCCATCTGGGAGGTCGCCTGTTGCTTCCTTGATTATGTTGTAGAGCTTCCTGTTGCTGTTTCGGGCCTCGCTGCCCCCCTTGAGGAGCACGCTGTTCCCTGATTTCAGGCACAGACCGGCTATCTGGACAAGCGCATCGGGCCGCGACTCGAATATGACCGCGACCACCCCCAGCGGCGATGTGACCCTGAACAGGTCAAGTCTCTCGTCCAGCTCCCTGGCGTACTCTGTCCTCCCGACAGGGTCGTCAAGGGACGCGACGCTCCTCACCATATCAACGATCCCCTGGACTTTCCCCGTGTCCAGGGCCAGCCTCTTGATCATGGCCCCCGTTATCTCCCCCTTCTTCAGCATCTCTTCGGCTGCGTCAATGTCTTTCTGGTTAGCCTCAAGGAGTGATTCCCTGTTGATCCAGATTGCATCCGCTATCGCGTTCAACGCCGCGTTCTTTGATTCCGTGCTCAGCTTGGCCAGGCCGTATGATGCCTGCCGGGCCGCCGTCGCCTTGTTAACTACCTCACTCATCAACCTCATCTCCTCTTGGCATGAACAGGGTGCCAATCTCCCCTCTGAATACCTTTGACAGGGCATCCGGCACGCTGCTGCTGGCTATCACCGTAGTTTTGCCTTTTTCTGCCAGCCTCTTGGCCGCCTGTACCTTTGTGTACATGCCACCGAAGCCCTTTCCAGCCTTACTTGCCCAGCCCTCGACCTCTGGCGTGACCTCCTCCACGACCCTGATGAACTTGCCCTTACCGTCGGAAGGGTTACTCGTGTACAGCCCATCCACATCGGTCAGTATGACCATGAGGTCTGCGTCCACCGCCATTGTCACGTATGATGCAATGGTATCGTTGTCCCCCACCTTGATCTCCTGGGTCGCCACCGTGTCATTCTCGTTGATTATGGGGATCACGCCCCAGTTGATCAAGGTCTCCAGGGTGTTGGACAGGTTCTTGCTCCTCCCGGGGTCACTGAAATCGTCCCCCGTCAGCAACAGCTGTGCGATGGGCTGCTCATAGTTGTTGAAGAAGAACTCGTAGGTCTGCATCAGGATGCCCTGACCCACCGCCGCTGCGGCCTGGAGTTACTGCACCTCATCCGGCCTTGGCAATCCAAGCCTGCCGAGTCCAGCCCCGATGGCCCCCGAGCTGACCAGTATCGGGGTGCGCCCGTTCTTTATCTCCTTCATCAACATGCTCACTAGGATGGCCACCTTTCCCACATCAAGCCGCGAGTCCTCGCCGGTCAAGCTGCTCGTGCCCACCTTTACTACGAATCTTTCCGTATTCATCAACGAACTGATACATTCACTAGTCTTACCCATAATAACCCTCCAGAGCCCAACCCGGTAGACGGATCAGGCGCGCTGTGGTATTCTGTAGACCGGCATGCTCTGCCTTACTCGCAGAACCTCGAAAACATGATTGATTGTTAGGCCGGTCAAACACTTCACCAGTATATACTCCTAAATTCCTTTTAGTAAAAAGGTTACCATTTCTAGCCGGGATGTCCCATCCCAGAATATCTTTTCTATGAATAGCCTCGCTTGTCTACCATGGACAAGCGGACCCTGAAGAGGCAGGTACTGGAAGCGATTGACGCGAGGGCGGAGGAGATAATCAGGATAGGCGATGATCTCTGGAAAATTCCAGAGGTAGGGTACAGGGAGTACAAGACGGCCGAGTACGTCGAGGCCCAGTACGAGAGGATGGGCTGGTACTACGAGAACAAGCTGGGAGTCACTGGCAGCAAGGCGTACCTCAAGGAGAAGGGACTCAGGCCCACCGTCGCCATCGTGGGCGAGCTTGACAGCCTAGATGTTCCCACTCACCCCGAGGCAGACCCCAGAACCGGTTGGGTTCACTGCTGCGGCCATCACGCCCAGGTCACAGCCATGCTTGGGGCAGGTTTCGGTCTTGATATGGTCAAGGACGAACTGGACGGTAATATCGTTATGATGGGCGTCCCGGCCGAGGAACTCATCCAGATGGATTTCCGCAACAAGCTGGTCGAAGACGGCAAGATCACGTTCATGGGTGGCAAGCAGGAGTTCATCCACATCGGGGCCATGGACGATATCGACTTGACCATCGGCAGCCACAGCACCGGGTCATTGAAAGGTGCCAAGCTGGGCACGGGAGGCACCGAGAACGGGTTCATCGCAAAGCTCACAAAGTACAAGGGCATCGCCGCCCACGCCGGTGACCACCCGGATGAGGCCGTCAACGCGCTGAACGCCGCGCTGCTGGGCATCCTGGGGGCCCACGCCAACAGGGAGACCTTTAGGGACGAGGACCACATCAGGTTCCACCCCATCCTGACGAAAGCCGGCTCAATCGTCAACAACGTGCCAGCCGATGTCCACATGGAGAGCTTCGTCAGGGGCGCAACGGTCCCTGCCATAAAGGAGGCGAACAAGAAGGTGAACCAGGCACTCAGAGCGGGCGCAATGGCCGTCGGTGCCGAGGTCGAGCTCATAGATGTGCCTGGGTACATGCCGTACCACCGGGACCCCGCCCTAGACAGGGTGCTGAGGGAGAACTGCCTGGCCCTCACTGACGAGGTGCCACTGGGCGGCCACAGCTGCGGGAGCACCGATATGGGTGATTTCAGCTGCGTCCACCCCACGACCAACCTGGTGATGGCAGGGGTCAGCGGTAGCCACCACCACAGCTCCTTCGCCATCGAGGACAAGGTGAACCTGTACGTGCTCCCTGCCAAGGCCCTGGCCATCACTGTCATCGACCTGCTGTGCAACGGGGCAGCCAAGGCAAGGGAGGTCATGGGCCAGTTTGAGCCTGTGATTCCACGAGACAAGTACACCGAGTTCATGATGAAAATGGTCGAGTAGTCAGACCTGATGTAACGGGTTCAACTCCCCTCATGTTTTCCACATATCTGACCTGAAACTGGTCCCAACATTCGTCTTAAATCCGCGCCGGCACGTTGATACTGTGATAGATATGGACAGGGCAGCGATCAAGAAGAAAGTATTAGCCGAGATCGACCGCAGGGCTGACGAGATCATCGAGTACGCCAACGCGATATGGGAGTACCCCGAGCTTGGGTTCAAGGAGTTCAAGACCGCGGAGCTCACCGAGGCAAAGTACGAGGCGATGGGTTGGAGGTACGAGAAGGAGATCGCCATCACAGGAAGCAAGGCGTACCTCAAGGGCGACGGCTCACGGCCTTCAGTGGGGGTCATCGGTGAGCTGGATGCACTTCATATCCCGGTCCACCCCGAGGCACACACAGCTTCAGGAAACGTCCACGCCTGTGGCCACCACAGCCAGATGGCTGCCATGCTAGGGGCAGGATATGGCCTTGATATCGTCAAGGAGCACCTCGCGGGTGAGGTAGTCATGGTTGCCGTGCCGGCCGAGGAGTACATCGAGATCGATTACAGGAACCGCCTCAGGGAGGAGGGCAAGCTGGAGTTCTTCGGCGGCAAACAGGAGTTCATCAGGGTGGGTGCCATGAAGGACATCGATATCTCCATCGGCAGCCACAGCGCCATGGACCAGGACGAGCTCATAGGCGTCGGTGGAAGCAACAATGGATTCGTTGGCAAGCTCGTTGGCTACATAGGCAGGGAAGCCCATGCCGGTGGTAGCCCCCACAAGGGAATCAACGCATTGAACGCCGCAATGATGGGCCTCATGGGCATCCACGCCAACAGGGAGACGTTCCGCGACGAGGACACCATCAGGGTCCACCCAATTATTACTAAAGGAGGCGAGATCGTCAACAACGTACCAGCCGACGTTCGCATGGAGAGCTACGTCAGGGGCAAGACCGTTGAGGCCATCAAGGACGCCAACGTCAAGGTTAACCGTGCCCTCAGGGCAGGTGCCATGGCCGTTGGGGCCGAGGTGGAGATATTTGACCACCCAGGCTACATGCCTTACACCCGAAACGAGGGGCTTGAGAAGGTATTGATAGCCTCGTGCACCGATTACGTTGGGGCCACCGAGCTCAAGCACAGGGGCCACAGCACGGGCAGCACCGACATGGGTGATTACAGCTGCATCATGCCCACCACAAGCATCGGGATGGGTGGCTGCGTCGGACTGGGCCACAGCCGGGATTTCAAGATCACCGACAGCGTCCGCCAGTACATCGTGCCGGCCAAGGCGCTGGCGGTTACAGTGGTGGACCTGCTCATCGATGACGCATCCGCCGCCAAGAAAGTGATCGACGGGTTCGTGCCCACCATCAAGCGGGACGAGTACAGCGATTTCATGAAAAAACTCTTTGAGTAAAGATAAAAATGGGTTTAGAAAAACCCCTAATTATCTCTCACTTCTTCTACGGTAAGTCGTCGCTCCATCAGACTCCAAGTGATTTTTCTTAGAGGACTTGGGTTCGACCTCTTCGACCTTCTTGGCCTTGCCCCTGATTGTGGCAATCTGGGCTCGGATGAAACCGGTCTTGAGCTCGCCGTATGTGACCCCCCCAATGGTTAACCCAACGGGCACAAGCACAAGAGGCATAACGGTGAACCTGAGAAGGAACTCTGTAGCCTTTTCTAAAATGGTCAGCTCAATGACCTCGAAGTCCTTCAGCTCGCTCTGAGCTGCTCTGACGTAGGCTGTCTCGGGTATCTGGGTCAGAACCTGCCACATACCGATCTCCTCAGGCACCACTATGAAACTGAATGAGCCATCGTTCTCGGTGACGGTTTCCATCTGGAAGTTATCAGACTCGGAAGTGTAGATCATACTCACGGTTGCTCCGGCGATCGGTGGCGTGAGCTGCCCTGATACCTTAAGATCCCTTGTCATCTTGGCTGGTATCGGGTTCAATACATAGCTGATGAGCGGTTTCTGCTTCTCCATCGTGAAGGTCAGCTCCCTGCTCTCTGCTGCCGGATGAGTATCGTCGCCGTTGAAGTAAGTTTTGATGTAGTACCTACCTTCCTTGGGTGGCTTGTAGTTGTATGTCCATTTTCCCTCAGCATCGGTGGTGATCTTTACTTTGGTCTCTGAGTTGTTGAACATGATGCTTAGCGTGATATCGCCGAACTCAAGGACTTCACCACTGATCTTCATTGATTCTCCACCGTTGACCTTGAGCTTCTCGGTTTCGATGTGTAGGTGGATGGGGTCTAAGATCAGGATGCTCGAATCAGTCATGCCTGAGTTACCTATCTCGTCCCTAGCGTAGACCCTGTATTGAACCTCGTCTAGGAGATCGAATCTGGGAAGCCAGAACTCGTATTGTCCATCGATCTCGTTGAGGTAAATTCTTTGTTCGGTGTTCCATCCATCAATGGTGTAGTTCAGCCAAGCCGCTTCGATTTCCGCAGGGCCTTCGATATCCAAAACTATTTTGGTTTCCTGATCTGTGACGCCTATCTCAGGAGCTTCAACCAGTGTGATGTTCACCTGCCTGTAATCTGTTTTTATGTAGAATTCGATAGTTCCTTGATAATACTCAGCAAGCATTACGATGTAATAATATACGTCCCTAGAATCTAGAATAAGCTCCGTCTCATTGTGGACAGGTTTACCGAAGACGACATCCAAGTCCTCTCCAGCATACTCACCACTAGCTCTGAGCTCTGGGAAGCTCTTCCCTGGAATTGATAGGTTATACAATCCATATTGGCCTTGTACTTCCCCTTGAAGCAGTTCTCCATATGGAACGCCGACCCCTGATATGTAGTACCCCACCTGTGCTGACGGGTTAGCCATCGGGAATAGCCTGGCTTCGTACATATCCAGCCCTGGGATGCCCTTTTCGGGTTCAGGATCAGGGACTTTAACGTGTAACGAGAAATCCTCGTTAGGAGTGGCAAACTCGTACGCCCACACATAATCGTCAGGGTAAGCTTTTGAGGGTGAGGGACGTCCTTCAAGATAGACCTCGTATTTCTTGTTCATTTCAAGATGCTCAATGATCATGAAAACAGCTGCGTCCTCACCGTTACTATCCTCAGGATCGTTATGAATAACGAACATATAGGTGTCTGTTTTTGGAGGGATAAAGTACTGGTGGTTATTGTCGTTGGTCACCTGCTCTGGTAGGCCTGCCGACTCGGTGTGTCCTGAAATCAGTTTGTTCTGGGAGTCAAATACCTCTATATCATAGTCCGTTGCTTTGCTAGTCTCATTAGTGATCCAATCTCCTACGAGGAATATATGATACGTTTTACCTCCTTCTAACCTGCATAGGATTTCCATCGGGTCAGTTCTATAACGAGATATAGGATTAGGAATATCGCCTTCATTGATAATGAAAGGCTCGAATGGTTTTTCTATTGTGACTCTGCTTGCTTGTGCTACGTAGACTCCACTGCAAACAATAATTAGTAGAGCTAATAGGCTCCCTGTCAATAATTTTTTCTTTTTCATCAATTTAATCCATCCACCACTACATATGCTATGGGCGCGCGCGCGCCTATTGAAAATGACCAGATACCTCCACCAATTGCGATGACTGCGGCTGAAAGGATCAGCGTGGATATTACCGGTGAAAGTGCTTTTCTCTTAATCATATCAAACCGCCCCCCGTTTCCATGCCCGAGACGAGCCATATGCCACCTAGGGCTACAAGGCTGAGTATGATGGCGTGCTTGAACCCGCTTGAGACCCGCCCTGACACGATTTTACCCGTGACAAGTCCCAGTGTGAAACAGTGTATCGCCAAAGGGGTCAGCAGTACCCTGTACAGCATCACCTGCTGTATGCTAACGCCCATGTTAGAGCCCCCGAAGAACCCAAGGAACATGACAGTGGTGCCAGTCAGGAGCGCAGCGCCGATGTACGGGACTATAACAAGTGGCATCAGCACGGCCCGCTTCTCCTCCTCCAGCTGCTTTGATGACTCGCTGAACTCGGCGAGGCTCTCGATGCTGTCCACCGTGCCCCCTCCCACCTCGATGGTGTCCAGGAGCAGGTAGATGTTGATGAGCGCGATCCAGTTGTTTGCTTTCTCGGCGAACTCCTGGTAGATCTGGCGTAGCGGGTAGCCCCAGTTGATCTTCGTGCTGATGTCCTTCAGGTGCCTACTGAACCCCCTATAGTCCCTCTCAGCAAGGGCCGCGATGCTTTTCTCGGGACTCATCCCGCTCTTCCTCACCTCGACCAGATCTCTCAGGAACAGGGTGATACCGTCCTGCAGGCTCCCGTCCCTGCCCGTGGTGTAGTAATCGGCGATCCAACCCGGTAGCGCCACGAATATGAGTGTGAACGTGACCCCGATGGCTGCCTCCGTCCCCTCTGCGAACCCCAGCATGACCCTCACCCATATGATGAAGTTCATCAAGGCGGGGACACGCAGGAATGACTCGCTAAAGAAAGGGAGAACTATCTGGGTCGCCAAGAGGGCCCCTAACGGCAAGAAGCCGAAGAACACATAGTAGGGCTTCCAGTTGCTGATGGGGTAATTGAACTGAACCATATCCCCGGCGAAAAGGAACAGGAACGACATCCCGGGCATCACCACGAAGCTGAACAGGAAAAAGTTCTCCGGGCTGATGCTGACGCCGGCAGTGGGGAGGCTCATGCCCACCACGAACACCAGGAAGAGGCCGAGGACGCCCAGTATCCCGATGATAGTGTACGCCTCCATGAGCATGGCTGCGGCCTCGCCCTTGGCCTTTACCTGGATTGATAGGCTCCTGAACATGTTCTTTGTCTGGGAGAACATGTAGTGGAGGGTGTCCCCGCCGGTCCTCACGCTTGAGGCGTAGCCCAACAGTAGCTCCTTGTAGTCCTTGATATCAACGGTCTTGGCC
>SDBS01003725.1_pt1 | contig 14985 bp, 19 predicted proteins | sample 2277091 | NCBI WGS metagenome assembly SDBS01 (sample SAMN10404972, study PRJNA504765) | marine sediment metagenome | isolation source: marine sediment core GS10_PC15, 163 cmbsf | place: Arctic Ocean: Southern Knipovich Ridge | collected 2010 | reverse complement strand
ATCAACTACACCCTAATATTTCCAACGATAAAATAGTTTGGGACAACTATCCAAATGATAACTGGGATATTTACATGTATGACATCTCAACTGAGACTAAGACCCGGATTACTACAGATGGTAGTGCTCAAGAAAACCCAGCTATTTCTGACGATAGGATAGTTTGGGAGGACAACCGTAATAGTAACCATGATATCTATATGAAAGATCTGCAGGCGTTTACTCTCGAGTATACTCTGTAGTTATTTCTTTCGATCTTATTCAAATGAATTTTCACAGAGCGGACTATGTCCGCTCTTTTTTTATGCAAATTTTTCGTGTTATTAGTTTATTTGGATAGTTATTTTTATGCTCTGGGAGCATAAAACTCTTGACAATTAACTCATAATGTATTAACATTCATTTACATTCAAAGAAGTACATTTACATATTATATGATGCAGTGAAGTAATTAGGAGATCCAATATTATTTTTTTGGATCTTACTATAAATTTTGTGGAGGGAAAGAAGAATGAGTGTACTTAATACCTTGATAATCGCTGGGGGAACAGCTTGTTTCATGCTCTTTTTTGTGGCTGTGATGATGCCAAAAGAGCAGAAGAGTATTGCCAGTAGGGTAATACTTGTACATGCTGTGTTAATATTTCTGATTCTAATTTGTGTTGGTGATGTTCAAATTACGAAGAACTCCACTTCACTGGCTTTAGGATCAGAGAATCATTAAGTTGTGGAAAAGGTGGTGAAAGAATCTGTCCCTTTTGCTAAACCTGCCAAGGAAGAGAAAAAAGATAAGTCTTCCAAGGCAGTAGAGAAGAAGGTTGACACCTCATCAATCTTTGCTCTGGTAGATGAGAATGTTGACAACTATTTTACTGACGGTGTTCCGTATTTCAATTATAAGATCAAACCTGGCGATACCGTATTTGGTATCTGCCAGAAATTTGATCTTGAAATGTCGGAATTGATAAAGAGGAATGATCTTGAGGATGTCGAGCATCCCATGATAATTGCGGGAAAGTTTCTCAATATTACAATTCAGTAAATGAACTTTCTCACATCTCCGTGCAGATAATGACCCGTTCGTAAGAACGGGTCACTTTTTTACCCATTTATTAATAATATGAAAAACCACAATCGCGTTTTTTTAAATTACCCCCACCCTTTCTTTTCTTCCTTATATAAATATACGGTCGTGTTTTTATATAACCCCCCTCATCATTTTCCATTACAAATCTACCAATTTACCCTCAACCAAATCAATGTAAGGTTCAATACTATACAACCTGGCTAAAAAATATACTTCTTTGTCACAAGGATACTTATGTCGCCACACACTATTCTTAACTTTTTCAAATCCTAATTCTTTTAATTTTTGTCTAAACACATCACGAGCAAGTCTTTTCTTTTCAGGGATGTCAAACATCACAAAACGCCATTTTTTATCCCATATTCTCTGTTTCTTAATTTTCATCTCATCCACTTTGTATTCTAATGTTTTTTCTTTACCTTTTTTAGTTAAAGTAATTTTGGTTTTTCCATCTTTTTCACTAATTAAAACCATTCCATCGTCTTTTAATTTTTTGAATTTTCTTCTTAATATACTATTGTTCACACTGGTTTTCTTATATCTTTTAATAAAAGGGGATAATATTAAAAAAGCATTAGGTGCAATTATTGTAATTGTTAAAACACCGCCTAATATAACTATGGCGAGTAAAATATCTCTAGTTAAGTTTAAATTATGACCCCTATCCATAACATATATTACACACCAATCATTATATAAAAACACGACCGTATATTTATATAATACCATATTAATCCAAACGCATAATATTATAGTTGAGATTTTGTGTCGAATAGTTTAAGATACCGTTGATAATGTTTTGGGGCTGTCTAGCTTCGACAATGAACCTTAATTTTTATAGATTGCATATTGTTAATACTTTGCAACATAAAACTAAGCAACTCATAAATGCAAATAAAGCATTTGGCGGACTTCGGTTTGCCACAGCATTAGCCTAATTGTTAATGCCATCGCTCAAAAACTTACTTAAGAGTTTTTAATTGCGGTGTTATATTTTCTTAAGTTGCTCTTTTGTTGGTTACTGGCAAAAGCTAAGATTAATGTAACTTAACCTACCACTACTTTGTTTGTTTGAAGGTAGTAGGGGATTATTTCAAACAAACTAAATATGTAGATGTTTATAGAAATTGTTTATTGGACGGGGGTGCAATTCCCCCCAGCTCCACCACGAACCACTCATCTGCCACTGGCAGATTTCGGGTTCATGGCACCGCCATGAATACGTTTTTGAGTGGTGAGTGCTCCGTACTGGAGTGTTAACGACTAGTACTGGGGCTATATGATAAAAACTCTTTACCAGAGCTGGTTTTCTATTGACAGATCAACCAGTAACTGTTAAAATTATCGCAACTTGTCCTCGAGCGAAAAGAGACTCGTTTCGAGAGATTACAATTTGGAGAGTGAAAAAATGGCAAAAGATGTAAAAAATCTTCGTGTTCCCACAAACATGACCAAAGAGGCCGCTGAACATCCCATTATTCCTCTTGTTGATGCTATGGCACATGGAGGAACGGAAGGAATGATTACTGACCAGGAAGCTCGAGGTCAGCAATCGCTGGTTAATAGCGACACACTGCCTTCGGAAATCTCAGGTGACGGCAAAGAAATACTGGAAGTAGCCGGGGTCAAATTCCTTGGTCCGGTGGAAGACGACAATCTTTTCCAGTATGTCGAACTGCCGTCTGGCTGGAAGAAGATCCCCACAGACCATGACATGTGGTCCAATCTGGTAGATGATAGGGGGTGCATTCGAGCCGCAATTTTCTACAAGGGAGCCTTCTACGATCGGAAAGCTGATATGCGGGCGTGCAAGCGTTTCTGAGTTGCGCAAGATTATAATCGTGAGAAATCTGAAGATGTGGCCGTTGCTCAAGTATTCGATGGAGAACAGGTGATCTTTACCACTAAACCCACCAAGCTTCCAGAGGAGCATAACCAGGCATATTTTGCCGTTAAGGATGCTGCCGAGGAAAAAGCCAAAACCTGGCTGACGGAAAAGTACCCCGACTGGGATAATGCCGGTGCCTACTGGGATGATTAATATTTCGACTTAGCCTTAAAACAAGCATCAATAAGATGCGAGACCCTTTAGGCAAGGGTCTGTTTTTATACCCAAATCTAACCCATACTCTCTAATATAAGTTCCAACTTCATTAACTATGCTCCACCAGCTCAAGAAATGCTTTACTAAAGCTAAATATTTGCATATAATTAAACCTCACATTAACAATCAAATATAAGGATGGTAACAAGTTATGACTTGGATAGCTCTAACTCTTGCATTGACAGGAGCCTATCTTATAACTCTGGAGAACAGAAAATGGCATTTAGTAGGCTTCTGTCTATGGACTTGTTCTAATACATACTGGGCTATCCACAATCTATATAATGGTGAGATAGCTCTATGTATTCAGTTCTCAATCTTCTTGGGATTGGCGATATTAGGCATTAAAAACAACTGGAAATATCGGAGGCGCTAAATGCTTGCTATATTAGAAGTCTTGAAAGATGATCAGCAGGTAAGCCTGTGTTTCGCCAGCGATGAAGATGAGATGTAGTCCACTTTTCCAGTAGGAAAAATCATACGCCCCCGTGAAGGGGGCTTTTTCAATGCCCAATTCTTTTATTATGCGTTTCTAGCGCATATTTTTGGATAAAAGCTTGACGAGTTTGTTATGATAATAATGTAGGGTTTTTAGGTGCCTTGCTAATTTATATGGAGGTGACGTTATAATGCGACGCAAATTTTTCGCATTTATAACAGGCCGCATAGTTGGTCATGTTTGTCCATCTTGTGACGGTTGATCTCGCCCCAAGGATTCTATATCTTTGCTTTTTAAGTAAGAATCCTTGGGGCTTACTTTTTATTATGGTAAAACATATATATGAATAAAGGTTTCTGGGGGAAAATTAAAAAGCCAATTATGGCATTAGCTCCGATGGCGGACATAACAGATCCGGCTTTTCGTATATTAATTGCTAAATATGGCAAACCAGATGTAATGTTTACAGAATTTGTGTCTTGTGAAGGATTGTGTTCCGACGAGGGAAGACCTAATTTGTTAATCGATTTAGTATATACAGAAAAAGAGCGTCCAATTGTGGCTCAAATATTTGGATCGAATCCGAAAGCTTTTTATAAAACGGCCAAACTAATTAAAAAATTAGGTTTTGATGGTATAGATATAAATATGGGTTGCCCTGATAAGGCAATTTGTAAACAAAATAGTGGGGCAGCTTTAATTAAAGATCCTGAATTAGCTAAAGAGATTATCAGAGAAACTAAACGAGGGGCAGGCAGGTTGCCAGTATCGGTTAAAACTAGAACGGGATATTCAAAAGAGAATCTTAAAGAATGGTTAAAGCATTTAATAGAAGCAGAGCCAGCAACTATTATTGTGCATGCTAGAACCAAAAAAGAAATGTCTAAAGTATCTGCAGATTGGGAATTATTGGGCAAAGTTGTAAAAGAAATTAAAAAAGATCTTCCAGCAAGCAAAAGACCGTTATTTATTGGCAATGGGGATGTTAAAAGTCTAAAAGAAGCTAAAGATAAGGCCAAACAACATGATTTAGATGGAGTAATGATTGGCAGGGGAATATTCGGTAATCCTTGGTTTTTTAATCCTAAAAAGAATTTAGAAACTATTAGATTAGTGGATAAATTAAAAGTTTTAGTGGAGCATGCTAAACTTTATGAAAAATTGTTAGGTCAAAAGAAACCTTTTGATATTATGAAAAAACACTTTAAGGCATATGTGTTTGGTTTTGATGGAGCGAAGGAATTAAGGATGAAGTTAATGACTTGTAAAACCGCGAGTGAAGTTGAAAATATTGTAGAGGGTTATTTATAGATCCTGAATTGAGTTCAGAATGACAAGAGAGTAGGATTCTAGACAAGCCAGAATGACGATATGGAGGCTAGTTTGTGTTGCGGAGTTTTCTTTGTTGGATTCGCTTGAATTCTTTAGTTTTTAGTTTAAGTCTTTTATCGTGCTTTTTAAGCCCACGAGCAAGACCTAATTCTACTTTAGCTCTATTCTTTTTTATATATAAAGAAAGAGGGATTAAGCTCAAACCTTTTTCTTGCAGTTTACCTATTAGTTTTTTTATTTCCGTCGAGTGTAATAATAGCTTACGTTTTCTTAGTGGGTCGTAGTTAGCATTATCTCCTTCTTTGTATGGGGCAATATGCACACCCATTAACCAAGCTTCATTATTATGGATTCTGACATGACCTTCTTTAATACTCACCTGATTATTTCGTATAGATTTAATTTCTGTACCCAAAAGAGAAATACCAGCTTCTATTTTATCTAGTATTTCGTAATTGTGATAAGCTTGCCTGTTTTTGATTATGATTTTCATACAAGGAAAGATTCTGGACCCGACTTCGCCTAAAGGCTACGACAGGGCATGCAAGCCAGAATGACAATATGGTTAGAAAATAATAGGGTTAGATTTCTAAGAGATAAACTGAAGTGTCGGATAGTATCCATATACGGCTTGATTCTTCATCTACAAAAATTTTGCTAGGGTTGTCTATGCCAGAGAAAATAAATTGTTCTAAATATTGACCAGTTTCTTTATCAAAAGAAACAATCCTATTGTTATCAGCATCTAGCACATACAATCCTGCTGCTAGAGCGTCTGTATCCATATCTTTTATATAACCCATTTCACCAGTATGTTCTGGAATGTCTCTCATATTAAATTCTACTTGTTGTCCTATTGTATATTTATTAACTAAACCATTAATCAAAATATAAATATCACCATCAATTGCAAAATCGGTAGCTCCACTTAGATCTAGGTTTTCGGTATCTTCAAAATAAGGGGCTATCTTAGTATATCCTTCAGAAACAGCTTTATATTTCCAAATATTGTTATTTATATTATCTAATAAATAAAGCTTATCGGTATAAGCAACTATATTGCTAGCATTATTCCAGTTTCCAGTATCTAGGGCTATGCCTTCCATTACATTTTCGTTTAAATCTAGAGAATAAATTCCAGCTGGATTAGTGTAGAATATTAGTTCGTTATTATTTAAACTAGCAAGTTTAATTTTCTTTTCTTTACTAACCAAAGAGTTAACTATACCGGCTTCTCTACGGCTGTCGTTATATTTAAATACTTTATTATGTTCTAAATCGTATGTATAAATGTCGTTCCCAGCAGCTAATATGTTATTTATAGAAATTTTAGTTTCGGTTCTGCTAGAAGTATTAATTTGTGATGCTAGTAGAGAGAAATCTGTTAATAATTCTGGATTATCAAATCTTTGGGCTCCACCAACTTCGTCTAACTGAGAATTTACTTCTGCCAAAACTATTAAAGCCTCTTCTTTGGTAGCATCATTTTTAGATGCAGCTTCGGCCAAACCAAAAGCTTCGAACAAAAGACTAGATGCCATAGCAGTATCCTCGTAAATAATGGCAGCTTTAGCAGCATCTCTTTTTTGAATAGCTGATTCTAAAGATTCTACTGCTACTTTTTTACTAACTCTGGTGCTTTGATTGCTAGCCAATAACAATGTTGCCCCTACTACTATTACGGCCAATACACCAACGCTGGTCATTAATATTTTGCTACCATTAGGACGCTTTTTAATATCATTTACCCAATCAGTAACTAAGCTAACAATTAAATCCAAGGCTGCTAAAACAACTAAACCTGCATATTTAAGATAACGAAAAATAATATTACCAGTTTTCTTAGCCATAGGGCTAGTAACTAGGGTTCTTAGTTTGTCAGTTGCCTTAGATACACCAGATAATCCTTTAGCATAATTTATCTTTAGCATAATAGGTTTAGTTGGCATTTTTGTTAATAACGGCTCTGTATTTGTGCTATTTTCTTCTTGCATATCTAATTCCTGAGCCATATCAGTTACTTCTGGTTGTTTTGGTGAAATTACTGTTTCTTCTGAAGAATCAGCCTCAGCTACAGTGGCAGTTTTTTCCCTAGCAGAAAATCCATCAAAAATTGGTTTAGTTGTTTTAGCAGTTTCTGTTGGTATATCTTCTCCAACCTGAGTAATCCAATTATCTTCTGGAGCAACTTCTTCATCAGCATCAATTAGTTCTGGTAGAGAAAATTCTGCAATTATTACATTTGTTCTATATATATCAGTTTCATTTTTTAATTGAGTAGAAATTTCTTTAGCAGCTCCGGCTGGGGAGTTAGCTTCTACCAATCTTTTAAGCTTTTCTACAGATAGGTAATAAAATAATTCTGCTGTACTAAATATTAGTTTATCTCCAACACTTAAATCACCTTCTATAATATTAGTTAAAGTTTCTTCTGGTCTGTAAGTTTCGCCTGGAGTGTACATACCTTCGGATAAATTCATAATCTTGCCATTTCTCCATAAGTGCATTTCGCTGGTACCACGAGCTACAGCCAATAATTTATTTTTAGTAATAGCAGATATAACAATATTTGTTTTACCCAACCAGCTTTTTTCTCCCTCTTTGGCGATAGCCGAAAACTCTTCGTTAGCAGCCTTAAGGGCGTTTTCGAAACTCTGAGAAGGGGTTTTAGATAAATCTCTATAAAACTCTTCTTTAACTATATCTATAAGGTTATAGCCAATATCTGGAGCCAGAGCAGAAGCACTATGAATGTCTATCACAAAATATAAACTACCATGAGCTTTTTCTTCTAATTTTTCTGGTGTGTAAGATAAGGCCAAAGAAAACCCTTCTTTACCAGAACTTTTAGATAAAACCTTACCAATACGGGTGGCATACTTAGATTTCGGCTTAATAGATGTGTCTGTTGTAACTTCTGTCATATAATTATTTAACAAGATTATTATAGACTACAAGACTTTAGTATATCAACTTTGTTTTTTAATTTAAGATCTTTTTAAATTACCTCTAGTATAATGTAATCACCATGGAAAGTAAGCTATTAAAATATTTTTGGTTTATATTTACTCCGATTTTGGCGATTGGTATCTTATTTTGGTTGACTCCATATTTTAAAGGTTTAATAGAAATTAATCCAGTTTTGTTGGATTTAGGGTGGGTAACTATTTATTGGTATGGGGTTTTTTTGTTGACGGGAACAGTACTTGGGCTTTGGTGGTTAATTAAACAAACTAAAAAAACTATTTTAGAATCACATATTTTAAATTTAATCCCCATAGTTATTTTATCAGGAATAGTGGGTGCCAGAGCTGTGTTTGTAATTCTAAAATGGTCAGATTTTTCATCTAATTTGGCATCTATTTTTAGTCTTCAGGGTGGTGGAGTAAGTATCCATGGGGCATTAATTTTTGGAGCCATAGCTATATTAATTTATGCTAAGATTTATAAATTATCCCCATTAAAAATATTTGATGTTTGGGTTCCTGCAGTTTTAATAGGACAAATTGTTGGTCGTTTTGGTAACTTTTTTAATCAGGAAGCTTTTGGCCCTCCAACTAATTTGCCTTGGAAAATGTTTGTCAAAGAATCTCTAAGACCAGAAGGATTCGAGAATATCAATTTTTTTCATCCCACATTTATATATTCAGCCATAGGGTTATCATTAATTTTGATTATAGTAATATTGTTAAAACGGTATCAGCTTAAACCGGGAACAGTTTTATGGATATATATAGTAACTTATTCTTTATTGCGTATATTTATAGAGTTCTTTAGAATTGATAGTGATTATTGGGGTGGATTTACAGTTGCTCAGTGGGCTAGTCTGTTAATAGTTAGTATAAGTTTGGCAACTGGTTTAATATTAAAATATAAGATTAAGCCTAAATTATGACAATTGCTTTAATAGTTTTAAGTGGAGTAACTCTGTTAGCTCTAAGTTTGGCTGGCTGGTTAATTTTGCAAAATCGATCAAGTAAATCTAAATTTTCTGACGATTCGGCTATTGGTAAAACCCTAGATTTACTACTTAAAGATACCCAAGTTCTTAAAACAGATCAAAAGATTGGTCAAGAATCTACCAAGGGAATTCAGAGCGAGATGCGTCAATTTTCTGATGTCTTATCCCAATTTAAAGAAAGACAAATAGAAAGAGATAAAAAGGAAGAAGAATATAACCATGCCATTAGTGGCTCTGTAAAGAATATAGAAAGCTTGTTTAAGGGGTCTAAGTCTAAGGGCATGGCAGGGGAAAATGTTTTAAGAGAAATATTTAAGATTTTTCCACCAGAATTAATTGTTTTCGATTATCGCATAGAAGGTAAACCGGTAGAATTTGGTCTAAAACTACCAGATGGTAGAATTGTGCCAATGGATTCTAAAATGGTTGCTTTAGACGAGTTAAAAAAACTAGAAATAGAGACAGATGAAGATGCTAGACAAAGATTAATTAAAAAAATAGAAGCAGAAGTATCTAAGCAAATTAAAGAAGTGGCTAGTTATGTTCATCCACCTATCACTTGGGATAGGGCATTAATGATGGTGCCAGACTCTCTGTATTCTGTATTAAAAGAATCTTTTGCTAAAGCTTATAGCCAGTCGGTTATTTTAATCCCATATAGTATGGCAGTGCCATATATATTAACTTTTCTAGATTTACATAAACGTACCCTAGCTACATATGATGAACAACAAATTAGATCATTTTTAGAAGATTTAGATAGGTTTTTAAACGAAATGGAAACTGTTTTAGAAAACCAGATAGCTAGAGGTAACACTATGATCACTAATGCTTATAGCGAATATAAAAAAATTATGGGTAAAGTTAGGGGTAGGATGACATATTTATCAGAATCCGAGAAGCCAACATTGGCAGAGGTAGAAGATAATACTAAAGTTAAAAGCTAATTTTGATGGATGACGAAAAAAATATAAATAAAACGCACTTCACAACTTTATTGGGGTTAGTTTTAAGTTTGTTAGTTATCGGATCTGGTGGATATATGATTATAGAAAAGTGGGGGTTTTTGGATTCTATATATATGGTGGTTATTACTTTGGCTACGGTAGGTTATAAAGAAGTCCATACTTTAAGTCCAGCTGGGACTATATTTACTATTATCTTAATTGTCTTCGGAGTATTTACTCTATACTATGTAATCAGAGTATTTGGAGAGTATGCTTTAGCTAGTCGTTTTGATGAAGGGTTTAAAAATAGAAAAATGAATACTAAAATTCAAAACTTAAAAGGCCACTATATTATTTGTGGATTAGGTAGGGTGGGAGGAAAAGTAGTCGAAGAATTGGCTAAAGAAAATGTTGAGTTTGTTATTGTAGAATCCGATCCTAAGATAGTAGAAAATTGTAGAAATAATGGATATTTTTGTATAGCCGGAGATGCTACTGACGAAGAGATTTTATTACAAGCTGGCGTAATGAACGCCAAAGGGCTTATTTCTGCATTGGGGCGCGATAGCGATAATATTTTGGTTGTGATAACTGCCAAAACCTTAAATAGCAACTTATTTATTGTGTCTAGAGCCAATACAGATACAACGGTATCAAAATTATTAAGAGTTGGAGCCAATAGAGCTATCTCACCATATCAGATTAGTGCATTTAGAATGGCTACATTTGCTCTACACCCTGGGGTGGCAGACTTTGTAGATAATGTATTAGATTTAGAAAATAGTGAAGTAGAAATTTCTGATATGACAGTAGCAGCAAAGTCTGTTTTAGTGGGACAACCATTAGAAAAATATTTAGCTAATCGTAAATCCGGAGTTTCTGTTCTGATTGTTAACAGGGCAGATGGCAGATCTATTATAAATCCGTTAGGTAATACAGAGATAAAATCGGGCGACCGCTTGATTTTAATGGGAACTCGCAACAATTTAGTAGAAGTAGATAAATTAATTAACCGTTAAATTTATGAATAATAAATATACTCCAGAATTTATAGATAATCAGAAACAAAGATTAATAGAAGATAAAGACAAAATAGAAAAAGAACTTTCTGATATAGCCGTTTACAACAAAGCCGAGGGTAAGTATGTGCCTAAGTTTGATGAATTTAACAAAGGTGATGTAGAAGACAATGAAGAATCTGCTGACGAAGCTACAAATTATGAGGAGAATATATCTATAACTCGAGATTTAGTAACTTCTTTAGAAGAAATAAAAGTTGCCTTGCGTAGCATAGAGGATGGCAACTATGGTTATTGCGAAAATGATAATGATTATATATCTGAAGAACGTCTTAGAGCATATCCGGCTGCCGCTGTTTGTATAGATAAAGGTGATAAGTAAACAAAATAACCTGAGTTTAAAAACTAAAATCATCCTCTTAGTTTTAGGAGTAATTTTAATTATTGCCACAGATCAGGCAACTAAATTTTGGGCTAGCTATAATACGCTGGATTTTGGTTGGTTTAAGATTGTAGAACATAATAATTTAGGCATATTGTTTGGAATCAATTTACCTTATTTTTTAATAATCATTTTATCTATATTGTTTTTAGCAATTCTGTTAGCATTGTTTTTCTTTTATAAAATTTCTAATACTATGTATTATTTGGGTATAGTCTTAAGTTTTAGTGGTGGAGTTAGTAATTTAATAGATAGAATAAAATTTGGATTTGTTAAAGATTTTTTATCTTTTAAATTTTGGCCAGTTTTTAATCTGGCCGATGTAGCTATAGCAACTGGAGTCGGGCTAATTATTTATGCAATTTTAATAAATGAATACACAAAAAAACCAAAAAATTAAATTTATAGTAGATGCTAAAACTAATCAGAAAAGATTAGATATAGTAGTGTCTAGTTATTTAAATAAATATTCTAGAGCATTTATTGTAACTATTATTAAGAAAGGATTAGTTAAAGTAAATGATAAAATAATTACTAGTTCTAAAAAAATAGTTAAGACGGGTCAGGTTATAACGGCTACTTTACCACATCAATCAGCAGCCTTAAAAGCCGAAGCAATAGCTTTGGATATTATATACAAAGATAAAGACATTATAGTTATTAATAAGCCAGCCGGAATTGTTATGCATCCAGCCGGAAAACATAAAAGCGGGACTATAGCCAATGCTTTAAAACATAAATTTAATAATTTTTATTTAGTTCATAGATTAGATAAAAACACTTCTGGTGTTGTGATAGTAGCTAGAAACGAGAAAATTAAGAAATTTTTATCTAAATTATTTGAAGAAAGAAAAATTACAAAAAAATATATAGCTTTATTGCAAGGCAAAATAACACCTAAAAAAGCTTTTATAGATGTGCCAATTAAAAGAGGACGCTCTGGTAAGTTTGAAGTGCAATCGGATGGACGTCAAGCTAAAAGTTTTTGGCAAGTAAAAAAATATATTAAAAAGTTATCGCTAGTAGAAATTTTACCCAAAACTGGACGTACGCATCAAATTAGAGTCCATTTTAAAGCCCTGGGACATCCAGTGGTGGGTGATGAAATGTATGGAACGGCTACTAAGGAATTAAATAGGCATTTTTTACATGCCGTAAGCTTAGAGTTTACAGATTGGTTGGGTAAAAAAAGACATTTTGTAGCTCCCCTAAGTTCTGATTTAAAACAATATTTAAATTATGTTGAAACTCAAATTTAAAAAAAATAAATTAGTCGTTATTACGGGGCCATCGGCAGTTGGTAAAACTGTTTTAGCGCAAGAGTTAGTAAAATGGTTGCCACTTAAAAAAGTTATTACAACAACTATTAGGCAAATTAGACTTAACGAAAAACGTGGTATTGATTATCATTTTATAAGTAGTGATAGATTCAAGGATTTGATAGATAAAGATTTGTTGATAGAATTTATAGAATTTAATGGCAATTATTATGGCACACAAAGAAAAGATATGCGACGTCCCATATTGGATGGATTAGTGCCAATGTTGGTTATAGATCCTAGTGAGGCATTAAATATTCAAAAATCTAATCCGGATGCATTAGTTATATTTTTAAAACCAGAATCTATAAATATTTTAAAAAAGCGTCTTATAAAAAGAGGTGGATCGCAGGACATAATAAATAGTAGATTAATAGCAGCTAAGAGTGATATGTCTAAAGAAAGTGTCTTTGCTTATAGTTTAATTAACAAAGAAGGTCATTTGGACGAAACAGTTAAGTTGACCAAAAAAATTATTAGGCAATATCTTGGTTACTAGATTCGATATCTTTTTGAGCTTCGTTTAAATCTTTAATAATCGGATCTAATTGTCCGCTTAAAATTTTATCTATATTGTGCCAATTTTTTTTGATTCTATGATCGGTAATTCTGTCTTGTGGAAAATTATATGTTCTAATTTTTTCACTTCTATCTCCAGTCCCAACTTGCTTGCGTCTATCTTTTTTTCTTTGAGTAGCAAAAGTTTCTTGTTGGGCATCTAATATGCGAGTGCGTAATACAGCCATAGCTTTTTCTTTGTTCTGAGTCTGAGATCTCTCTGTCTGACAACTAGAAACTGTGCCAGTGGGTAGATGAGTTATTCTAACTGCCGAATCGGTAGTATTAACCGATTGGCCTCCCTTTCCAGAAGAATGAAAAACATCTATACGTAAGTCTTCTGGTTTTATATCTATATCCACAGTTTCTGCTATGGGCATTACAGCGACAGTAGCAGTAGATGTATGAACTCTGCCTCTAGTTTCGGTGGTTGGTGTTCTCTGAACTCTATGAACTCCCATTTCGAACCTTAAACTCGCCCAAACCCCATCTCCTTCTATTTGAAAAATAATTTCTTTGTATCCCTCGCTACTTTCTAATTGATTAGAGCTTAACAATGTAGTTTCCCATCCTTTATTTTCGGCATATCGGCTATACATTCTAAACAAATCACCAGCAAACATAGCCGCTTCGTCTCCGCCAGTTCCGGCTCGTATTTCCATAATTACATCCTTATCTTCTATGGATGGATTTAGTAAGCTTGCTAGTTGTTGTTCTAATAATTTTTTTGCTGCTTCATCCGTTTCTACTTCTTCTTTAGCTAAATTGCTAATTTGTTCATCAGGATTATCTAGTAATGTTTTATTTTCTTTAATCCTTTTAATTATTTGAACTATTTTATTTTTAATATCAAGTAATTTTTCCAATTTAGATTTTTGACGAGATAAAGATTTTATTTCGTCTGGAGATAAATTACTAGAATCAATTAATTTTTGATTAATTGTTTCAATTTCTGTTTGTAGTTTTTTTATTTCGTCACTCATATTTAATAAATTAAAACAGATTATTAAAAATCTGCTTTTATTATATCTAAATTAAAGGTTATTTATCTTCAGATTTTTTAGTTGTCTTGGTTTTTGGCTTAGCTTTAGCAAGTCTAGCTTTAAATTTCTCTACTCTACCAGCTTTATCAATTAATTTTTGTTTACCAGTAAATAGGGGATGACAAGCAGAACAAATTTCTACTTTAATATTTTCTGTAGCCGAACCAGCTTCAATAAAATTGCCACAAGCACATTGAATTTTCGCTTTTTCCCAGTACTTAGGATGTATATCTTTTTTCATAAACTACCTTATTTATATGTCTGTAATTTAGACTTTGTTAGATTATCATTTTTAAATACCTTAAGTCAATGGTAATTCAAGGATATGGCACTTGACAACTAGAGATATTTATAGTATAATAACTTAATACTCTAAAAATAAAAACAAAATGAAAAAGAACTACCTATTTGATGAACAAATTATCCCTTGGTTTAAGACTAAGACATTTAAAATAATTGTCTTGGTTTTAGCTATCCTATCTATAGCTTCAGTAGTTTTGTTTAGTAATCAGGTTGGTAATCTATTAGAATTATTTGGTATTAAAGCAGGCTTTAATCAGAAAACCATATTAGTAGATGGAGTAGGTAGTGGTGCTGAAGGTCATTCCTCATTCTTTGAGGGAATTTATAGTGTAGAACCAACTGATTCTCTAACCATAGATAACACCAATAGATTAATTCTTAATGATCCTAATAATTAAACCATATGATTAACTTTATTAATAAACTTAGTC
>SDBS01003724.1_pt1 | contig 14988 bp, 8 predicted proteins | sample 2277091 | NCBI WGS metagenome assembly SDBS01 (sample SAMN10404972, study PRJNA504765) | marine sediment metagenome | isolation source: marine sediment core GS10_PC15, 163 cmbsf | place: Arctic Ocean: Southern Knipovich Ridge | collected 2010 | reverse complement strand
CCTTTCCTTAGAGACGATCATTCTTCATACCCACCGTAGGGTTATCTTAGAAGAATCATAAGATAAAAATTGTCCGGAGCAATAAATAAATTCAATGCTTTCGCATTATAAATAGATCAGGGGCAATACTACCGCGAAGCGGTTTAGTCCAATCCGATTTCACACTGAAAATTATCATGAAATGTTGATATTTTCGCAAATAATTGACCTTTATTCGGTCTCGATCTGGGCAAAATCAAGGTCCGTGGAGACAAAATAGAGACACGTTGCCACTTGGTCTTCGTGATGTTTTTGGGCTCGTGAAAAAGTGACTTATTCCCTGGCTCCATGTTTCTTTAGTAGTTCGACGATTTCGGTATGCTCCTTACTCTTGGCCAGATGCAAAGGAGTATGATCTGTATTGTTCTTGGCATTGATATCGGCACCGTTGGCTATGAGTAATTCCACAATCTCCTTGCAGTCAGTCCGGACTGCAGCATGCAGGGGTGTCCAGCCACTGCTGTTCATTGCATTGATACTGGCACCTTTTGTGAGAAGTAATTCGACCATTTCCTTGTGATTGCGAAGGGCCGCCCAATGCAATGGGGTATCACCGCCATTGTCTTTAGCGTTGACGTTGTCGCTGTTCACCAATAGTAGTTTAGCTATATCTCTCCGACCACGAATAGCCTCAATGTGTAAAGGCATGCGTCCGGCATCAAACTTGATATTCACATCGGCACCGTTAGCCAAAAGGAGTTTAATCATGTCACTGTAGGTTTCTCCAAAAAGATAGGAATAGTATAGGGGTGTACGATTATCCTTGTCCTTAGCATTCACTTCTGCTCCCTTAGATAGAAGCAATTCCACCAGTTGTCTCTGGTTACATAATGCTGCCCAGTGCAGCGGAGTAAAATCATGATGATCCCCAACATCTATCTTGGAATCGTTGACGATCAGTAAATTAGCTACATCAATATGGCCACACTTGGAAGCAAAGTGGAGGGGCGTAAAGTGATACGTATCTTCCTCTTCATCAATAAGAGAGCCATTCGCAATGAGCAGTTCAGCTACATGTTTATGACCAGATCTTGCTGCTAGGTGCAAAGGCAGCTGTCCATCTGTGTTTTTTTGGTTAACGTCGGCACCGTTTTTAATGCAACTATTTAGTCTTTCTACATTTCCAAGAAAAGCGGCTAAATGAATGGAGAAACCAGCACCTTTAACAGCGAGCAATTCAACTGCCTCTTTATAACCATACCTGATTGCAAGATCCACAGGTGTTTGATTGCGTTTGTCTTTCTCATTTACATTGGCTCCTGCTGAAATGAGCTCCTTTACCATGTTAATGTTGCCAGAAGCAGCAGCCCTGTGAAGTGGCAGATTATCCTCCAAAACAATCTCATGTGCTCCTATATCCTGCCCTCTGCCCTGTGGTGCAATGTTGTTGAAAAAGTCTCTACTTCCGTGGTCGACTCCGAGTATTGTCTTTAGGTCCAGCCCCGAGTCTATTAAAGGTGAGTCAGCGCGGAGTTGGTACGCTGTTAGCCTGTCCAGCTTGCTTGGGTCGGCGATTGTTCCTCCTTTGCCTGGTGCAACAAGGATGGGATCGATCTCGAAGCCCACATTAGACTTGCCAGTATTCTCCTGGTTGGTGGCAGAGCGCCATGCGGTCAGACTTGTATATGTCTTGTCACCCCACACAATCTTCAGGGGAGCACCGGACGACCAATAGCAATTACTCCTAAAACTGTAGCCCCCAGAACTATCTCCTACATGAACAACACTTTTGCCGGGCGCTGTTACAATAATATTGTTATAAATGGATGTATTGTATGTCTTACTTCCAGCAACAATTCCTGGGCCATGGGTAGCAGATGATAGATATACTGTATTATTGTACACCAGTGTATCCCTTATTCCACCGGAAGAGCCCGAAGAATAGAAATGAATCGCGCCCATGCCCCTAATTCCGTCATTCTCAGTGACATTATACCGGCAGACGTTGTTTCTGAATTCTGAGGCACCGCCGAATTGACAAATCAAATATCCGGCACCATCATTGTCATGTGAATAGTTATATTGCATGACGCAATTCACGCATCCACCATCAAGGTCAAACCCGCCGCCATCGCCGCCAGATGTCTTATTGTTGTGTGACTCACAGAATTGTATGACAACATTACTCGCCTCCCATGCCCAGATACCGACAGGGCCACCACCCGGAGCATCGCACAGCCAGCCATTATTGAACGCTTCACAGTACTCAATGACTGCTCCATCAACACCTGAAAGAACAATGCCATTTCCTGAGTGCGGTTTCATCCCGGGAATGCCCGCGTTGTCGTAAATCCTGCAATTGCCGACATAGATAGCGCGATGCGGCCTATTAGATGGATCCGGTGGCCAGTAGCCAATAGAACTGATCCCGGCGTACCCATTATTGTGAACCTCTGCATTAGTGATCCCGACATCTTTGAATCCACTATTGCTGGGATTATCTGCACTTATGAGGATTCCAGTCTTCCGATATCCACTCACATCCACGTTATCGATGCGAACGTACTCCAGCTTCGCGCCGGTATCCAGATCAGTGTGAAATACAATCCCGCTGAAGTCACCGTCAACAGTACGGCCAGCGCCAACAAAAACTATATCGTTTACGCAAAATGCCTCACAATTATGAGCGTAAAATCCATGGTCAGTTCCCGAACTAATTGTTGCTCGCCCCTTACCGTAAGATCCTACTGTTACTGGATTAGCTCGCGTACCATCATCAGCAGCATCAAATTTGAGCGATCCGATAAATTTCTTACCTCCTTCAAACAATATCCTGTCTCCGGCTTTGAAAGCCACACTGTTCACCTTGCCAATTATCTTCCATGCCTTCCCTGACGAAAAACCCGTGTTTGAGTCATTTCCAGAAGGGCTGACGTAGTAATCCGTAGCATTTGCTTTGACGATCAAGAACCATAAGATAAGAACAGTGAGTTCAAGAATCCGATGAGCGCTATATTTCGTATTCATATCAGGTGCTCCCTAACATTTAGTGAGAATATGGTCACCGGGTGACTATGAAATAGATGTCGCCTGAGAGTATTATAACCTTGGACAGTAATTCTTGCAATTGATTTAAAATGATGGCTTTAGACCAAAACAGGCCACCTATGAAGAGCTCAAAGTCAAATACTAAAATCCCTGTTCCCACAAATTTGTTTTGAGGCATCCTGGTTACGACATATCAGCCAACGTTCGTAGCTTACCTGAACAGCTTCTCGGCTTCACGATGCGATCATAAAGGATATCGTGAACCTGCTTATGTCATGGTCAGGCAAAGCTATAGCTTATGTTGAAGCCGATGCAGAGCTCGGCGACGACACCGCCAAGATTATAAGAGTTGCCTGATAGCCCGATTTGAGGCCACGGCGATTTTCAAGAGGGGTGTACTTGCCCGGGACCTTACAGAATATCCCACGGTATACCGGTATATATGTCTTTTATATCGAGGTTTCCGAGGGTTACCGCAAGCAGCACGGAGATAGTCGCACCGCTAAGAACAACTACCATTCTTCTTTGCTTAAGTTTGGCTTGGACAGCCAATGTTGTAATTGTGATGACCACCAGTAAAATACTTACCATTCTTGACCAGACTCCCATTAGGATGCTAAACAATCCTAAATTGATTAGTGAAGAACTAGCCTGTTGCGTCCAAATGAGCCATATCACCTAGAAACCGTTTGTAACCGGAGCCTCTTAAGTTGGCTATAATGTGTGGTTGTTTGATCATAAATCATAATAACCTCTACTACAGGAGACTCTCATAGACAAGTATATTAGATTCGATGTAGACAGCAAGAAAACAGTAGCATGCGTAGTAACCGGTCAGTCACGGGTGGGCTGGTTCCTGCTGCTGGCAAAATCTCGGGCTGATCCCCAAGAATCCGTTTTCAGCAGAGCAACGTAGTTTTACTGTTCTCAACACATGAGAGCAAGGTGGCATTTGCGCTTCTCTAGCATTCTTGACAGTCGTTTGAGGCAGGTTTTTGACGCGTGCGTCAATCTTACAAAAAATGCAGAAAATCCTTACACGTAAAAGGATATTCGCATATAAACACCAGAGATCTCAAGAGTGGATAGTTTTTTCGGGCAAGAATTTCTGCAACCTATTGGGGCCTCATGCGTTTAAAGTAATAGTAATATAGCGGCAGAGGTGAGATGTTGCGATCAGACGAAGATTTAATGTTGGGCTATCGCGCAGGAGATGACGATGCGTTTGAGATCCTGTATCGTAGATACGAGAAGCCCCTACTGAATTTCCTGTATAGAGTAGTAAAGAACGCTGCTGAGGCTGAGAACTTGTGTCAAGAGACTTTTTTCAGGATAGTGCGGGCAAAGAAAAAATATGTGGCAACGGCACAGTTCAAAACTTGGCTCTATCATATAGCTTACAATCTTTGCCGGGACAGACTGAGAAGAAAGACACATCAGTCGACTCAATCTCTGAATACTCTTACGTTGTCTCATAATGAGGGGGGCACTGAGCTTCAGGAGCGAATCTCCGATCCCTCTTCGGACCTTGATCGGCATGTGGAGAAAGATGAGCTAGTCGCTTCAGTTCAAAATGCTATTGCCCATTTGCCCGAAACAGAGCATCTGGTTGTCATCCTGAAGGAGTATCAAGGGTTAAAGGTTTCAGAGATAGCCGATATCTTGAATTGTCCAGTTGGAACGGTTAAATCGCACAATCACAGGGCGCATAAAAAGCTCAAAATAATGTTAGCAAAATACATAGGAGATTGAATGAAGAAATGTGAAGATGTCCAAGAGAGATTGGAAGCATATATCAGCAACGACATTGACGATTCCAAAAGAATCGAGATACAAATTCACCTGGACGAGTGCCAGAGTTGCTCGGGAGTATTACGACAACTGACAAGACTCTCTGAAGTGCTCCAAACTTGGAAAGGAATAGAACCGTCGCCTAGGATGTATGAGACGCTGAAGACCAGGTTAAAGAAAACCGAATCTTCAGCATCTGCCTGGAGTAGGGTTTTTACATATACTTTTGCTAAGAAGGTAGTGTTTCGGCTTGCGGAGGTGGCAGCCGTTGTAGTTTTGACTCTGTTCATCAGACATTTGCTTCAAAAGCCTGCCCTAAAGGTGCCTGATGATTTAGCCACTACTATTAACTTTTACTTGCAGGAACATCAAGAAGTCATCGCGCAGACAGTCTCTGAAAAAACCTCTACACAGCCAACGGCGCAGATGTCTGTAGGCCGAGATGACATTTTGTATTATGAATTTATAAGCAAATTTCCTAAATTTACAAAGCAAGGCCTAATCATCTTGGGACCTCTAAGGCGGGAGAAAATCCATTCGCCAAAAGGTCTCGCAATTTCCAAGGAGCATATACTCCCCACTCCTCTACCCTGGGATGTCGTTGATTTCGACCCGGTGGCACCACCCCGACTTGAGCACGGCTTTATTCTCGATAGCATCAGGAAGATCGCCCATCACAATAGCCTGCACTTACTTTACACCAAAGGCAGGGATACTATATCGCTGTTCGAGCAGCCCTTGCAGGGCAAAGGGGTGCTTGCTGCACAGGATTTCAGAGAGTATGCCACATATCTCGTCGTAGAGTCTGATACTGGTTCGAAAGAACAGGGTAGAGTGACGATCCTCGCCTGGAGCAATGGCACACTATCTTTTGTGTTGATCGGTAAGAAGGACATGTCCCAGCTGATGGATATAATGCAATCTATTAGCAGAACTAAAACTCAAGATGAGAAAGGAGGTCTTTATTGGAACAAAGGTGACGATCATCGATATGGGGCTAAACGAAGGAGATTTGGAGTAGAAATTTAGCTCCAGGGAAATCAATGGAACGCCCTTCTAAAAGAGGGGCCAAACAAAAAGGAGACTACCATGAAAAAGGTCAATTCTTATCTCTTGCATGGCATTTCACTCTGTCTGTTTTCAGTCTTTGCTATAACGAATCCAACAGTAGTGAACGGACAGCCAGCGTATAATCTTGAAACAGACCATATGTCGGCGGCAGATTTAGGAGCGTTGCTCGAGCGGATGGGTGAGGAGATCCAATGGAAGGGTCAAGTCACCATCGGTGGGAACACCTATCCCGTCACAGGCTTTGGCTCTATCGAGTTGAGTGTGCGTCCAAGACGACAACGGGGAACGCAGGGAACACAGGGAACATCGATTCAGTTTGAGATCAGCGCTGGGGGCCGGGAAGGCGTGCCTACCAAAGGGACAACCTACATCTCCTACGACCGCGGTGGCATGCGTCTGACACCCAAAGCATTTGCGGAGATTCTGGCGAAGGTTGGGACGACTCTCGAGAGCAAAGGTGTTTTCGTCCTGGACGACCATAGTGTCCCTCTTGAGGGCAAAGCAAAGATTGTGCAACAGTTGACGACAAGAACCCCGCAAATGGGACGTGGAGCGATGTACTCCTACAACATTGATGTCGTATTTGGGCAGAACGACTTTCCTATACCAGAAGATGAAGCGGATGATATTAAAACTATGAGTCCAGCGGAGCGTTCAAGAATCAAGGAACTCGCTAAAAAGGAAATCACCGGCGCCGATCACAAGGCGGTCGCCAAGCTCTTTGGCTCTCTGAGCCGGGATTTGAAGGCTGGAAAAGTACGCGTGGGTGACCAGGATCTCCCGGCTGGGGAGAACATCGCGTGCGGTTTTTCGCACTTGATTACCACAGACGGTAAATCTCATCGAATACGCGTCTCCCTTCGATTCGGAGAAGGCCCTCGGCAGATGCAACGCACTGGGCAGAGGTATGGAGAGGAGTTTTTCGAACCAATCAAAGAAGTCGGAGTACTGCTGAAACGTCTCGGGACAGAGATCCTGGAGACCGAAACTATCAAGCTAGGAGAGAATGTGTTCAGCGTCGGGCAAAAGGCCGACTACGAAGTTAAGGCAAGCGAGAGAGGGTTCTCAATAGAACTGCAATACACCGAGCCCCCAAAGGAGAAATAGCCACTGATTCTGGGCATTCGGCCATAGAGAGCAAAGGACATCGAGCCTTTGCTCTTTATGACCCATAACGTTAGTCTCCATGCATCAGCGGGTGACTATAGTATTTAATTGCTGCTGCCTCAGAAGCTTCCTGTTGGGAGTGCGCTTGAATATGCTAACTAAATTAAAGGTATGCGTAAGGACAGTACTGTTCATGGTTGAGAAATCCAAATTCCTATCAGTTCCTCTCGATCTGTACTTTCACTCGGAGGTATAATCATTTCTATGGTTAAAAAATCAAAATCCCTATCAGTTCCTAAGGGCGGGAGAAACGGGATGGAAGTCGCTCGCAAGACTCGGAGTGCCTCCGTCGGGGGGCCGGTCACGCGCAATCTGCTCGGATCCTGGTTCCTGTCCGCATTGGTCTCAATCGTCTTAGTGGGCTCGCTGATCTGGGCGGGCGGCATCTGGGATATCCTCGCGAACACCCGTTTCCTCGACTTCCTCATCGACTTTGGTATCGTCCAGTACCACGACCTCCAGCACGGTCTTGTGGAGGGCGTAGCAGACCACCAGCTTTACCTGATGAGCCAGGACCCGATCGACTGGCAACTGGTCGGCCTCTGCGCGTGCATGTATTTCGTGTTCTGGATATCCAAGGTCATACAATGTCACAGCCTTGCCCGCCACTTCGGGTTGAAGGGATCATTTGGTGACCATGGCCGAGCGTGGATGTACGGGGAGTGGCATAATCGCTTCATGCCCTTGCGGTTCGGCAATGCCGCGACCGCCGCGGCGTTCGAGTCGCACGGCGAGTCGCTGGCGAATGCCAGCGCCATCGTCTACATCCAGGAGGTGTACATCATCTTCGAGATCATCTTCTTTGCCTTGCTGGGCCTGGTGCTCACCGGGTGGACGCTCTGGTTCAACCAGCTTTTCTGGCCATGCGTGATGTTCGTCGCGTTTTTCCTCATCACGCATTCCCTGCGGCGCAAGCCTGACCGGGAGCACCAGGCGCAAGTGCGGGCCGCCAAGTGGCAGTTGCTGCGGCGCCTGGCGAACGATCCCTCGCTGGTGGTCAAGTGCGCGGTCCTGAGTCTTCTCGCGTTCTTTGCCGACGACGTGGCCCCGTACGCGGTATCGATGGGATTCACGAGCGAAAACGTGCTCCTGAATACCAGCTTCCTGATCATTCAGGCGGGCGTCGTCGCGGGTTACATCGCCCGGTACTTCCCGATCGGGATGGGGGGCATCGGGCAGTACATGTGGGGGTTCGCGCTCGCGCTCTACATGAGCGGCGTGGGAATGCCGGAAGCGGCCACGATCGCGCTGCTGGATTTCGTGATCCGCTACACTACGTTGCTCTTCGTCTTTGTCGTCTTCGTGATGTGGAAGGGAGTCAAGACGAATTTCCCGGCCGTGGCCGGTCTTTATAACCGCACCGAACTGGCGGAGAAACGCATACCTACGTAACGTCTCAAACAGGAGCACATAGCAATGAAGAAAGAAAGCAAACCACTTACGGTGGATCCACAAACGGGCATACCCGGCATTTTCGAAGACCTCATCCCCAGGGCGATCAGCGCCTCGTTTCTCTGGTCGCGGGTGTTGATCGTTGTCTGGATCATGCTGGCGATCTACCTCTTTGACCAGCTCACGTATCTCTTCCTCCAAAAGTGGCTGCTGGAGAGCCTGGGGCACGTGTCGGTCTTCTGGACGAACTTCCGCATGGGCGCCTGGCTGTACGTCATCGGGATGCTCGCGTACGGAGGCGCGGTCATCGTGCCCGCGTTCCTCCACCCGCTGACCGGCAGGGGCCGCCGGCTGGCCCTTCAGATCGGCATCACGGTCGGCCTCCTGGGAGGGTACTGGCTGGCGCTCAACTACCACGATTACCTGTTCTGCGTCGGCGAGTCTTTTGGAGAGACCGACCCCGTGTTCGGCAAGGACATCAGCTTCTACGTTTTCTCGCTGCCGGCGCTGTGGGTGACATGGTATGCGCTGCTGTTCCTTGGCCTGACCGCGGCGGTCTCCTCGCTTTGCTGCGCGTACGCGTCGCGCGTGGGCACGGTGGAGCAGCCGGAGGAGATGAGCCGGCTTGCGCTGTTTTTCGCGTTGATCGGGACGCGCGTGACGATGGCGGCAACGGTATTCTGCTGGCTGGTGGGGGCGGCCGGGATATGGCTGAGCCGGTACGGCCTGTTGATCCGCGAGAACAGCGATTCGTCGATATACAACGGCGCCGAATACATCGACGTCGTGGGCCTCTTCTCCACGCTCAACTACCTGAACTTCAGCACGCTGGTCTTCCTGGGCATGCCGATCAACACCATACTGGTGTTGCGGTACTTCCGGCGCGTCGCCGAGAGGAATCCTCTTCCGAAGGGGCGGTGGGCTCTGCTGACGCCGCTTCTCATGGCGGGGGCAATGCTGCTGGCGGACTTCGCGTTCGAGGGGATCGTGAGGATCCGTGACGTGGTCGCCGTGCGCCCGAACGAGCCCGTGATCCAGCTTCCGTACATCCAGCGCCACATCGACGCCACTCGCAAGGGCTACATGCTCGATAAGGTCGAGACGGTTGACTTCGTGCCAAAGGATCCCGGCGACCCGCTGCCAGACCTGGCGAAGTTCCTCGGCGATCCGGCGGTCAAGAACGCTCCACTATGGCCTGGCTTCACAAGTTATCTCGAGAGTCTTATCGACCCGCAGCACGAGCTGCGCGTGCTCCAGACGGGCAACTCGATGATCTACGGACCCTCGCTCGAAACATTGCAGCAGCACCAGCAATTGCGGATGTACTACGATTTCCTGGGCGTCGATGCGGTCCGCTATCGCATCGACGGCGAGCTGAAGATGCTGCTGAGCGCGGTGCGCGAGGCGCCGCTCTGGGAGCCGGAGCCCTGGCTGCACTTCTGGGGTCAGCGCTTCATGCTCTTCACCCACGGGTACGGCCTGGTGATGGCCCCGACAGCGGGAGTGAACACGGAAGGCGGACCCGAGTACGTCTCGTACGACATTCCCTCCAAGACCGCCTGGCCCGAGATTACGCCCACGGACAATCGCATATACTACGGCGAGGGCTCGGCGACCATGGGGTTCAGCAACGTCCATAAGATGAAGGAGCTGGATTACCCTACTGACCAGGGCTGGGCCGAGCTGTGGCTGGAGGAGGACAACCCCGCCGGGGTGCGGATCGGCTCGCTCTGGAAGCGGATTATCCTCGGCTGGCGCAGCGGGCGCGTTGTTGACATGGTCTTCAGCTGGCTGATCAAGGACGACACCCGCGTGCACTTCTTTCGCACGCCCATCGAGCGCCTCGAGCAGGTGGCTCCCTTCCTCTACTACGACACCAATCCGTACGCGGTCGTGGCGGACGGGCGGATCCTCTGGATGGTCAACGCCCTGACCTACAGCGACGAGTACCCCTACAGCCAGATGCAGGACCTGGGCGACAAGTCGGACGAACGCGCGTTCATTCCCACCCGGGAGGTGGAGGGCGTCAACTACCTGGAGGACTCCATAAAGGCCAGCGTCGACGCCTCGACGGGCGAAGTGAAGTTCTACCAGATTTCGGATAAACCTGTCGTCAAGACCTGGGCGAGCATCTATCCGGGCCTTTTCACTCCGGGCAGTGAGATGCCCGACTCCGTCCGCGCCCAGCTCACGTACCCCTTGCAACTGTTCCACATTCAGTTCGACAACGTCAACATCATCTACCAGATGGCCGAAGCGATGTACTTCTTCAGCATGGAGGACTGCTGGGACGACGCCGATGAGGTGCTGGGGCCCGTGCTGGATCAGGGGCGCGCCATCACGTTCTCGATGGAGCCCTACCATTGCATCCTGCGGACGGGCCCGGAGAACGGCGGCGTGCTTCTGGCCACCCGAAGCGGCGAGCAGTTCTGCATGGTGATGGCGTTCACCCCGGACGGCGCGAAGAACCTGCGAAGCATTGTCGTCGCCTACCAGGACGGCGAGGACTACGGCCGCATTTTCTTGCTTCGTATTCCCAAAGGCCATTTCGTAATGGGCCCGGAACAGGCGGACGCGGCCATCGACCAGAACACTGAGATCTCCAAGCAGATCGTCTGGTGGAACCAGTTCGGCTCGTACGTGCTCCGCGGGCACACGACGGTCCTGCTGGTGGGGAACGAGATTCTGTATGTGGAGCCGATGTTCGTCCGGTCGGAGCAGAACGCGGTGCCGCAGATCAAGGGCGTGACCGTGGTCTTCCGAGGTCGGACCCACATGGCCCCCACGCTCGAGGAGGCCATCCGCGGCGTCTTCGCCAAGATCGAGCAGGAAAGTGGGGTCGTCCAGCAGGCCGCTCGGACGACCAAGGACGATCAGCTCTTACCTCGAATACCCTACTATCATGATGCTCCTGAATGACGCTCGCGACGAACTCGGCCCTCTGACGATCCTCTCAATAGCCGGGGACCACGGGGGCGGACTCATCGAGATGGCGGCTGCCATGCGCGAGATGCTTCCCGCACCCGTCGCGGGAGGCGGCCTCGCCCGGCATGTCCGGCAGCAACTGCACAACCAGATCCTCCGCATCCCCTCGTACGAGCGCAGGAGGTGCATCATCTTCCCGGGTCCCGAGTTCGTCCTGCTCGAGGCCCTTGCCGATATTCCGTTCGACGGTCTCGTCCTGATGGTCCTCGACAACGCCCTGTCCGCCCCGGTGATCGAGCGAGTTTCAAGGAACATCCCCGAGCGGCTCAATGTGGAGGTCCTGCGGACGTCAGTCCTTCCCCCGGACATCGGTGTGGAAGACTCAGTGATCGTCGTTGCCGGCCTCGACTGCGGATCAGGCTGCGTGCTCGTCCCACATAGCGCCACACGCGTTCTCGGATTCTACCGGAGTTTCTATACGGGCGACGTCGCCTTCCTCGATGCGATGGGAGAGCGTGTTGCGGGAAGCCCGGGTGGGAGCATATGGACGACAGTGCAGAGATCCAGCCTCTGCACCTGCCGACCGACGGAGATGCCCGATATGAACGAGCGACTCGGCGCGCAACCCGAGACGACCGCCCTCTCTTCGAGGAGCCGCTCGCGTTCGGCAGGTCCGCCCGAATCGTCTTCGGTATTCGCATTAGCACTCGCGGTCGGCATTATCGGCGGAATCCTGGCCGCTACGAAGGTGGTGCACCTGAAAAGGGCCATGGTCAACTACCAGTGGGGTGTCCTCTGCTTCTTCGTATCCCTCGACATATTCACGTCGATCATCGTCACCACGGGGATTATGGACAGGGCCGCTCTCTTCCTTGCGGGGCGTTCGCGCAGCATGCCCCTGCGGGTCATGCTGCTTTTCGGAACGCTTCTCTTCCTCGTCTCGGCCCTCATGAACAACTTGACAGCTGTCCTGATCGTTCTTCCGATCATCTTCGTCCTCCTGCGCACAATCAGGCTGCCGAGGCGCTTCGTCGCAGGTTTCTTCGCGATGTTGCTGGCAATCTCGAACCTTGCGGGAGCAAGCACGCCGATAGGCGACTTTCCCGCCCTCATCATCATGAAATCCGGGCTCACCTCTTTCGTCGCATATCTGGCGAGAGCCTTCCCTCTCTTCGCGGGGACGGCCGTCATCGTGATAATCGGCCACCTGATCCTCGCGCGGTCCGCGTGCCGCTCAGCGTGGAAGGAAGAGGAGGAGTACGAGCGCGCGATGTCCCTGGCACTGCTGCGCGCCAAGTACCGATATGTGCGCATAGACTACCGGGTAGTGACACGGATAGCCGTCATCTTTCTCCTGATGTTCGCCGCCTGGGCCACCCTCCCCGCAGGCCTAGTACCGCCCGAGTTGGTGGCCGTCCTCGGACTCTCCGCGGCGGCCATGGTGGGTCCACGAGGAGGCTCCGCAAGACTCTACCGGCGCTTCGATCTGAAGCCCGTCATCACAGTGGGGATCTTTCTCTTCATCGCCGCCCTCGTCCAGGACAGCGGCATTCTCGTCTGGTTGGCGGCCCGTCTGCACGCCTCCATCGAAGACCCTCTTCTCCTGTTCTGTGCCATCATGGCGCTGACCGCCGCCTGCAGTGGTCTCTTCTCGGCCGGGCCTGCCGCGGCAGCGATGATGCCGCTGATAGTGGAGATGGCCCACGGGCCCTTCTCCACCTGCTCGGATTGGCTGGCCGTCGGCTTTGCCTCGGCGATCTGCGCCGGCTCGAGTCTCTTCGTCTGGTCGGCGACCGCCGGGCTTCCGCTCGCCCACAAAGTGGCCGACGCCGATCTGCGCGATCCGACGGGCGGTAGACTGCCCTGGGGCATGAGGCAGTACCTCCCCTACGGTATTGCACACTTCGTGGTGCAGTTGTCTGTCGGCATGGGGTGTGTGATCCTGGCAATATCCGGGCAACTCACTGAGGCCGGCACGGCCGAGGTGGTCCGGGGACCGGTATGGGCCCACGTACTCCTGAACGAGCAGCTCTTTCCGGAGAAGGACGGAGAGTGCTTCTGGGATGAGGTCGAGGACGTCTACCTTGAAGACCCCGAGAGATATGGAGATCCAGTCCTCCTGACCGGAGTAGACTCCGGAGTGGAGCCCGAACGACTGGTCGCAACATACGGCCGGCCGGAGATCGTCGAGGTCCGGGCCGGCATCACATGGCATGGCTATGGGGCCTTCTTCCTCGGAATCAGGCCGGGCGACAAGACCTACACACAGGTGCGTGCGCCCGCCGGCTTCTTCCTGAGAGGCTTCCGTCTCAAGGCCGAGCTGGCGATTGCCGACAGCGCGAACGGCGATGAGCGGCTATAGCCCAGATACATCATGAATGTTTGCCGCCAGCGGCCCCTCACCTCCGGACGCATGGAGGCTCGCAGGCGCGAGCGGAGTCTCTCCTATGGTGCAAAAAGTAAGCCGACATAACTCCTTCTGTGACAGAAACATAAAAACGTTACGGATGAAAGGTATCAGAGCAAACAAGAAATGTGCGTTGATTCTTCTGAGTTTGGCTCGGTAACTTCGAGGACTATACGGACGATGCTCCCAACGAGATACGAGCAGCCCCGATCGTGATGCTGCAATTACAGCCAGTCACCAGCCGGTATTTGATCCACCGCATGACGCAAAACAGGATCAACATTCGTATATACCTTGTTGGTAAGATTTGGTGAAGAATGTTCCAGTAATTTCTGTGTGACAGCTGTGGATACACCGTTCTGAGCAAGCACCGAACCAAAGGTTTTGCGTAAATCATGAAATTTGAAATCATCCAATCCAAGTTTATGACGTATCTGGCCCCATCTGTACCGGCTGAAATTATCATTAAATATATTTTCTTGTTCAGCTTCCAATCCGGAAACATATTTCTTCAGCTCAGCCATAATTGGAACCGGGACAGGCCGTGAGCCCATACTCTTCCTGGTCTTCTTGCTCCTTGTAGTTACATAGCTGTTTTCAAAATCAATATCCGAGACCCTCCATATCTCAATATCACGGAGTCTAAGGCCTATGCCTAAAGCCAACAGAATTCTCATCCACATTGTCTTATATCGTTTAGAAGTTGACAGCAATTTCTTTATCTGAGTGTGACTTAAGGATTTGACAGGCCTCTCATCTTCCTTCAATTCTTTGATTTCTATCTTACCATTTACGTATCTGTTTTTCCTGCACCAGTTGATCAACGCTTTCAGGTTTCTGATGTCTTTATTGACCGTTGAACGTATTACTTCTTTGCCTCTTTCGAGTATGTACTTGTCAATAGTGTTTTGGGTAATTTGTTTTGAGTTACATCTTCCAACCAGCCGTTCAAAATGACGCAGCGTTAGGGCTACTTCATAAAGTGAAGCTTCGACATAACCAGCTACCTTTTTACTGTGCTCGTATTCGTTTCGCATCTGTTTCCAATCGACAGTAACAGTTCCAGTAAATACGTCAGAATTCAATTGAACATATTTTATCTGTCGATAATGTTCGGCCAGAGCTTTACTTGGTAAGGCCTTTGTTTTACGTTTTCCGTTTTCATACCAGCCCACCCACCAGCTTTTTATACTCTTTCTTTTATAGAT
>SDBS01003721.1_pt1 | contig 14990 bp, 13 predicted proteins | sample 2277091 | NCBI WGS metagenome assembly SDBS01 (sample SAMN10404972, study PRJNA504765) | marine sediment metagenome | isolation source: marine sediment core GS10_PC15, 163 cmbsf | place: Arctic Ocean: Southern Knipovich Ridge | collected 2010 | reverse complement strand
CGAGGCATGGCAGAATCACAGGAACACAAAAACCACGACGATCAACTGGCAATTTACGACCAGGAATGCACGGATCAAACTGAGAAGGCTTTACCCAACAATGCACGCGTGACATGACACTAGAGACAATTCTACTTAGGGCAGGATATTCTGTTATTCCGCTTTCCCTTGGAAGAGAAGCTATTAGGATTGCTAAAGAAAGATCCCCTAATCTCATTATACTTGATATTATGATGCCTGACATGGACGGAGGGGACCTTGCATATATCATAAAAGGTGATTCTGAGACAGAAAATATTCCGATAATTTTTTTATCTTCTCTAGTTACGCATAGGGAAGAACAAAGCAGCAGTAAAAAGCAAGGGCTTTATTTTCTCGCAAAGCCGATTGAGCGAGATAAGCTACTTAGGCAAATAAATAAAATCCTTTAATTAAAAGGAAGCTGGCTGAATTGTTTAAGTTAATTTGAGGCCCCGGCTTCCCTTGATTGAGATGACGGCGCTTGCCGGAAAATGACCTCATTAAGATAGACGAGTGAGGGAGGTTGGAATTCTCAAGAGGAAGAAAGATCAATGAATAAAGAACATTCCGTGGCTATCGCTGATTTGCTTAATCGAAGGAATGAATTAGATGTGGTGTATAGTCCAGAAAAAATTCTTAAATCTTCAGAAAACTATGAATTTCACCTCAATGAGAGTGGTAAAGTAATTGCTGCAGTCGAAATCGAGAGAGTTCAATGGTATCAATGGGAAATAAGACATCTTTCTGTCCATGAATCACATTTAAGAATGGGGCATGGTACAAGACTGATAACGAGCGCGGAGCAGAAAGCTGTAAAAGGGAGAGCACGAATCATTCAGTGTACGATTCGTGAAGATAATGAAGAAAGCAAGAATCTATTCCAAAAAAATGGATATAGGCATGTGTCGACATTTTATAACTATAGAACAGAAAATAATGTTGGAATATGGCAAAAAATCTTATGTGAATCCACTAATGCATAGCAAAATATGAACTGTTTTCAAACCACTATTAAAAACGTAAGAGACATTTAAAGCGGAATCTCAGGGCGTGACTCAGCAAGTATAAGCCCTTGGTTGGGATCTCGAAGGACTACTGACCTGCTGTATGCGGCGTTTGAGCTGGTCTGATTCGCTCCAGGATTCCTAATCCGTGTGTCGCCGGTTCGAGTCCGGCCAGGGGTATTTGTTTTTTGCGGGCGTAATGTTCGATGTTCGATGCTTCGAAACCGATACATTGCCTTGTGGTGCCGGACTGTAATATACTAAATAAATTCATCTGAAGGAGAGTATTTCAAAATGAAGAAAACAATATTTGTTGTTGCACTTTCTGTCCTAATGTTTGGATGTTCCGGTGAGGTTGAGTCCCCGGCGGATGCGGTTGAGCGCCCTGCCGCAGACACGCTCGAACGCCCGACTGACGCCGAGCTTCATGCGTACAAAGCATACCATCATGCCAGGTATATGGTTACAACCGCTGCTCAGGCGGGGGGGACGAACAGGCTGATCAATACGACCGAATTGCCAACCGAGGGAACCGACCCTGTCGTAACGCCTGCTTTGGATCACCTCTACTCCAAGGCGGTCATCGACCTCACGAGCGGTCCAGTCTACGTTGGATTTCCAGAGGGAGTCAAAGACAGATACTGGTCGATCCACATAACGGACCAGGAGCACTATACGATTTACGACGAATTTCGCCCTGTCGGTAAATATGTGTTTGTGCGAAAAGGGAAAAATATGGATGTCGAGGAAGGGGCCAAAGTCATCGAGTGCCCCGAAGACTATCCCCACCTGTTTGTGCGGATTCAGTTGAAGACTGAAGAAGACAAACCAAACGTCTATGCCATACAAGGCCAGATCACATTGGCCGGGGTGAGCAAGCCGCTTGAAATCGACAATTACATTGAATTTACATTGGCGACTCATGATGTTTATGAAGAAAATGCAGGAATATTGGAGACGGTAACAGATTTTGATGAAGAGGATTACAACCGGGTCACGAAATATCTGTTTGAAGTTGCTCCTACGTTTCCCAACAATCTGGGAATGTTTGGCCCCATTGACAGCACAGAACCGAACAGCGACAGCCCCGTACATCGTGCAGCAGCTATTTTTGGACATCTGGGCTTACCGGCCGCACATGCCATCTATTTCCCGAACTTTGTAAATTGTGACGGCGATACACTGAATGGTGATAAAACAGAAGTGTTCACCTTTTCTTACAAACCCGAAGGTGTCAAAGAATTTTGGTCGATAACTCGCTATAGCGCGATAACAAGAAATACCTTGCCCGGCAAAAACGATGTCTTTAATGCTTACAATACCCAACCCGATGCAAATGGTAACATCACGATCACTTTCAGCGTGGTTGATCCAGAAGACGGCACCTATTGGATGCCCGTAAATGCAGGGGAGCCGTATTATTTTGTGGTGAGATACTACAAGGCTGATCTAAATAATCTGCCAAAAACTCACTGTGATTGAGTCCACCCAAGCTGGAATATTAAAGGAGCGATTGTGAAAAAACTGTTGGTGTCATTCTGTATACTTTGTATGGCCGTGACCGCCACAGCACAAGAGACCGAAACTACAACAACGGAACCTCAAGAAAAAAAAGCGAAGTTTGTTCCTCTACCGATTATCAACTATTATCCCGTGTTCGGATGGAACTTCGCAGCTATGGGGATGCTGTTTTTCCCGATGTCCCAAAAGGATACCGAATCACCACTCTCTATCGTAGGCGCGGGGGGGGGCTACACCCAGAATAAGACCTGGTACGGAGTTCTTGGTTCAAAGCTTTATCTGGCTGAGGACAAATGGCGCGTTACGCTTGCTCTTGGTCGTGCCTCAATGAACTTCCAGTTCTTTTTGGATATCCCAAATGTGGGAGGCTCGTTCATAGATTACACCACGCTCTATAGTTTTGGTTACGGAGAATTCCAAAGGCGTATCATATCGGACTGGTATCTGGGGGGAAGATTTATGCTCATGCAAACGAAGACCACGTTTGATATTCCCGGAATCGATGCTGAAGAACTAACAAACATGAACAACATTGGATTTGTGATCGTTAAAGACTCTCGCGACAATGTCTACAATCCCACAACTGGGACAAATTTGAATCTCAAAACTGGCCATTATAGGTCAAATATTGGCTCAGATTTCAAGTTCGATAACTATGAATTCGATTATAACAAATTTTTTGAATTAGACGACCAAAGGGTGTTGGTAGCCCGACTTGCCATGAATATAGCCACAGGCGAGGTGCCCTTTGAAGGGCAAAATGTTGTAGGCCGAGACGATATTCGTGGCTACACGGATGGTAAACATCGCGCCGAACAAGTCTACGCTCTCCAGAGTGAATACCGCTGGAATTTCTACAAGAGATGGGGGATGGTGGCTTTTGCCGGAGTGGCATCAGCGGTCAACTCTCTATCTGAATTGTCATTTTCAGGACTCCTCCCCGGCGCGGGTATTGGTATCCGTTTCATGGCCATCCCGTCAGAAAAGATAAATGTCGGCATCGATGTCGCCCTTGGCAAAGATGATTGGGGCCTCTACTTCAGAATTGGAGAGTCATTCGGGAAGTGAGATAAAGAAGAAGCGGCTCAATGGCCCCGGCTTCCCTAGATTGAGATGACGGCTCGATGCCGGTGAATAGCCTCAATGAGATAGACAAATGAGGGGGAACAAGTATCTCACTTCAGAATTATTGAGAATGATCCCGTAATACATTCTCCTTGCCTTCAAACGCGTACAAGTTTAGAATCGAAACGGGGGAATAAAATGGCACTAAGCCTCTATTCCATCAATGCCTTATTGGGAATTGAACATCTCAGTGCCTATCAATGAATAACGACAATATCTACTGGCTTTTTAGCGCTGCCGCCCAGAGCATCTCAGCGTTTATCGCCTTCCTTGTTACTGGATACGCCTTGGTCCACAGCTTGATGGAGTCAGCTCTGGCAAAAGACGACACATTAGAAGAAATTCATCTTGCCCTCAGGAAAAAGTTCCATGCTCGTCTCACATGGTTGGCCTGGGTAACTGGTGCTGCAATCCTGATGAGTCTTGTTTCAGTTTTTACAAATCGCTGGGAGTTCCCCAGCAAATCCTTTCTGATGATTGCTACAAGCATTATTGATTTTATCGCCATAGTTGGGGGATTGGCGTTTGTCGTCTCGATAGTAAATCCGACAAGATATGCAAAAACTGCTGTTAGGGAGCTCGAGCAGAAAAGAAGTGAACTGAAATTAGGCGAAGATTTAACTTCATCGGTGGCTTTCTTTGATGCGTTTAGACATCTTGAGCGGATCATTCGAAATTACCTGCGCCGATTAGATTTGTACATTCCGAGCAAAGGCGCCCCACGTATGTCATTCTCATTTCGTCAAATGATAGATGCGCTCTTTAACCACGAAAAGATCGATCGTCAATTCTATGATGAGCTCATGGAAATAAATAAGTATCGAAACCTGGTTTTTCATGGGCATGTGGATGATGCGGACAAGGAGATGGTTGAGAGGGTTCGTACGGCTTTTGATCGGATGGATAAGATTAGACATGGTAGATAAAAAATGGACAATAGTCTCTATATGCACTGTTGCATGGGGCTGGAAATCCTGATCTATTGTTAATCTGCGATGTAAGATTTGGTAGAGGGGAGCAAGTAAGAATGAAAGAATCCAAAACTGAAGAAACTGCTGAGGTAAAAAATCCCGACACAGCCGATGAAAAAATGCTCGACGAGCTCATTGAAGGGCTAGAAAATCCCTTTCACAGAAAGGTAATCCAAGCCTATCGAGTTGGAGATTCCTTGAAAGATATGGAAAAAGAACTTGGCAAGATACTTTTGGAGATTATGAGTCGTGAGGATTAAGAGCATAACCATTCAGGGTTTTAGGGGATTTAACGATGAACGTACTATTGATCTTCATGACCGTTTAACTCTTATCTCTGCTCCAAATAGCTGCGGTAAGACCAGTATTTCTGAGGCCTTGGAATGGCTCTTATATGGAGTTACTTCAAGAGTTGAAAAAGCAGACTCAAAAGAGGAATACAAGGGATCATATAGGAACCTACATTTTCCTCAAGCATTGACACCCTCTGTGAAAGTAATTTTCGTTCATGAAGGAGGAACTACAACTGAGTTTCAAGGGATACTTACAGAACAAGAGAATATGCAGAGATATGTAAATGGAACCGAAGTTGAAAGTTGGCCAATATTAGAGGATCTAGCTAAAATCCCAAAACCTTTCATTCTCCAACATGCATTGAAGTACCTGCTTTTGGTCCCCCCGAAAGAGCGGTTTAAGGGCTTTGCACATCTACTTGGATTGGAATCCATTGAATTGTTCTTACAGGACGTTCTTTCACTCTGTACTAAACCGGAAGCAAAGCTACCCGAAGAGGTCGTAAGATTCTTCGAGAAAATCGCCCTGTTAGAAGCTCGTCTTGGTGCTCAACCCCCTCTTGATAATATCAACAAACTTTTCAAAAAAGGAACTATAGGGTTTTCAGATTATTACAGCGCCCTGCTTGCAGAGGGGCGAAGAAGGCTTCCTGAAAATGCTGCGGATGATTCTATCATACCTCAGCTTATTAAGATTCAAGAGGAAGCTGCCGCAAAGATATTCGAAGGTCGCATCATTCTTTTGGGATTTTCTGATAGAGAAAATGAAGTGAATCTAGGTGAGGAGCGTTTCTTTTTCTCTGCGATAACAGAGGCGTTTGTTACAATGTATAAGGATCTCGCAGCATTAAGCACTGTGAAACATATTCAAGAAAGAGCACGGTTTTTTGAATTAGGCGTGAGGTTTCTTAAAAAGAAAACAGAGCAATGCCCGTTTTGTGGTCAAAAACTCGTTATGGCCTTAGTCGATCACATCACGAATGAACATAATAATCTAGCAACTAAGAAAGAGCGATTTAGTGAATTGGAAACTAAGCAACAAGAAATGGGGGAACTTTTATCAAGCCTGGACTCCCGTCTACACTCTTACCACTCACGCCTACGAGAAAAATCCTCTAGCGTGTTGAAATTGGAGCCAAAATCGGAAAAATTAGAGGCCATCTTATCCCCAGGCCACCCCGATCATTTTACTGCTGTAAAAAAAATAATTACGAAGCTTTCTCAGATTTGCAGTGGATTGGACAATTCATTCACAGAAACTGGCGGGGCATTGAAAAAGCTTCTGATATCAGTTAAGGATTCGACTGAGGACACTAATCTTATAATAGATTTCAGTGACGCCTTGGCTAATTACATTCGCGATGCAAAAACCTACATTCAATTCGTTATAAAGAATGAGTCTGTAATGAAAGAAGCAGACCTGATACTAAAGCATGAACTTGATTCATTAGCTGGGACTGAGGATATAAGCGTACTCGTCGATTTATTAGATCAGAATCAAGACATCAAAAAGTATTTTGAGATGAAGGCAGTAATTGAAAGCCTGAAAAATCTTAGAAAATCAGTTGAGCAGTATTGTGCGCAAAGAGTTCTTACAGCAATTTCTGATGAACTCACAGACGACGTCATGGAATGGTATGGACAGATCAAGACAGAGGGAGACCCAGATGTTCACTTTGATGGCTTTGATATAGGGCGCACAAAAAAAGGGGACCTAAAGGCGCGTCAAGTCCAGATCAAAGCAAAATCATATGGAAAACAATTAGTAAGCGCAGTTTCTTCACTTAGTGAATCAAAAATGAATGCCTTGGGATTGTGTGTAAGTATTGCCACTAATTTGAAAGGGGACTCTCCATTTGAGTTTGTAATAATTGATGATCCTATACAATCCTGGGATGCAGAGCATGAAATTCAATTCATTGAAATCGTGCGGAAGCTAGTTGAGTATGGCAAACAGATAGTACTTATGTCACATAATGCTGATTGGATTGATAGGGTAAGATGCGGATTGCGCTCGTTCAATGGGGCTTATTACCAGATCACTGGATACATGGAGTCGGGCCCGCATATCATTCCAGCTTCGTGGGCAAAGTGGACAGAGCGCTTAATTGAGGTAGATGCTATTTGTAAGGACCAGACCGCAACACCAATTAGGCTTCAGCAGGCAGAACAAGAAATCAGGTTTGTCATTATGCAACTTGTGGCAGATATTTACTACAAGAGAAAGATGGTAATGAAGAACTTCTATAGCTTGAATGCTCAAATGGTGAGAAAAATGTTGGTAGAGGTTGCAGTAGACAGTGGATTGACCGATCGCATTTCGCAAGCGTTTAAAACTATTGATGATTCTCACCATGATAAAAAAGGTTATGTCCCTAATAGAGATAGAATTCTACAATATCATTCTTGGTGCCATGAGCTTGCGAAGTATCTGAAGAATTAGACTCTCGGTTCCCAAGCATGGACACATGTTAAAGTTGAGTACCTAGAGATTACCATTTGTGCTTTATGACTATCGAATGACTTGAGGTTTCCTTTTCATATTCTTTGACGTCCCCCTCCTTTCGCCCTGCCTAATAATATTTTAAATGCTGGATCGGAATGAAGAGGGGGGGGGGCACGGAAAGGGAGGAATTCAAGACTGGTAGTACTTAGAAATCAATATATCTCTCCGCTCCATTCTCAATCCTCTCCAGGTTGTGCAAATACTTTTGGGTGGTTTCAACAGATTTGTGTCGTAAGGCGTCCCTTACCTGAAGAACCGGGGCTCCAGATTGCAGCGAGCACGTAGCAAAGAAATGTCGCAGGCTGTGGGCTGAAAGGTCTTCATCCCCGAAAACATTCGGACGATCTATTCCGATTTATACAATTGCGAAGCAGATAAACATAAGAACAGAGTCTTTTCAAATTGAAAGCCCATTATTCCTTATAATAGTAATTCCGAATAGCACAGACATTGAGATAAAAAGGGCTCAGCTTGAAAATTTTGTGCAGAAACTTAAGATAGCGATGCAGTTTGATCCGTCGATTCTAAAGGACTTCTCAATCTGCCAACTGTGTGATTTCGAGAAAGAGATCAAGCGGTTGCGTATTCTAGATTAGAACTAGTAAAGCTGAGGATTTCAGGCTATAAAGCAGAAATGAAGTAAAGAATTATCAGATAGAAGCAGACAAATGGAAGTCATTAGCAGTTTTTTGAAGGGGAGATTTGCGACCTAGCCCAGTTTAGCACAAGAGGTCATTATAAAATAGTTACTATGTCATCACCATTGTTTCTCATCGGAGCTGGATTTAATCGAGATGCCAAGAGTGAGGTGGGCCCCATTTTTGGAACTTCATACTATATTGGAGAATATGAAATTGATGTGGATTATCCTCTGGTTACAGATTTAAAGAAAAAATGCTTTAGAAATGTTGTTACCAGTGCCGATATTTCAGTAGAGGAATTATTTTTACGCGCGATATCCGAGCGTAACTTTGAGCCCATAAAAACACTTTATGACGAGATTATGAAAGCTGATTATTATATTGTTCCTCGACTGCTCCCCTCAGCAGACAAAGCAGATAATATCTATTCTCATTTTTTTATGACGTTCAATAAGGCCTCGTTTCTAACATTCAACTACGATTCTCTTGTGAATGTGTTTCTATTAAAATTGGGGCGATGGTATCCCATTGACGGATATGGGGTGGCGGTTGATGCATATTCACATAATTACGAGAAAGCGGATTCGGAGAAACAGCCATCTACTTGTTTTGTTCTTCATTTACATGGAAGCCTTTGCTTGTACTCCAAGGATTTTGATGTAACCACACACTCAGAGAGTGAAATTAATTGGCTTGAATACAAAGAGCATCCTGATATCATTTTTGATCCGGATTCAATAACCAGCCTGTATCCTCCTTTTACTAGAACCCCAGCTGGTCTTGGATATATTCGTGTCGAAGAAAGAGTCATCGCTCCTGTCCCAGATAAATCGGAAGGCCTTGATGCATATTTTATTAAACAAGTATATACAAGGGCACTCAGCCTACTTGATCAAACAGACACATTGATATCGATAGGCTACAGCTTTAATCCTCTTGACAAGGATTCATATGAACATCTAATCAAACATTTTGGGGCCAGGGAAGGCCGGAAGGTCTTACTTGTTGGGCCAGATACAATTCAGCTTTCTAGACGCTTAAAAAAAACATATTCCTTTCTAGATTGGATGCCTATTAATCAAACGTTTAAAGAATGGGTGCAAAATGGATATCTTGGCGTGATCAAATGAGCCTGTGTTTTGGCTATAAAAGGGCCACCAATTTACCATTATTGTTGAGAACTTATAATGTTTCGTTTCAGCTAAATTTGGACCACTCATGATATTTCCTGGACGATGGTCTGCGTGTTCCTCACTCTCTGGAAGCCCGCCGACCCCGGCCTCCCTGAAGTGGCGGATGCGAGGGAGAGGGTGGCGTGGCTTAGGCATCAATAGCTTTTCTGCATAACTGTTGTGCTCGTTCAGAAACATTAGTGACACATAGGATGTGCCCGAGATGATAGAATCAGAGTCACTATGAGCGTACGACCGGCTACGAAATATGGACTGATCATACCTGGTTCAGAATATATGATCTCTCTTCTTCGCCAGAGCTCTATCACCCGCGAAGCTGCGAAGAGGTTGAAGTGGATGGATCATTATCTTCGCCATGGCAATGCACGGCTTACCTGTCGCTATTTTGGCATATCGCCTCAGACATTTTATCGTTGGTGGAATCGGTTCGATCCCTATGACCTTCGAACCCTTGAGGATCACTCCCGCAGACCTTGTCATGTGAGGCAACCTCAATCAGAGCCGGGAGTGGTCGAGCGGATAAGAGAGCTGCGAGAGAGATATCCCCGCTGGGGTAAGGATAAGCTGGCCGTACTGCTCAGGCGTGAAGGGATCGAGGTGTCGGCTTCAACCGTTGGACGTGTGATCAATCGTCTAAAATCCAAAGGACTGCTTGTGGAACCGGTCAATACGATTCTAGCGAGGAGAGCGCGTAAGAGGAGATGGAAGCCCCGCTATGCCGTGCGAAAGCCCAAAGGATATAAGATCCAGAAACCGGGAGATCTGGTCGAGGTCGATACCATGACCGTGCGCCTTCTTCCCGATGAAGTCCGTTATCAGTTCTCTGCTAGAGATGTTCTCTTCAAGTTCGATGCGCTGAGGGCTTATAAATACCAGTCCTCTGTCAAGGCAGCTCACTTCCTCCAGTACCTGAGAAAGAAGTTCCCTTTCCCGATCAAAGCCATCCAGATCGATGGCGGCTCAGAGTTTAAAAAGTATTTTGAAAAGGAATGTCAAAACAGCGGGATCCTGCTCTTCGTGCTGCCCCCTAACTCACCTAAGCTAAATGGGCACGTAGAGAGGGCCAACAGAACGCACAGGGAGGAGTTTTATGAAGTAGAAGAAGTAGACCTGGCCATAGAAAAACATAACCAACAGCTGGAGCGATGGTCATATGTGTATAACTACATAAGACCTCATCAAGCACTTGATTACCTAACACCCAATGAATATTATCAACAATGGCTTAAAATGAAGAACTCCAAGTGTCACTAATGTACTGAACGAGTACAATGACTTGACAGTCTTTATTTGTTTTTTTATAATATATTGCAACTTCTTGTCGGGTTAATCTACAAGATTTATTTCAAGTTCTTAATCACCGTCATTTGATATGATAGATATTCAAAGACATTTTTCAAAGATTGCAAACCAGTACAAAAGCTTAAGAATAATTGATTTAGAACCAGTATTATACATCAAGCATCAATTAGATGGCTTACAGAAAATTCAGGCAGCAGATGTTGGATGTGGTGCCGGAAGATATGACTTATTGTTGTTTCAGTATATAGGAGATAGGCTATATCTTTATTGTCTTGATAATAATAAAGAAATGCTGGAACAAATCAACAAATATCTGATACAAAACAAAGTTAATAATTTCAAAGTAGAACTTTGCTCTGCCGGATCCTTGCCTTTTCTTAATAAGTCTTTGGATTGTATTTTTTCCTTTAATGCGATTCATCATTTTAAGATTCGAGACTTTTTAAATGAAGTCTCTCGAATTCTAAAAAGTAGCGGTTCCTTATTCATTTACACACGCTCCGGAACGCAAAATAGAAGAAATATATGGGAGAAATTATTTCCTTTATTTAGCGAAAAGGAAACACGGCTTTATGAACCAGATGAATTCAGAGAGATCTTAAAAGAAATCCCGGAATTGGAGATACAAAATATTGAATTTTTTAAGTATAAACGAGTTGCGGATTTAGATTTGCTTGTTAGACGAGCACAAAACCATCATTATTCAACATTTTGTTTATACAATGAAGACGAATTTAGGAAATCGTTGAATCAGTTTATAGAGAACCTTCAACACAATTTTCAGGATTTGAACCATATCACCTGGCATGATGAAAATATTCTATACCATATAAAAAACCAGATTCACTAACATTTCTGGCTTTTATCTGCTTTGAAAATGATGGCCAATTACCAGGATAGTCCTCGATTTCTTTGTAAGCCATTGAAGAAATTAGGGAAGGGGATCTAAACGAATGAGCAAAATTAGAGTCGCCATAATCGGGGTGGGCAATTGTGCCTCTTCTCTGGTTCAGGGTATAGAATATTATAAAAATGCAAATGAAGCGGATTTTATTCCTGGAGTCATGCATGCTAGCCTCGGCGGCTATCACATTCGAGACATTGAATTTGTAGCTGCATTTGATATCGATAGAAACAAGGTTGGCAAAGATCTGAGTGAAGCTATTTTTACTCCTCCCAACAACACGACAAAATTTTCAGATGTACCTCATTCTGGTATCAAAGTTGCACGGGGAATGACTCACGACGGCCTTGGAAAATACCTCTTAGAGATTATTGAAAAAGTTCCCGGTTGCACGGCAGATGTGACTGGCATCCTTCAAGATACTGAAACAGATATTGTCATCAACTACCTTCCGGTTGGAAGTGAAGAAGCAACCAAGTGGTATATTGAGCATATTCTTGCAGCGGGCTGTGCGTTCATTAATTGCATTCCTGTTTTCATTGCCAGTGAGAAATATTGGCAGCAAAGATTCGAAAAAAAGAATCTTCCTATCATTGGAGACGACATAAAATCCCAGGTTGGAGCCACCATTCTCCACAGGACACTCGTTAATCTCTATCTAGATCGAGGGATGACCATCGACAGAACCTATCAGCTAAACACTGGAGGGAACACTGACTTCCTCAACATGCTGGAAAGGGAAAGACTGTCTTCCAAAAAGAAATCAAAAACAAATGCTGTGACCTCACAGATAAGAGCAAGGGGTCTCGAAATCCATCCCGATAACATCCATGTCGGTCCTAGTGACTATGTTCCTTGGCAGAAGGACAACAAACTTTGTTTCCTCCACATCGAAAGCCGCCATTTCGGAGATGTGCCCACTTTCTTAGATGTTCGTCTTTCAGTTGAGGATTCGCCGAATTCAGCGGGTGTGGTTATCGATGCTATCAGATGCTGCAAATTGGCCCTCGAAAATGGACTATCCGGAGCACTAATTGCACCTTCATCCTATTTTATGAAAACCCCTCCCAAACAGTATACGGACACAGAAGCCAGAGCACTAACAGAAAAATTCATCCAGAAATATGGAAAAAAAGAAGCTAAATCGGGAAAAAATAACTAAAGTTTAAAGTCTTTTCGGTATTTTTGGTCTATTCAAGGCGAATGTTAGCCAAAGCCCCTAGGGCCCTGGCCGCCCCGATACTGAAAAAGACAGTTTAGCGAATTAGCGGATTAAGATGAGCGAGGGGAAAGAAATTCTCAAAATTGGGAAAAGAAACAATTTAAATCATATTAACAAACGATCCTGATCAGGATATTGATTTAATCGAGAAATGTCCGAAAAAGATCACAACGAAAAAACGATCTAACGCCGAAACAATTAAATGCTTTTTTGCCATATACGACATCTAAATCACAATAAATTAAAAAAACATTTGGGCTTGGGTTTTCAGGAGACAATCTAACCCAAGGCATCGAGGAGGGCAAAAATGAAAGAAGAGGAAAGCACTCAAAAGGAAAGCGCAAGAGCAAGAGCGATTGAAGCGGCAATTTCGCAGATAGAGAAACAGTTCGGAAAAGGTGCTGTGATGAAAATGGGGCAGAAGGACGCAGCAGTCAAGGTTCCCGCGATTCCCACGGGTTCGATTGCCTTTGATTTGAGCTTGGGCATAGGAGGATTCCCCAGAGGGCGGGTGGTGGAAGTTTTTGGCCCGGAAGCCACTGGGAAGACCACGCTCGCTATCCATGTTATCGCTGAAGCCCAGAAGAGAGGAGGGCAGGCTGCCTTTATTGATGTCGAGCATGCATTGGACCCCAGATATGCGGCCAGCATTGGTGTTGACGTGGATAATCTCCTCATTTCGCAGCCAGATTATGGGGAGCAGGCCCTTGAAATTGCCAGGGTGCTCGTTTGCAGTGGAGCCGTTGATGTCATTGTGGTTGATTCCGTCGCCGCACTCGTACCCAAGGCTGAACTCGAGGGTGAAATGGGGGATGCGCACATGGGACTCCAGGCTCGCCTTATGTCGCAGGCCTTGAGGAAGCTGACGGCCATTGTCAGCCGCTCTAAAACGTGTTTTATTTTTGTCAACCAGATTAGAGAAAAAATCGGCTTTTTCCTGGGAAGCGCTGAGACAACAACAGGAGGAAGGGCATTAAAGTTTTACGCATCGATGAGAATAGACATCAGGATACTGGCGACTCTAAAAGAGGGGGAACAGGTCATCGGAAATAGAGTCAAGGTTAAAATTGTCAAGAACAAAATGGCCTGTCCGTTTAGGGAAGCTCAGTTTGATATCATCTACGGCGAAGGAATCTCACGAGAGGGAGATTTGATCGACTGTGGCACCGATGTCGGGCTTATTGAGAAGTCTGGAACCTGGTATTCCTACAAGGGGGAGAGGCTTGGCCAGGGAAGAGAACATGTTAAGAAGCTTCTTAAAGAAAAAAAGGAGCTGGCAGAAGAACTCGATCGTGAAATTAGGAAGAAATCTGGTCTTCTCCCGGAAGAAGCCCCGAAGAAATTATAATTACTAAAACTATTAATAGCAGCTTCACAAAAATAATTATGGTTCCTTATATTCCGAGTTCTGATTTTGATTTGAGAGTGATAGATTGTCCAAATATGAGATTACAGACGCTGGACTCAAAATCCAGTTCACCTCACGGTGAGTGTGGGTTCGATTCCCTCCTCCGGCACACCCTGGAATCCCTGGTTTTCCCCCGTAAGTTAGTTTTAAAGATTTGTCTTCCTTTTAGTCAACCATATCCATAGTTAGGCAGGTTTACTCATTTTCTGACACACAGCTGACACACGGGGAGAGGTCTGCTCTGCTCACGGATAGCTCAAGCCTGAGCCTCAGCGTGCTTTGACCGTGATTGTGGTTGACTTGGGCATGCCTGTTGGTATTAAATGGATTCAAGTTGTAAAGCTTTGGGAGGTTCAAATGAAAAAACTGTTTATGATTTTACCTTTGGTGTTGGTGCTTTGTTTTACTTTTAGCTGCCAGCAGGGTGAAGAGGTAGCTGAGGAACCTGTGGTAGATGTTGAGGCTGAGAAGGCAAATATTCAAAAGGTATTCGACCAATACGCAGAAGCATGGAAAACCTCAAATATCGACCTATTTTCTGAAATTTTTTCTCATGATGCCGACATGGTTATTTTTGATACTCAAACGCGATATGATGGCGGGGAAGCCTGGCAAGAAAGGCTTCAGAATTCATTCGCGTTAATAGAAGATGTGAATGTGACTTTCAGGGAATATTCAATCAAAATCCATCCTTCAGGGACAATTGCATGGCTTTCAGCTTTTGAAGATGCAACTTGGACCTTAGAAGGTCAACCAAATGAAGTCACAGGAATGCGGATAACATGGATATTGGAAAAGATAGAAGGGAAATGGGTTATCGTGGAAGGTCACTGGTCTGTTTCTGAGCAAGAAGAAACTGAATAAATCTCTTTATTTGGG
>SDBS01003720.1_pt1 | contig 14991 bp, 12 predicted proteins | sample 2277091 | NCBI WGS metagenome assembly SDBS01 (sample SAMN10404972, study PRJNA504765) | marine sediment metagenome | isolation source: marine sediment core GS10_PC15, 163 cmbsf | place: Arctic Ocean: Southern Knipovich Ridge | collected 2010 | reverse complement strand
AAGTAAACTTATTAATCTTGATGAGATTTATTTCTCGCCTATGGTTTATACATAGTTATCTATTTTTCAGCAATAAAGTTGGTACAAAAGCCCGAATACTAATAGATAAAACCAGAAAATGGCCATTTAGACACAATACTCTTTGTAATATAAGTCAGTAAATGTACAATCTGTCGTATGGGACAGCCTAATTAGAGGTTGTTGGACAGCCTCAATTAGATTATCAGGCTGAAAGCTGGCGCAGGACACCCATTCCTATGAGATTTGAGCGGTGAATTCTTTCATAGCTTTCAGCTATAACATATTTTACGCCCCCTTCGCCAAAATAAGCCGGACTATCTGATCCTCCAGCGCAGCTATGCCCAATGGCCTCAAACGGCCATCATCCTTGTATATGAAGGTCCTCTTTGAAGGTTGGGCTCTGTATCCGCCCCTATGCACGCGGCCGTATAAATCCCTCAGTCGTTGTTTTTTACGTGAAATAAGTATAGTGTCCCCGGGAGAATTCATGTAAGAGGTGATAATATATTATGACTTGAAAGGATTAATAGTTAACACGCTGTGATATTGCTGGCCACTATTAAAATCCTCTGAAAAGATTTTTTTACAATCAGCTCGCTCTGCCGCTGCAATAATAAGTGAATCCCAATAAGAAATTTGATATTTCTTATGAGTATCGATAGCGCGATTGACTAAAGCCAGGTCAATTTCTACCACATGCATAATACTGAACTTCTTAATAATTTCATGGGCTTCATCCACTGACATAGGTTCTTTGATATGTTTAGTTACAACACAAAAAAATTCGCCTAATACCTGTGTCGATAGGACAGCATTATCATTTTGGATGCTCTCTTTTAAAAGAGATTGCGCCTTTTTTTGTTTTCCCTGCTCATGTTTGTCATAAGCATAAACCAGGATATTAGTGTCTAAAAAGCTTTTATCGTTCATGAAGTTCCGCTCTTGTCCAATGTCTTTCACCCATATCCCGGCTAAACATTGTAAACGATTTATAGAGATCCTTAATGACAAGCTCTTTTTCTACCGCATCGCGCTCCGCAACTGATTTTAGGAAGTCCCTGATCATGGCCGTAAGAGTAGTGTTTTTATCAACAGCTATCTTTCGTACTTTTTTAATAATCTTATCATCAACACTCAGAGTTATATTAGGCATACACATCTACCTTTCTGGTAATATTAAGTTTCATCCTTATTATGGGTAATATTTCTTATTTTGTCAAGTAATAAAGGGGTAGAATAAGATAGTTCTTTATTCACTTCGTTCACTTCTAAAAATACAGTTGACGTTCTCCTGTAATCGTCGCTATTCTTTTTTTAATGTATAATGTAACTCGCCTTGAATACAAAATTGGTGTCAAGGCTCTTTGAGGAAAGGTCGGTAAAAAGCCCGTGAATCGAGAACCATAAATAAATATTACGTGCATCAATTTAATAAACAAAAGAATGTCTTTTTTCTCCCTCATTGGGTCCACTAAATTGGAATATCAAGCTGAAAGCTGGCGCAGAACACAGCTCAGTATACCGTTGTGCCTGTAATATTCAAACTCTCCCTCCGTATCGATGCGCGCACGAAGCGGGATCGTTTCTTTCGATCCGTCATCTCTGTGAATAGTCAATTCAACAGTGCCCTGAGGTTTAAGGGCAGAGATGCCCTGAATATCATAGGTCTCACGCCCGCTGAGATTCAAGCTGGCGGCAGTCGTTCCTTCTTCAAACTCCAGGGGCAGGACACCCATTCCTATGAGATTTGAGCGGTGAATTCGTTCATAGCTTTCAGCGATAACAGCTTTTACGCCTAGAAGGCAGGTCCCCTTTGCGGCCCAGTCCCTGGAGGAGCCTGTTCCGTACTCCTTACCCGCAAAAACAAGTAGAGGGGTTTTTTCTTCCGCGTAGTTCATTGCCGCGTCGTAAATTGAAATTGTCCGGCCATCAGGCATTTTTGTGAAACCGCCTTCGACCCCGGGGACCATCCTGTTCTTTATCCTGATATTTGCAAAAGTGCCCCGCATCATGACCTCGTGGTTTCCCCGACGGCTGCCGAAGGAATTAAAAAACGCCGGCTCCACTCCTTTGCTTAAGAGGTATTTCCCGGCAGGCCCGGTGGAAGGAATGAACCCTGCCGGGGAGATGTGGTCCGTGGTGCTGCTGTCCGGGAGAATGGCCAGGCAGCGGGCGCCCCTTATTTCTTCAAGAGCAGATGGCTCCGGTGAAAAGCCCTGGAAAAAGGGAGGTGCTTTTATATAGGTACTTGATTTTTGCCAATCGTAGGTTTCAGTTTTAGCCATCTCAATTTCCTGCCACTCTTTTGTGCCTGAAAAAACATCCGCGTAGCGCGTCTTGAACATCCCGGCATCCAGGTTCCTTTCCACCGTTTCTTTAATTTCAGCCTTGCCGGGCCATATATCCTTTAAATAGACATCCTTTCCATTTTTATCCCGACCGATGGGATCTTCTGTCAGGTTAATTCTTATGGAGCCTGCTATGGCATAGGCCACCACCAGGGGTGGTGAGGCGAGATAACTGGCTTTGGATTCCGGGCTGATGCGTCCTTCGAAATTCCTGTTTCCTGAAAGTACGTTGCACGTCACAAGGCTCCCGGATTTGATCGCTTCACGTATATGTTCAGGGAGGGGACCCGAGTTTCCTATACAGGTGGTGCAACCGTATCCAACCAGGTTGAATCCTAAAGCGTCCAGGTCCAGGCTGAGTCCGGACTTATTCAGGTATTCAGTTACAACTTTACTTCCAGGGGCCAGTGATGTTTTAACCCAGGGTTTAACTGTGAGGCCCATCTCCCTTGCCTTTTTTGCCAAAAGGCCCGCTGCAATAAGAACATCGGGGTTTGAGGTGTTTGTACAGCTCGTGATAGCTGCGATAACAACGTCCCCGTGTTTCAGGCTGTAGCCTTTACCCTTAACCTTGATATCTTTTCCGCTATCTTTGACCTGATAGTTATCATCGAGGGCTGTTTCAAAGGCCTTACTGACCCTGCTTAACAGGACCCTGTCCTGGGGCCGGCTTGGTCCCGCGACACTGGGCTCAACATCACTCAGGTCAAGTTTTAATGTGTCGTTGAACCGGGGTTTCCAGGAAAGGTCACGCCACATCCCCTGTTCTTTTGTATATTTTTCAACCAGCCTGACCGTTTCCTCATCCCTCCCCGTGAACCTGAGATAATGAAGAAGCTCATCATCCACCGGGAAGATCCCGCAGGTGGCGCCGTATTCCGGAGACATATTGCTGATAGTCGCACGATCCGCCAGAGTGAGGTTATCAAGCCCGGAGCCGAAGAATTCCACAAATTTTCCCACAACCCCTTTTTTTCTAAGCATTTGAGTAACAGTCAGAACCAGATCCGTGGCTGTGGTTCCTTCTTTTAGGTGATCGCTCAGTTCAAATCCGACAACCCGGGGGATCAACATGGTGATTGCCTGGCCCAGCATGGCGGCTTCAGCTTCGATTCCTCCGACCCCCCAGCCAAGCACTGCCAGGCCGTTGATCATTGTTGTGTGGCTGTCAGTACCTATAAGAGTGTCCGGATAGGCCAGGGTTCTTCCATTTAATTTTTTAGTCCAGACCACCCTGGCCAGGTATTCAAGATTCACCTGATGGACAATCCCGGTTCCGGGCGGGACAACTCTGAAATTCTCGAATGCCTCCTGCCCCCACTTTAAAAAGCGGTACCGCTCAGTATTTCTCTCAAATTCCTTTGCCACGTTCTTCCGGAAGGAATCAGGGCTTCCGTAGTAATCCACCATAACGGAGTGATCTATAACAAGGTCTACCGGTATCATGGGATTGATCTTATTACTATCTCCGCCGGCCCGGATTATGGCATCACGCATGGCCGTGAGGTCTACAACAGCAGGTACACCTGTAAAGTCCTGCATAACTACCCGGGAAGGGTAGAAATTGATCTCCAGTTCTGGTACATGGTTTTTTGTCCAGGATGCGAAGGTGTCTACATCATTATCTGTCACAGTTGTTCCATCATTGTTCCGTATCAGGTTTTCCAGGAGTACCTTTAAAGAATAAGGGAAACTGGATAAATCTCTGTCCAGTACTTTTTCCAGCTCCATTAAACTGAAATAATCATATTCTTTACCGTCTACTTTAAGAGTTCTTCTTACATCCATGATCATTCATCCTTTGTGTGAATTTCTATATAAAAAAATAAAGGTAAAACAAAAAGCTGCCAAGATAAAAAAATATATTTGAAGAATCGGGTCTGGCAGCAGGGCCGGATGCTGTATAAGTTAGCATTTGACTGTAGAGCTATCGCGGCTTAAAGTATATTGTATAAAATAACACGTTTTTTAACATGGAATAAGTCAATTTTAAAAGAAATATTTTTGTTCAATAAAAACTGTTATACGATGAAATCTTTTGCCAGTATTAATATTGACCAATAATTTTTAACGAAGCGGGGAGATGAAAGAGAGTAAAAAAATTCAATTCAAAAATAGGAAAGGCCAGCGCCTTACCGCTTACCTGGACCTGCCGCCTGGTTCCGGTATAAGGTTTACGGTCCTTTGGATGATGAACAGAAAAACCGGATGCTGGAGATTGCGGACCGGTGTCCGGTGCACCGGACACTGAGTTCGGAGATTAAAATCAGAACCGTAATGGAACAGTGAAATTATTTGATTTTTCTAATTTAAACGCACCTTTTGTGAGTTGAGTCTTTTCAGGTTTTAGCATTTTCTGATGGACTGAAGGGTCCATTTTTGAATGATCTATTGTAACTGAATGATCCTTTGCAACCAATTCTTCCATGATGTGCTTTCCAATCAGTGTAAAATGTTTTATTATTTATCGATGATAGTTTAATCGTTTCCTTCGGAGAAACATTTAAAATCTCTTTTACTTTTTTATCGGATAAATTCGGGTTATAAGCATTTGCTTCCCCTGCAAGAACATCTTTCATGAAGCTCATCTGTTTTTCGTGATACCATGTATCTTCCTCAGGAGCAAGCTCCGGAAACATGATACAATGAAATTCATATACTTCAAGGTAAAGGTTTCGTTCACAGGTTCTGTAAAGGAGAATGCTATTTGTTCCATATTCCCCTCAAAGGAGTGTGTGGAAAACCTTTTCAGAATCAATCCATAGCGCGGCCTTTGGCCGCAGCCAATTAAGGGCGGTATAATTTTCGCATATGAAGCAAAAGCCGCAGGGTGATTACATAAATATAGAAGGCGCGCGGCAGAACAATCTTAAAGCCGTAAATCTACGCCTCCCACTGAACAGGCTGATTGTTGTTACCGGGGTAAGCGGTTCCGGGAAATCTTCTCTTGCCTTTGACACTATTTACTCGGAGGGTCAACGGCGTTACGTGGAGACCTTCTCCGCATATACCAGGCAGTTCCTCGACCGTATGGACAGACCAAAGGTCGACCGTATTGACGGCATCCCTCCGGCAATAGCCGTCAACCAGACCAACCCTGTGAGGACATCCCGCTCCACAGTCGGGACCATGACGGAGCTGAATGACCATATCAAGCTGCTCTTTGCGCGCGCGGCCAGGCTCTTTTGCAGAGGGTGCGGGAAACCGGTGCACAGGGATACGCCGGACAGCATATGGGAGAAGCTGCTGGTTATGACCGGCTTGAAGGCCGTCTCTATGGCTGGCTCGAAGGCCTGCTCTCACGAAGTGCAACACGACGTAACACAGAAGACAGGTTCCGGTACACCGGAAGAGCGAAGACTGGCTCGAAGACCGGATCTGCCGGGTGGTATGAAGATTTCGGAGGTGGACTCTCCAAAAAACCGAGGCAGGGAGAAAAAGCCTGTAATTATCGAACAGAGAGTATTGATCACATTTCCGATTACAATCCCGTTCGGCTTTTCCGAGCAGGAAGTGATAAAGCTGCTCGGATTACAGGGCTATCGCAGAATTCTCAAAAAAGACAGAAATATTCTCGAGGTAATTCAGGACCGTGTAGGGCTTTGTGAGAAGAATCGTATCCGTGTTGTGGAAGGCCTTGAGGCTGCCCTTAAATATGGGCGGGGATGTGTTAATGTTTATAAAGTACCGGAAGGCAGGGAGCCCCTGCGTTTTTCAGAAGATCTTCTATGCCCGGATTGCGACATCCATTATAATGATCCGGTCCCGAATCTTTTCTCTTTCAACTCGCCTATAGGCGCGTGTGAAACCTGCCGCGGTTTCGGGAGGACAATAGGTATAGACTATGACCTGGTTGTGCCTGATGACAGCAGAACACTGGCACAGGGCGCTGTGAAGCCGTGGCAGACTGCAAGCTACAGCGAGTGTCAGAGTGATTTGATGTCTTTTGCCCGCAGGAGGGGAATCCCAACAGATGTTCCGTGGCACGGGCTGACGGAAACCCAGAAACGCTGGGTGCTGGAGGGAGAGGGAGAATGGGAGGACGGTAGATGGTACGGAGTGAAACGTTTTTTTGACTGGCTTGAAACTAAGAGCTACAGGATGCACATACGGGTGCTGCTGTCCAGGTACCGTATTTACCAGATGTGCCCGGATTGTAGAGGGGCAAGGCTCAAGCCCGATGCCCTGCTGTGGAGGATCGGAGCTGAAAGAGGTCTTAACATTCACGAAGTAATGCTCATGCCCATCGACCGGTGCTTTGAATTCTTTAAACAGTTGAAGCTCCCTCAACCTCTTAATGAGGCCACGGAACTGCTTCTCAAAGAGATACGCCTTCGTCTGGGCTACCTGGACGAGGTGGGCCTGGGCTATATTACCCTTGACCGCCAGTCGCGTACCCTCAGCGGAGGTGAGGTACAGAGGATCAATCTAACGACAGCTCTGGGGACTTCCCTGGTCAATGCTCTGTTCGTTCTCGACGAGCCCAGTATAGGCCTGCATCCGCGTGACATCGGAAGGCTGATACAGGTTCTGCACCGCCTGCGCGACGCGGGAAACACGCTTATCATAGTGGAGCACGATCCGGATGTTATCAGGGCAGGTGATGTAATTGTGGATATGGGACCCGGCGCGGGTGACAGGGGAGGAGAGGTGGTGTTCTTCGGCAGGCTCAATGAACTGCTTCGGTCAGAGCGCTCACTGACCGCGCAGTACCTCAGCGGGAAAAAAACTGTTCTTCACAACGAAGGTGCTGCAGAGGTGCAGGCCTGCGTGCTTGGAGGACGCAGTCCCGGAATATCAGGTTCTCATGAGACATTAATTACCGGCCGTGAAGCGCGATGCATAGAAATCATCGGGGCCGGGGAGCACAATCTCAAGAACATAGACGTAAGAATACCGCTTGACAGGCTGGTATGCATTACCGGGGTAAGCGGGTCCGGTAAATCCACACTTGTACAGGATGTTTTATATAACGCGATTCGCAAGCTCAAGCATAGACCTGTGGAAACACCGGGCTGTCACCGTGACATACTCGGACACGGGCTTATTGATGACGTGGTCATGGTGGACCAATCACCCATAGGCAGGACGACAAGGTCCAATCCTGCAAGCTATGTGGGAGCCTTTAACCTGATCCGGAAAATATTCAGCTTTGAGCCGCTTGCCCGGGAAAGGGACTATACTCCAGGCTCTTTCAGCTTTAACTCTGGTAAAGGGCGCTGCCCGACCTGCGGCGGCAATGGCTTCGAACACATAGAGATGCAGTTTTTGAGTGATGTGTATCTACGCTGCCCGGATTGTGAAGGCCGGCGTTACAGGACAGAGGTGCTGGATGTTAAACTGCTGCCTCCGGTTTTCAGGGGTAGAGGAAAAAGCATAAAAAGGATAAAGGAGAGGCAGACAGCAACCTATGCCGGCACCGAAGGAGATAAAGTTATAGCAAAATCCATTGCCGATGTTCTTGATATGACAGTGAGCGAGGCATGCGGTTTCTTTTCCGGTGCTCCTGAGATTCTACGTGCCCTTGAGCCTCTTAGCGCAGTAGGACTTGATTATATGACCCTCGGCCAGCCTGTACCTACCCTGAGTGGAGGAGAGGCTCAGAGGTTGAAGTTGGCGGGCCATCTTGCCGGGTCACGCGGACGCCGGAAAGACGGGCAACACATACTCTTTCTTTTTGATGAACCGACTACAGGGCTCCATTTCGATGACATAGCGACGCTCCTTCATGCGTTCAGGCAGCTCCTAAAAGCCGGACACTCCGTTGTGGTTATAGAGCACAATCTGGAAGTTATAAGGTCAGCCGATTGGATTATCGATCTCGGGCCTGAAGGCGGGGATCATGGGGGAGAAGTGGTCTGTACCGGCCAGCCTTCCGATGTGGCAATGTGTGAACGGAGCCATACAGGGAAAGCGCTTGCTAATTTAGCGGGGTTCCGGGAAAAATCGGTTGAGGTTACTGATGGTGTAGAGCACGGGGCCGTGTTTAAAAGCCGCAGGTTCCGGGAGGGCGGATACGAAAAAGGAGTGTTTATAAAAAATGGATGGCCTGAAAGGACTGTTCCTGCTGTAGCCGAACCGTGGGCACCATATACATCCGCCTCAAAAGAATCGATCCTCATCCGTCACGCCAGGGAGCACAACCTTAAGAACATAGATGTTCGTATCCCGCGTTCCACATTCACGGTCATCACAGGTGTTAGCGGGAGCGGTAAAAGTACTGTAGCCTTTGATATACTTTTTAATGAGGGGCAGAGAAGGTATTTAGAATCCCTTAATGCGTACGCGCGCCAGTTTGTGCAGCCTGCTTCAAGGCCTGATGTTGACGGGGTATTCGGCGTTCCACCGACAGTGGCAATCGAGCAGCGTGTGAGCAGCGGAGGCTGGAAAAGCACTGTTGCGACCATGACTGAAATTTATCATTTTCTCAGGCTGCTTTTTGCCAGGCTGGGTGTACAGTACTGTACCGACTGTGATGTGCCTATCGAGCCGCAGACTCCACAGGCGATCCTGGCGAAATTGATGCGTGAATACAGGGGCAAGCGGGTATTGCTGCTCGCTCCTATGGTTACGGGCCGCAAAGGATATTACACGGTCCTTGCAGGATGGGCGGCAGGCAGGGGATACACTCAGCTCCGTGTTGACGGCAGGCTGATACCCACAGATAACTGGCCCAGGCTTGACCGTTTTCATGATCACAACATTGAGCTGCCGGTTGGTGAGGTAGAGGTGGTGACGGATAATGAGCGGGAGATTCTAAGAATGCTTGATCTGGCCCTTGGGCTGGGAAAAGGGGTGGTTTATGCGGCTGTAAAAAAACGGGGCGCGCACTCAATGTTATCTGAGTGGTCTGAGACAATTTTTTCCACAAAACGTTCATGCCCGCGCTGCGGCCGCGGCTACAAAGAGCTGGATCCAAGGTTATTCTCTTTCAATTCAAAGTACGGCTGGTGTCCGCGCTGTTTCGGAACAGGGTTTCTGCTGCCTGGATTTGATGAGGACCAGACAGGGAGGGAAATTAGGTGGAATAGATGGCAGGAAGCAGAGGGAGCTGTCTGCACTGAGTGTAACGGGCTGCGGCTCAGCGATCAGGCACTTTCTGTTAAATTCCGGAACAGAAGTATTGCGGACCTTACGAAACGATCGATTGAAAGTGCGGAGAAATATTTTAAAACTCTGAAATACCGCGGGAATGAGGAAGAAATTGCGCGGGATATCGTTTCGGAGCTTATCAGCCGTCTGACCTTCCTCAGGCAGGTAGGTTTACCCTATCTAACCCTGGACCGGGCCGCTCCCACGCTCAGCAGCGGAGAAGCCCAGCGTATACGTCTGGCGTCTCAGCTGGGATCAAATCTCAGGGGTGTGTGTTATATTCTGGACGAACCGACTATCGGGCTGCATGTCCGTGACAATCGGATGCTTCTCAAAACACTTCACAGGCTGAAGGCAAGAGGCAATACCGTTGTGGTGGTTGAGCATGACGAAGAGACCATCCGCCAGGCCGAACACATAGTTGATCTGGGACCGGGCGGGGGTGTAAACGGCGGAAAGCTGGTGGCTGAAGGAACGATAGATGAACTTATGAAAAATCAGGAATCTCTAACTGCTAAATTTTTACGTGACCCGCTGAGGCACCCGCTCAAAGAAGGCCTTAGTTTAAAAGAGCAATCCGGTTTTGGGCTTGCGCGTCTGGAAATCGTGAATGCCAGACTGCATAACCTGAAAAAACTGCTGGTAACTATTCCTCTGGGCTGGCTGGTTTGTGTGACAGGTGTAAGCGGCAGCGGAAAGAGCACTCTGGTTAGGGATGTGCTGTACAGAAATATGAAGAACCTTATTGTAAACATGCGGTATCACCGCAAGTCGTCTTCTGTAATAAGTATGCTCGGGTGTGACAGGATTGAGGGATGGGAGTCTGTCAAAAGAGTTTTAGAGGTGGATCAAACACCCATAGGTAAGACTCCACGCTCATGTCCGGCAACATACGTGGGATTCTGGGATGATATCCGGCGTCTATATGCGGCTACCGGGGAAGCAAGGATGAGGGGTTATACGGCCAGCAGATTTTCTTTCAATACTGCAGGCGGCCGGTGCGAGGAGTGCGGAGGTCAGGGATTAAAGAAGATTAAGATGAGCTTTTTGCCGGATGTATCTGTTATATGCGACGCATGCGGAGGGAGGCGGTTTACGCCTGAAACACTTGCTGTAATGTATAAGAAAAAGAGTATCGCTGATGTGCTTGCGATGAGTGTGGATGAAGCTGTTGATTTTTTTGCCCATCATCCTAAAATTTACCATGCCCTTGGTATTTTAAAGGAGGTCGGTCTGGGCTACCTCACTCTGGGCCAGCAGAGCCCGACACTGAGCGGCGGTGAAGCTCAGAGGATTAAGCTTGTGACAGAACTGGCGAAGACCAGGCCGGACTTTTCCACGTTACCTGTGCGAAAGAAAGAAGCGGTAAAAGCCCCAATGTCCACGGCTAATTCTCTTTACATCATGGATGAGCCGACAATTGGGCTTCACATGGCTGATGTGGAAAAACTTATTCTTGTGCTGCGCCGCCTGGTGGACGCTGGGAACACTGTGGTAGTAATAGAGCACAATCTTGATGTCATAGCGGAAGCGGACTGGATTATTGATCTGGGACCCGAAGGAGGGAACAGGGGAGGAGAGATTGTCGCGCAGGGTCCTCCCGGGGCCGTTGCTCGTGTCCGGAAGGGGTCCTATACTGCCAGGTTTCTTTCAAGGTTCCTCAAGAATCGGAGTCTTTTAAAATAAGTGAGTACTTCTTTTTCATAAAAATTTATCATAGGGGGTTAATAATATGCAAATCGGAATGATTGGATTGGGGAAAATGGGGGCAAACATGGTCTTGCGGCTAATGAAGGACGGTCATGATTGTGTTGTGTTTGATCTGGAACAGGATAAAGTAAAAAATCTTGTAAAGGAGGGCGCTGAAGGTGCATCATCTTTTAAAAGTTTTGTTAGACTTCTGAAAAAACCGCGAGTCGTATGGCTTATGCTGCCTCCCGGAAATACAACCGAGCAGGCTGTCTCAGACCTGTCAGAGCTTATGGAAGCTTGTGATATTATTATTGACGGCGGGAATAATTACTACAAAAATGATATACGAAGGGCTAAAGAACTGGAGAAAAAAGGTCTGCAGTATCTTGACGTAGGAATAAGCGGCGGCATCTGGGGCTTAAAAGAAGGGTACAGTCAAATGGTCGGCGGCAGGCAGGAAGTTGTAGACTATTTACAGCCGGTGTTTGAAACCCTGGCTTCGGAACCAGACAGAGGCTGGGGACGTGTTGGGCCGTCAGGCGCGGGACATTTCGTTAAGATGATACATAATGGAATTGTTTATGGGTTAATGCAAGCATATGCAGAAGGTTTTGAATTGATGAACAATAAAAAGAAAGAGTTTAATCTTGACCTTCACAGGATTGCTGAAATATGGCGTTTCAGCAGCGTTGCCCGTTCCTGGCTGCTGGATCTGATAAGCGCCGCGCTTGAAGAAAATCAAACCCTCGAAAAAATTGAAGCCTACGTTCCTGATTCCGGTGAAGGCTGCTGGACCCTAATAGAAGCCATTGAACAGAACTGTTCCATTCCCGTCATATCTATGTCACTTTTACGCCGTTTCCGATCACGCGAGAAGGCACCATTTGGTGATAAGCTGCTTGCCAAATTGCGCAACCAGTTCGGGGGACATGATGTAAAAGAGAAAAAATAATGTCAGATGATGAGCACGCTGAGGTCCATTATTATGGGCTCTAGCTGCTATGGTATGATCGACAGGGTTTCTGTAAAATAGATCAGGCAAAGAATAACATTCTTCAATAATTATAAAATCCATAGCAAGACATCTATATTATCTATACACCTCTTTTCTGTGCTTTACTCTGTAAATATACACTATTCTATTTTTATCATCGATGCGATATATAATTCTATAATCCCCGCTTCGTACACGATACCCCTCGTCTGCAGTCAGCTTAACGCAATTATGCGGACGTGGATCAGAAGCCAGGGTAAGGATTTTATCCTTTAGCTGGATAAAGAACTTTTTTGATATACGATCCAGGTCTTTTCCTGCTGAAGGGATAACTTCTATCTTATACATCTCGTTCCCTTAAATATTCTTCAAAAGGTATAGCATTTTTTTCTTCTTCACGGAGAATTTTTAAATCCAAAAGATCCTCTTTTAGTTCTTCTTCTCTCAATTTTTTTCTTATGGCATCTTCCACAAAAAAACTATACTTAATCCCGTGACTATCGCAGAATTTTTTAAAATCCTCAATAACTTTTTCATTGATCTTTATGGCAAATGTAGCCTTACCCATCATTATCACCTCCAACTAAATGATAATATATTAATATAACTTTATTTAAATATAATAATCTTTTTTAATATTAAGTAATATTTAATTATCTTTATCAATTCTTATTTTTAACTAAAAGATTTAATACCAGGCAGCTAACAGAGATCCGGCATTTTTATGTAATCGTGAGCTATTTTTTTTTAAAATAATTAAAATAACTTGATTAATATCTATTATGTGCTACAATATGTTAGACAATTTGCATAATTGGAATTAAATATGAAAACTGCTACGATCAGACAGGTTCAACATAATTTAGCTGAGATATTAAGGCAGGTTGAGGCTGGAGAAGAGTTTAAAATAGTAAGACGGAATCATCCTGTTGCCAGACTTATTCCTATAAAGGATGTATTTATGGAAGATGCCGCGGATTGGTCAAAACACACTTTTGAGTTGAAGGCAATATTTAAAGGCAGAACTGTAACTGGAAAACCGATGCAGGAAATAGTATCCGAGGGAAGGGGTGACTATTATTGAAATCTTATTTTGATACAAGTGTACTTGTTAAGCTCTATATCCCGGAGGAGGATAGTGGAGAAACCTGTGCTTTGATACAAAAAAGGGGAAAATCGATAATTATAAATTCTATGCAGGAAACTGAACTAAAAAATGCTTTTACCCTTAAAGCCTTCAGGGGCGATATTTCACAGGAAGAACTTGATAAACTATTAGATAAAATCAATAAAGATTTTTCGATGAACCGTCTGAAAAGGGTCAATGTAGACTGGATTAAACTATGGGAAATGACCGGGGATTATTCATTAAAATATACTAAAAAAATTGGATGCCGAACATTGGATATATTGCATGTGGCTGCTGCCAGGATTATGAATGCTGAAGAATTTGTTACGAATGATGATAGACAGAAAGAATTAGCTCAAATAATGGGGATAAAAGTATAGCCCGGCTTTCAGCCTGGACGAAAATATTAATAACTTAACAGATATTCACTCTACTTATTCATCAGCAATGTCTTGTTAATATTATTTCATCGTAGAGGTATGGACTAAATGAAAACTATCGAGAATATTAAACTTAAAAAAAATCAGTATAAAGCTATTAGTGAATTGAAAAAACGAATTATCGTAAAATTCCATATAAAATCAATAATATTATTCGGATCAGTTGCAAGGGGAGAAAGTGATGAAGAATCAGATGCCGATCTCCTTATCGTAACTACAAAAAAATTAAGTCGTTTAGAAAGACATAGGATTACGGATATTGTTTTTGAGATAAATCTTTCTTACGATACAAATTTCAGTACTCTTGTTATCGATGAAGACACCTGGAACAGTGGGTTTTTTTCAATTTTGTCTATATATGAAGAAATTACCATGGATGGAATACTGCTATGAGTAATGATGAACAATGGATAGAGATAGTTCGTTACTGGTGGGAAAAAGCATGGGAAAGCCTGGGGTCTGCACAGAGGGAAATAACTGCGAAATCATACAGTTTTGCTGTGAATCGTCTATATTATGCTGTATTTTACGGTGCTAGTGCAGCACTATTTGATAAAAAACTTTCATTTAAGAAACATTCAGGCGTGAGGGCTTCCTTCCATCGAGAATTTATAAAGACCGGGTTACTTAATGAAGAGTGGGGTAAGATTTATGACCAGTTGTTTGAGGATCGACATGAAAGTGATTATATTGCGTTAGTTGAATTTGAGCATGAGTATGTTGAAAACCAGTATACTTTGTGTAATCGGTTTCTTAATGAATTAAAACCTCTCATATCATCCCTATAATAGAGCGAATATCAATTTTGGTCTATAGAAGTTTACGTGCCTGAGCTTCGCCCCAACGATTATACAGATGAAAACTGCGATGAATATGCATCAAGTATTGCTCATGAGCATGGACGAAAATACGTTGCTTACTGTTTTGCAAATAAAAGGTAGAAAATCAGGAAAAGTTCTGGTAAAAAGCTGAAGTTTTATATGGATAGTTACAGATAGTCCTTATCTTTTACAACAAGGTCATTGAAGTGTGTCTTATAAAAGCCCCGATCTCTTGACAAGAGTAAATCAGCGTGAGTGAGGGCATTTGCACCGATTATAAAGTTACTTATTATGTGCTGCCTGTGGGAAACAGTGTTGCCACAGCCCGGACAGCTGAGTGATAGCTTTTTTCCGCACCCTGGGCACTGCAAAACATTTGTTCGTTTTGATGCGTATTCCTTCCAGCGCTCCCCTGCAATAGAAAGGGATATCCTGCTGGAAGGCTGTATCTGGA